>Ga0070671_100000547_pt1 | contig 26607 bp, 22 predicted proteins | sample KBSS73metaG_FD_65341 | JGI IMG/M metagenome (GOLD analysis project Ga0070671, IMG submission 65341) | Switchgrass rhizosphere microbial communities from Kellogg Biological Station, Michigan, USA - KBS S7-3 metaG | ecosystem: Host-associated > Plants > Roots > Rhizosphere > Soil ...
CGCGGCTCCGCGCGAGGTCGTCCCGGAACTCCCCGGGCGTCATCTGGGAGATGCTGCGGTGATAATAGCCCTTGCTCGCTATCTCATGCCCCCGCGCCGCAACCTCCCGGACCACTTCGGGAAGGTGCTCACCGATCCAACCCAGCACGAAGAACGTCGCCTGAATGCCGTGCTCGTCGAGCAGGTCGAGTGTCCGGCGGGTGGAGCGTTCGACGCGCGTCTCGAAGCGATACCACTGGCCGTGCTGGATGAGGCGATTGAATGCCCCCACGTGGAAGTAGTCTTCCAACGCGACGGTGACTAGATGGTGTCGTTCGGGCTTGTCGGGTAGCTCGGGCATGCTTTCCGAATGCTGAGGCTGTTCAGAAGTGAGAACGGCATGAGACGAGCAAGATAAGTGCCTGTCAGAAAGGTGCTTCCGGTATGGCCATTCCGCGAGGCGGACACTGTGGCAAGTACGCAACAAGTCCTAGGTCGCTTCTGAAGCAAGGCTCCGTATGGCCCAAAACTTTCACCAGCCGACCTCCAATGAGATCACGGCGCCGATGTCCCTGAGAATCCTGCAGGTGCTTGCTCCACCCCGAGTCGGGGGGTCGAACAGCGCGGTGTTGGGACTGGTCGCGGGACTTCAGCGGGCCGATTGTTCCGTCGCCGCCGTAGTTCTCGCCGGTCCGGACGCGGGCCCTTTTCTGAAGCGACTTGAGGCGCTCGGCATTCCCTTCGATGTCGTGCACTCGCCGGGACGCAACTACCTTCGCGATCTTCGAGGTATTCGTCGCAGCATCCACAGCTGGCGTCCGAACGTCCTGCACACGCACGGGTATCGCGCAGATATGCTAGGTCTCATGGCGGCTCACGGTGCGCAAACGCCGTCGGTTGCCACGGCGCACGGATTTACCTTCGGTGGTTGGCGAAACCGGCTTTACGAAAGATTGCAGGTGGTCGCACTCCGACGGCATGATGCTGTGATCGCGGTGTCCAAGCCGTTGGCTGAGGATCTGGCTCGCCGAGGTGTGCCGCAGGAGCGGCTGGTAATCTGTCGCAATGCCTGGAGCCCGCCCACCGCTCAAGTGCCAACTCGCGGCGAGGCTCGTGCGATTCTGGGCTTGCCGTTAGAGAGACAGGTAATCGGCTGGGTAGGACGTCTGGCTTGGGTCAAGGCACCGGCTGTAGCACTCGAAAGCTTTGCTGCCTCCGCGAACGGGGATGCGATCCTGTCCTTTGTCGGCGATGGACCTGATCGTCCGGCCCTTGAGACGGCCGCTAAGCGACTCGGGCTCGCTGAACGGGTACGCTTCCATGGCCTTGTGCCAGACGCGTGGCGGGTACTCAAGGCGTTTGATGCGGTCCTGCTGAGCTCCCATAGCGAAGGGACCCCAATGATCCTGCTCGAGGCAATGCATGCGGGCGTTCCCATCGTGAGTACAGCGGTGGGTGGGGTGCCGGACCTGCTGGACGATCGTTCGGCTTGGCTGGTGCCTTCCGGCGATTCCGGACGCCTGGGCGTGGCGATTGCAGAGGCATTGCGAGATCGTGGCGCGGCCGACGTTCGCGCCGCGGCAGCACGCGTACGACTGGAGACGGATTTCGCGCCGGAGCGCTGGGTAGCCCAGCATATGGACCTCTATCGCCGCCTCACGGGGCGCACGGACTGATGCTCGAGACGCTGGGCTACTTCTTCGTGGTCGTCCCCGCAGCGCTGTTCCTGTACGCGCTCGTCGTCTATCCAGCCATTCTCTGGCTCTGCTCGCGGTTCGCCCCAGCGCCGAAGGTGTGGGCTGATCCATCGATCTGGCCGTCGGTGACGATCCTGGTGCCCGCGTACAACGAGGAGGAATCGATCGCCGGTACGCTGGCGAGCCTCCTTGCGCTCGATTATCCCGCCGATCGTCGGGAGATCGTGGTCATGTCGGATGCGTCCACGGACCGCACCGACGACATCGTGCGGGGCTTCGCGGCTCGTGGCGTGCGGCTGGTGCGCATGCCGGTGCGGAAGGGCAAGACCGCGGCGGAGAACCACGCGCTGCAGCTGGTAACGAGCGAGATCGTCGTGAACACGGACGCGACCATCCGTATCCCCAGGGCCTCGCTGCGGTCGCTGGTGCGTGTCTTCCAGGATCCCACCATCGGAGCGGCGTCGGGCCGCGATGTGAGCGTGGGCGACCTAGCCGCCGAGGGGAACGGGGGCGAGGGCGGGTACGTGGGCTACGAGATGTCGATTCGTGCGTTGGAAACGCGGCTGGGCGGCATCATCGGCGCGAGCGGCTGCCTCTATGCCATCCGGCGCCGGCTGGTGGACACGGCATTTCCCGAAGCGCTGAGTCGGGATTTCGCGTCTCCCCTGCGCGCCCGGCTGCTCGGCACCCGTACGGTGTCCGTGGACGACGCGCTCTGCATGGTGCCGCGTACCCGATCGCTGCAGGCCGAATACCGCCGCAAGATCCGCACGATGCTCCGGGGACTGAACACGCTCTGGCACATGCGCGCGCTCACGAACCCCTTCACGTACGGGCGCTTCGCATGGATGCTCGTGAGCCACAAGCTGGTTCGCTGGCTCGGCTTCCTCATGCTTCCCCTGGCGCCACTCGGCATGTTGCTGCTTGCCATGACGAAGCCCTGGGCCGCGGCGCTCGTCGTGCTGGGCGCGACGGGGCTCGCGGCCGGACTGGTGGCGCTCCGGGGGCGTGAAGATCGCAAGGTGCCGAAGCCGCTTGCCACCGCCGGATTCGCGGTGGCCTCCGCGGTGGCGGGATTCATCGCTTGGCAGCAGTTCTTCCGGCGCACCTCCGCGGCCACCTGGGAGCCGACTCGGCGACCGGCCTAGCGCGCCGGACGGCGGAAGTCGCACGACAGTGGGGCCGGAATCCATGGACGGATTCCGGCCCCACTTCACATCGGTGCCGAACGAGCAAGCGTCGCTACCAGCCTCCCCGGCGGAACAGGATCACCGGCACCGTCTTGACCATGATCTTGAGGTCCTCCGAGAGGCTCTGCCGGCGGATGTAGTCGATGTCGTACTGGACCTTCCGCTTCACGTCCTCGAGATCCTGGTCGTACGACTGGTTCACCTGCGCCCACCCCGTGATGCCCGGCCGGGCCAGCTGCCGCTTGTGGTACTCGGGAATCTGCTTCCGCAGCTCGGCGAAGATCGTGGGGCGCTCGGGGCGGGGGCCCACGAGGTTCATGTCACCCCTCAGCACGTTGAAGAGCTGGGGCAACTCGTCCAGCCGGAACTGGCGCAGCACTCGGCCGACCGGGGTGCAGCGATCGTCGTTCGAGCTGGCCCACTGTGCGCCGTTCTGTTCGGCATCCACACGCATCGTGCGGAACTTGTACATCGTGAACGGGGACCCGCCGATGTCGTCGTGGCGCCGGCTGTCATGCCGCGGCGTACGGCCTCCCCGCCGGTCAAGCCCGACCCGTGTCTGGGTGTAGATGATCGGCCCGCGCGACGTGAGCTTCACGAGAATCGCGACCACCAGCATGAGCGGCGACGAGAGCACGATCAGTATGCTCGCCGCGATCACGTTCAGGACACGCCGCGGCAGCTCCCGATCCGGCGCGTACGTCGCGTGGTCGTGCAGCTGGCTGAGGCGCGGCAGGACCTTTGGCTCGGTCGAGGACGGCGCGCGCGTGGTGCGCGGGCCGTGACGGGTAGGCGAACCGAGGTCGGGCGACTTGGAAATGGCTGGCTCCGGCATCTTTGGCGTCGAATTTCTGTGCCGTTCAGAACAGCGTTGCGAACGCGGCCACCGCGAAGGCGATACCCGTGATCGCACCGATGATCGGCAGCACGTTGGCGGATCCACGGCGTCCCACGAAGAACTCGTCGCCCGTGTGCAGGCTCATCTGGTCCAGCGAGGCGCCGCTCACGAAGAAGTCGCGCACCTCCTGCTTTTCGTACAGGGGCTCGGCATTGCGGCGCACGATCGTTTTCTGCACGTCGCCATCTGGACCGATACCGCCGGCGGCCACGATCGCATCGGATGCCGCGCTCTCCGGCGGCAGGTCATAGAAACCGGGGCGTCCCACCGAGCCGCTCACCGCGATGCGCACCAGTGAACTCGCGGTGACCGTCGCGTTGCGCAGGTACCTGGCCAACTGCTTCGCCAGGTGAGCTTCCAGCTCGGATCGCAATACCCCGCGGACACTGATGGGGTCGATGTTGGGGGCGACGATCGTGCCGTCGCTTCGCACGGTGAAGGTGCCGCTCAGCGAGGTGTCCGAGACCACTGTGAGCCTGATCTTGTCGCCCGGAAGGATGTCGCCCTCCGCCAGGCGTTGGCGCACGATCTTGCCCTTGGTCCCTTCACGATCCTCCTTCGGCATACTCTGCAGGGAACGCTCGAGCTCCTCCCGAGTCGCCAGTGGGCGCTGCCCGTCGACCACGACCTGGGCCGCACCACGCGCCGTCACACCGATCAGAAGGAGGACCGCCAACAGCGTACCGCGCATCAGTTCTCTCCCTTGGCTGCGGCGGAGCGGGTCAGGTGATCACCATCCAGCCCGAACTGCGCCAACCGCGCCCGAAATCCCTCGAGTTCCGCCTCGGTATCCGGCGGCAGGACGTTCGCTCCGCAACTCGGGCACTTGGGCAGAATGCCGTCGCCCGGAAGGAGCTCGTTCACGTCCGCATGACAATTGGGGCAGTTCATCAGGTCGCCGGCGCTGAATGGTCGAAGCCGAGCCAACTCGTCGACCGTTCACATTCAAGTCTGACGCCGTGATTCTCCCAGTAGAGGCTCACGGTGCTACTACCCCGCAAGTGCCTGTCCGGTAATGAGATGTGCAGAAAATGCACGGTTGCCTCACTTGGAACTTCCCGGGTGATATCGTGCAGGTGTTGGCTCGACTCAACGAAAGCCCGATCAAGTGCCTTCCGGAATCCACAGCGAATTGGCCTTGGCGAAGGTCGTTGGACGCAACTCCGAGCGGAATTTCTGCCTCAACTCATTGCCTATCACGGCGTTGGCATACCGGTCGGCGCCCTGTGGCATCACGCACGAGATGTGCGGTTGAGTCGACGGGCAGAATCACATCTGATCGAGCGGAAGGCCGCATTGCGTCCAGCATTGGTACTGATCGCGAACGACCAGGAGTGGTCCGCGCGTTCCATCGAGAGCGTCCTCTCGCCCCAGGGTTTCGCGATCCTTCGGGCATTCACGGGACAGCAGGCCATAGAGCGCGCCCTCTCGTCGCGTCCAGACCTGATCCTGCTCGACGCGCAGCTGCCGGACATTCACGGCTTCGACGTGTGCCGCCGATTGCGGGAGGAGCCCGCCATCGGACACTCGGTGCCCATCATCATCACCACTGCGGGTCCGTCCGGCCGTCAGCAACGGCTCGAGGCCAGCCGCGCGGGCGCATGGGACTTTCTGGGCCAGCCGCTCGACTCCGAGCTCATGCTCGCCCGGGTCGAGGCGTTCGTGCAGGCCACGAGCGCCATTCGGCGCTCACGCGAGGAAGCCCTCGTCGAGGACGAGACCGGTCTCTACACCGCGCGGGGCATCACCCGACGGCTGCACGAGGTTGCCGCAGAGGCGGCGCGCCGGCGGCTTCCACTTGCGTGCGTCGTCTTCACGCCGGAGGCGATCGACGGTCGGACACCCGATACGGCTGTGCTCACCGGCCTGGGCACCGCGCTCCGACGGGCAGGACGGGAGTCGGACGTACTCGGGCGACTGTCGACGGACGAATTCGTCGTGGTGGCTCCATCCACCGGAGAGGCCGGTGCGAATCGGCTCGCGGAGCGACTTGCAGGCGTGCTTGCACCCGAGCTGGAGTCGCTGGGCGTCCGACTTCGGGCTGGCTGCTCATCGGTGGAGGACGCGGCGGCCGTCCGACTCGACGAGCAGGATCTCCTGGCCCGGGCCTCTGCGAAGGCGCGCCATCAGCCCAAGACCGGCAACGGCTCGCACCACTGAGCGTCGCCGAGGGTTCAAGACGACGAAGGGCGCCTTGCGGCGCCCTTCGTCGTTTGCAATGGCCCTGGCTTCAGCTCGCCGCCGCAGTCGCCCCGGGACCGATTTCCTTCTGGGAGACCAACTCGTCGGCGGTGTAGCCGTACACGTACGCGTAATGGCGGTACACGCCCTCGGTGCGCACGTCGTTGAGCACCGCACCGAGCACCTGCACCGGGAGCCGATCGAACAGCTTCAGCTTCGCGCCGAGGAACTCGCGGTCGGTCTCGCCGGAGCGCACCACCAGCACCACGTTGCGGGTGAGCGTGGAGAGCACGAACGGGTCCACGCCAGCACCGAGGGGCGGGCTGTCGACGATCACGCAGTTGTAGCGGCGCGACAGTGAGGACATCAGCTTCACCATGGCGTCGCTGCCCAGCATTTCGGGGCCACGCTCGAAGCGCGTCCCGCAGGGGATCATCGTGAGGTTCGGGTGCCCGCCGGAGCGGAGGATGTGCTCGAGCTCCGCCGTGCCGGCAAGCGCGTCGAGCAGGCCCGGCTTCCGCTCCACGCCGAAGCTGCGGTGCAGTTCGCCGCGTCGAATGTCGCCGTCCACCAGGCACACCTTGTATCCCGCTTCGGCGAAGCTCAGGGCCAGGTTCGCGGCCACGAGCGACTTGCCGTCGCCCGGCGAAGCGCTCGAGATGGTGAGCGACACCGGACCGGAGCTCGAGCCGAGGGTGTGCGTGACATTGAGGCGAATGGTGCGGAATGCCTCCACCACCTGTGCCGCCTCCTCCGGGCTCTGCGCCAGCTTGCCGCGGCGGCGGATCTGCGGCACTGCGCCGAGGATCGAGAGGCCCAGTTCCTTCTCGACCTGATCCGGATAGCGCACCCGGCGGTCCAGCCGGTCGAGCATGATGGCGAGTGCCAGGGCGAGACCCAGGCTGCCGAGCGCTCCCATGGCGATCAGCCGCAGGCGGTTGTTCGCATCGGGCGCCGTGGGCGGCACGGCCGGGTCGAGCACCTTCACGTCGGGCAGGGCGCTCGCCTCGGCGAGTTTCGCCTCTTCATAACGCTGCTGGAGGTTGCGGTAGAGGCCGTCGGCGGCCGTCATCTCGCGCTGCAGGCGCTGCTCCTTGATGGTGCGCTCGGGGATCGACTGGAGGTCCTTGGACGACGTCGCGACCTGCGACTGACTCGACTTCTGCATGACCTCCATCTGCTGGCTCAACTGGTTCACCTGGCGCGGAATCGTGACCTCCCGCAGGGTGCTGATGCGGTCCTGCAGGTCGCGGACGGGCTTGTACTCGTCGGTAAAGCGCTGCCGCATGACGCGCAGGTTGGCCTCCGCCTCGGAGAGCTCCTCCAGCGACTTGTTGAGTTCCTTCGCGCGCTGCGCCGACGGAATGGTCAGGAACGCGTCCACCGACGCCGATCCGGACTGGAACCGGCTCAGCGCGTCATTCAGCGCCTCGCGGTCCTTCTGGAGCGAGTCGATGCGGACCTTCTCGTCGAAGAACTGCTTCATCACGGTCGGCTGCGTGAGCTGGATGCCCGAGGCGATCGGCACATCCGAGGGCAGCGTGATGGTGCGCACGCGGAACTCCTCGAGCGCCTGCTCGGCGTCGCGCAACTGCGCGGCCGAGTACTCGAGCTGTTCCTTCAGGATGCGTGCGGTCTCCCGCAGCTTGGCGCGCTTGAGATCGGCCGCCAGGTTGACGAACTGTCCGGTCAGGTCGTTGGTGACCGAGGTGAGCCGAATCGGATCGGTCCCGGTGAGCGAGACGCGCATGAAGTTGCCGTTGTCGGCCATCGTCACGCGCATGTTCTCGAGCAGCTTGGCCGAGGCATCGCGGGGCGAGGTGACGGTGATCTGCGTCTTCTGCCCGAGTTCGAGGGCATCCGGAGAGGGCCGCCAGCGGAAGCCGAGTTCACGGCCCAGCGAATCGCCCGCCGGCGCGCGGCTGGCCACGGTGCCATCCGGCAGCAACAGGCGGAACTCGCCCGACTGTCCGTCGCGCTCGACGGTGTACTTGCCGGGCCGGAACCGGGCCTGCGACAGCGAGAAGCCCTTGATGAGCATCGAATCGCGCGCCTTCGAGGGCACGACGAACAATGCCTGCCGCTCGACCACCGAGTCGAGCACAGCGTTGGTGCGGAGCAGTTCCACCCACTGGACCGAACTCAGCAGCTCCTCGGCGCGAATCGGCCCGGCGGCCCGGGGCGGTTCCTCGATGTAGATCGTGCTGGTGACCGAGTACTCCGGCTTCACGAAGCGGGAGGCGAGCACACTCACCAGGCTGCCGATGATCGCGACGGAGATCACGAGCCACTTGTAGCGCTTGATCGCGGCGAGGAAGCGCTCCCAAGGGATGCCGCCTTCCTGCTCCTCGAGCGGGGGCAGGAGATCCGGGGACGGGTACCCCGGGGGTACCGTCGCCAGCGATCCGCTTCCGGTCGGAGCCAGAGGACCGGTGAGTTCACTCGCCATGCAATCTCCTTATCAGCCGGAGTCGGGCGACGGGTGGCCCGCCGCCATCGCTCGCGGTGGAACGCAAGAGAAGTACCCGCCCAAGATAGCGCCGATCCCCTCGGCCGATCGGGCGAAAATGCCACGAATGGCTTGCCCGCCAACGGTTTAGGGGCTCAGGAGTCGTCTACGGCATGTGGCGCCCCCGCATCGGCATGTTGCTTGCCAGAGTCAGAGTCGGGCTCTGAACTACCAATTTGCTTGACGCACGCAACAGGCGCCGCTAGTCTGCGGCCTGCGGGACGCCACAGTCGAGTCCGGGCGAACGACCTCCCGGACATACGGGGACGACGTGACCGGCATGATCGAAGTATCCGAGACGACTCGCGACCCGCTGGCGATCCCGGCGGAGGTCAAGGCCAGCATCCGCATCGCCATCATCGATGACGAACGGACGCTGCGCGAGAGCTGCGCAACCGTCCTGCAGGCGGACGGCTACAACGTCACCACCATCGGTCGGGGCGAGGAAGCGCTCGACACGATGCGGCGTCGCAAGTTCGACGTCGTGCTCGTCGATCTCTACATGTCGAACGTCTCCGGGCTCGACATTCTGAAGACGACGCTCGAGGCCAACAAGGACACGATCGTCGTGGTGATGACGGGCAACCCGTCGGTCACCAGCAGCATCGAGGCGCTCCGCATGGGCGCCTGGGACTACCTCCCCAAGCCGTTCTCCGCCACGCACTTGCACGTCCTGATCGGGCGGGCATCGCACGCCGTCATGGTCTCCCGGGAAACCCGGGAGCTCCGGGCCCAGCTGCAGCAGCAGTCCGTCACCACTGTGGAGAAGGCGGCGCTCATCGGCATCTCGCCGGCCTTTCGCAAGGCCGTGGAGCTGGCGCGAAAGGTGGCGCCCACCGACGCCTCCGTGCTGATCAGCGGCGAGAGTGGAACGGGCAAGGAGGTCATCGCCCAGCTCATCCACCACTCCAGCCGTCGTGCGGCGCGGGCGCTCGTACCACTCAACTGTGCCGCCCTGCCCGAGCAGCTGCTCGAATCCGAGATGTTCGGCCATCGGAAGGGCTCCTTCACCGGCGCCGACCGCGACAAGCCGGGCCTTCTCGAGACGGCCAACGGCGGCACCCTGTTCCTCGATGAACTCACCGAGATGTCACTGCCGCTACAGGCGAAGCTTCTACGCGTCATCCAGGACGGCGTGGTGAGGCGCGTGGGCAGCGAGGGCGTGGATGCAGTGGTGGACGTGCGCTTCATCTCGGCGACGAACCGCGAGCCGCAGGAAGCCGTGGACAAGGGCATTCTGCGCAACGATCTGTACTACCGACTGCGGGTGGTGCCCATCAAGCTGCCGCCCCTGCGGCAGCGGCAGGAGGACATTCCCCTGCTCGCAGCGCACTTCCTGACCTTCTACTGGCAGCGACACAGGCAGGCGACGGAGCGCATCCCGCGCCTCAGCGACTCCGCGGTGGCGTTCCTGAAGTCGCGCCCGTGGCGCGGCAACGTGCGCGAGCTGCAGAACGTGATCGAACACGTGGCGGTGCTCGCCGAGCCCGAGCAGTTGATCCAGCCGGACGACATCCCGCTGTACGAGGATACCCCGGACTGGACGCCGCCGGACGTCGCCGACGCTGCCGCTCCGGCGCTCGCCGCGAACCTCGACGACGCCTTCCACGTCGCCAAGGACCGGATCATCGGCCACTTCGAGCGCGAGTACCTCTCGCGGCTGGTGACACGCGCCTCGGGCAACATGTCGAAGGCGGCGCGCCTGGCAGGCATCGATCGCACCACGCTGTACCGCCTCATGGACAAGCACGGGCTTTCGAAGGCGGACACGGCGGACGGGGCATGAGCTCACCGACCATGGCGCCGTCTGCTCGCGCGGAGGTGTGGGATCCCGTTGGCCCGGAGGTACCCCTCGCACCCGCGCTGGTAGAGGCGCTGCAGCAGGCGGTGCTCGAGGCGGAGGGTGAAGCGCGCCGGGTGCTGCACCACGCGGGCACGCCGGAGGAGGCGAGCCACGTGCTCCGCGACCTCGCCAACGCGATGCGCGCCACGCTGCGCGACGGTGAGCCGCCCGAGGCCCTACCGCGCTCGATCCTCGCCCGGACGCTCGCCGGCCTGGTGCGCCAGCAGCTGGTCGCGGCCCTGGAGCAGCCGCGCGGCGCGCTGGAAGCCATGGAGGTGGTGCAACTCTTCGGCGCCGTCGAGCGGGTGGCGCGCGCCATCGAGCCCGACTGGGCGCAGCACTTCGAGGACCGGCTCTCGGGACCGGACGGCCTGGAGCTGGTCGTCGAGGTGGCGCACGACCTCCGCTCGCCGCTCACGTCGATCCTCTTCCTTGCGGAGACGTTGCAGCGAGGGCGCAGCGGGCCGCTCACGCCGGTGCAGGAACGGCAGCTGGGCCTGATCTACAGCGCGGCGTTCGGCCTCAGCTCGGTGGCGAGCGACGTGATCGAGCTCGCGCGCGGCGGCGACCGGCTGGTGGACCTCGACCCGATTCCGTTCTCGGTGGCCGACATCTTCGAGTCGGTGCGCGACATCGTGCTGCCGATCGCGGAGGAGAAGGGCCTGCAGGTGCAGGTGCACACGCCGGACGTCGACTTCCGCGTGGGTCACCCGGTGGCGCTCAGTCGCGTGCTGCTCAACCTGACCACCAACGCGCTCAAGTTCACCACCGAAGGCTCGGTGGAGGTGGAGGGCCTGCCGCTCGACGGCGATCGGGTGGAGTTCTCGGTGCGCGACACCGGTCGTGGCATCCCACCGCAGCACATGGCCAGCCTGTTCGAGCCGTTCCGTCGCCGGCAGAAGCCCGGCGAGTACGCCTTCTCGGGCTCGGGGCTCGGACTCTCGATCTGCCGGAAGCTCGTCGAGGCGATGGGCTCGACGATGCAGGTCGAGACCGAAGCGACCGTCGGAACCCGCTTCCACTTCGTGCTGGAACTGCCGCGGGCCTCCCACGGCGTGGCGTGATCCTCCGCCCGACCCGCGCGCGATGACACGGCTGCTTCACGTCGTCGGCGCCCGTCCCAACTTCATGAAGGTGGCGCCGATGCTTCGCGCGCCGGCGCCCGCGCCGGTGACGCACGTGCTGGTGCACACCGGTCAGCACTACGACGTGTCGATGAGCGACGCGTTCTTCCGCGACCTGGCGCTGCCGGCGCCCGACGCACATCTCGGCGTGGGCTCGGGCTCGCACGCAACGCAGACGGGCCGGATCATGATGGCGCTCGAGCCGGTGCTCGACGCGCACGCCCCCGACTGGGTGGTGGTGTACGGCGACGTGAACTCCACGCTGGCTGCGGCGCTGGTGGCGCAGAAGCGCGGCACGCGCGTGGCGCACGTGGAGGCGGGCGTGCGAAGCTTCGACCGCACCATGCCGGAGGAGACGAACCGCGTCCTCACCGACCAGCTCGCCGACCTCTGCCTCACGCCCGGCCCCTTGGCCGATGCGAACCTGCGGCGCGAAGGCATTCCGGACGAGCGCATTCGCGCTGTCGGCAACGTGATGGTGGACACCCTGCTCGCGCTGCGATCGCGTGCGACCGCCCTCGACGCGCCGGCGCGCCTGGGCCTGTCGGATACGCCGTACGTCATCGCCACCTTCCACCGCGCCGGCAATGTGGACGATGCCGCCACGCTGTGCGAGATCGTCGCGGCGCTGGCACGACTCGCGACCTCGATGCCGGTGCTCCTCCTGCTCCACCCGCGCACGCGTGCGCGATTGACGTCCTTCGGCCTACTGGGCGCGCTCGGTGACGTGCGACTGATGGAGCCGGTTGGCTATCTGGAGACCGTGGGACTGGTGGAGCGTGCGAGGCTCGTGCTGACGGACTCCGGCGGCCTGCAGGTGGAGACGTGCGTGCTTGGCGTGCCGTGCCTCACCGTGCGGAGCACCACGGAATGGACCGAGACGCTGGCTGCCGGCACCAACCGGCTGGTCGCACCGAACGCCAGCGCGATACTCGCGGGCGTGGCGGCGATCGGGACCGCAGGCGTGCCACCGAGCCGTCCGCCCCTCTGGGACGGGCACGCCGCCCAACGGGCCGTGGCGGCCCTGCTGGGCGTGTCCTCTACCCGATGACCCCGCATTGCCCTACATTTTCGCCCGGCTGGACGGTCGCAGAGGCCGCCAGCCGATTCCGCCCGTAGGGGACTTCGCTCGCACGACCTGCGGCGGAGGCGCGCGTCGCCCGGCCAGATCGGCCTCATGGCGGCGTCGGCCTCCCCCGAGGTGGCTGAGTGGGGCCGCAAGGGCGGCCACCCGGCTCACTGGGAGCCCGGCGGACACGCGATTGATCGTCAGGGCGCCCCGGGCGCCCGGAGACCCAACCCTCAGTGACACCACGGCATCTGGTCGGCGCCCGCGCCGAACCGCTCGTCCATGCGCCCAACGCGGCGCTCCTCATCGACTTCGACAACGTCACCCTAGGCGTCCGCTCCGACCTCACCAAGGAGCTGCGCACCCTCCTCAACAGCGACATCATCAAGGGGAAGGTGGCGGTCCAGCGCGCCTACGCGGACTGGCGGCGCTACCCGCAGTACATCGTGCCGCTCTCGGAGTCGTCGATCGACCTCATCTTCGCACCCGCGTTCGGGTCCACGAAGAAGAACGCCACCGACATCCGCCTCGCCATCGACGCGATCGAGCTGGTGTTCACGCGGCCGGAGATCGGGACGTTCATCCTGCTCTCGGGCGACAGCGACTTCTCGATGCTGGTGATCAAGCTCAAGGAGTACGGGAAGTACGTCATCGGCGTCGGCATCCGGGAGTCGGCCAGCGACATCCTGATCCAGAACTGCGACGAATACTTCTCGTACTCGGACCTCGCGGGGCTGACGAAGGAGACGGATCTCCCCTCGGCGCAGCGCGACCCGTGGGAGCTGGTGGGCGAGGCCGCGCGGAAGATGGCGGCCAACGGCGACGTGATGCGCAGCGACCGCCTGAAGCAGGTGATGCAGCAGATCGACCCGAACTTCGACGAGAAGAACGCGGGCTTCAACCGCTTCAGCAAGTTCGTCAGCGAGGCGGGGCACAAGGGCCTGATCAAGGTCACGCGCCTCGACAACGGGCAGTTCGAGATCGGCCCGGCGGACGGCGTGCCCGAAGTGCGGCACCGCGAGCGCGAGAAGCCCGTGGCCGAGGCGGTCGCGCCGGTGGAGCGCGAGGATGGCCGGCGCAGCCGGCGTGGTCGCGGGCGAGGCCGCGATCGCGAGCGTGGCGAGCGCAGCGGCGGGGATCTGCCGGAGGCGCCGCGCGCCACGGCGCGCCCCGACCTGGGGCTCACGCTGGCGCAAGCGTTCAACCTGTTGCGCGAGGCGCTGAGCCAGCTGGAGACGCCCGTGGCGCACGAGTCGTTGCGCCTGCGCATGGCCGCGCTGCACGGCCGCGATGACGCGCTGCTGAGCGAGGAGCGCTTCATTCGCCTGCTGCGTCAGGCGCACGATGCCGAGATCGCGGATCTGAACCAGGTGGGCGAGGGTGCGTGGGAAGTGTCGCTCCATCCGACAGAGGATCCGCGTGCGCGCAGCGGCCTGCCGGCGCAACCCGTGGCGATGGCCGAGCCCGTGGCGAGTGGGGAAGGCGCGGGAGAGAACGGGGCACCCGCAAGCGCCCCGGCTGCCGCCACGACCAGCGGTTTCGGTGTGCGATTCCGGCGCGGCGGCCGTGCCGGCCGGCCCGCCGAGGTGCCGCTGATCGGCATGGTCCGACTGGACGACGACGCGACGCATGCGGCGCCGGCGGCCGCCGTGGCGCCCCCGATCATCGAAGTGCCGTTGGAGGCGCCGGACGAGGCGAAGCCGAAGCGTTCGCGCGGTCGCGCCAAGAAGGCGACGCCAGCCGCCGCCGCCGACGAGGCTCCCGAGGCGCCGAAGGCTGCCAAGCCGCGTGCGCGTGCGAAGAGCGCGAAGGCGGCCAAGAAGTCCGAGTAGGAGGCGTGTGACGTGACGGACTCGCGACGGGCAGCGCTGCTGCCCGTTTCGTTTTTCCGAGAACCCGCGGAGCAGGTCGCGCGGGAACTGCTCGGCACGGTGCTGGTCTCCACCGTGGCCGGCGTGCGCACGGCGGGCCGCATCGTGGAGACCGAAGCGTACCTCGGGCACACCGACCCGGCGTCCCACGGATTCGAGGCGCGCCGACATGCGCGCAACGCAGCGCTCTACGGTCCCGCCGGCACCTGGTACATCTACCTCTCGTACGGCATGCATTGGTGCTGCAACCTCGTGTGCCAGGGCGACGGCAAGGGTGGTGCGGTGCTGCTGCGGGCTGTGGAGCCGCTCGAGGGCCTGGACGCGATGGCGGCGCGTCGGCGCACGACAAAGGCGTCTCTCCTGTGCTCGGGGCCGGGGCGCCTGACGCAGGCGCTCGGCATCACGCTCGCGCTGGACGGTGTGGCGATGAGGGAGAGCGAGGTGACCCTGCAGCGGGGCCGAGCGGTTCCGGATGACGCGGTGACGGCGAGTCCGCGCATCGGCATCACCAAGGCGGCAGACTGGCCACTGAGATTCACCGAGCGCGGTTCGCCGTGGATCTCGCGAAAGGTGTGAAATGCAGAAGGGCGGCCAGGTTGGCCGCCCTTTCGCGTGCTGGATGCCGCCGGCGTCAGTGGCCGATCTGCGCCGCGCCGCTTTCGTCCTCGCGCGCCTTGCCAAGGCTGATGCGAAGTCCCGCCTGGCCGAAGAACGTCGCGCCCTTGTAGATGCTGCCGCGCGGCGGCGACGTGGTGGCCTGCACCTGGCCGAACAGCATGAACGGGCCGGCCTTGAGCTGCGCGCCGGCAAGGGCAAGCGCGTAGCCGTAGCTGGAGCGGTCGTCGGTCTCGGAGAGCACCGCATCGAGCTCGGTGGGCGTAAGGCCGGCCGTGCCCTGCGGTTGGGGATTCACGGTCCACGAGATGCCGCCGCCGACACCGAAGTACGGCTCGATGGGGGAGCGCCACGGGAACGCCATCAGCGCGAACGAGAGGCGGCGGATGTCGTTGAAGGCCACGGTTCGCGCGCCATTCGGGGCGAGCGAGTCGGAGTAGGCGCCCACCTCGTCGCTGCCGATGATTTCATCGGCCTGCAGCAGGAGGCCGGTGCGGCGCGCCACGATGAGCGTGTGCACGCCCGCGGCGGGGAGCCAGCCACGTGTCTGCGCGGTCGTCTCGAAGTTGTAGACGCCGCCCTGTCCGCCCAGGTACCACCTGAAGTCCCCGCTGCCGTGCGGCTTCTCCTGGGCCGTCAGCACCGAGGCGCCAACCCCGAGCGCCAGCGCGCCCGCCATGATGCTTCGCACAAGCCCGCTCATCCGATGGCCTCCCTGAGGAATTGCACGCGACCGGACGCGCCGGTCTCAAAATGCCGGGATTCTTGCCGGAGCAGAGGTCCCAAACGGACGCAGTCCTCCGGCGACCAGCTTCAGGTCACGAGTGACGATGCTTGCACGGATCAGGATGTCGCCGCGCGATCGCGCGGGGCAACCCAAACTAACTCGTTAGTGAGCAAAAGGATACGAGTACTGAGCCGTGCCGGTCGACCGCCCCGTGGAAGCGCACGTCCGCCCGCCTGCCCGGTGTCGGCGGCCAAGGAACGACACACTTCGGAGGGGGGAAAGTGCAAAGACCGGGCCCCCGAGGGAGACCCGGTCTTTGCCGGACCATCCGGGATCAGATAAGTCCAAGTCGGCGGCCAACTTTGCTGAAGGCGGCGAGGGCTTCATCGAGGTCGGCACGGGTGTGGGCGGCCGAGATCTGGCACCGGACTCTTGCCTGACCCTGCGGCACGACGGGGTACCCGAATCCGGTCACGAAGACGCCCTCGTCCAGCAGCAGCGCGCTCATCCGGATGGCGTCCGAGGTCTCGCCGAGAATGACGGGGATGATCGGGGTCTCGCCGGGAAGCGGCTTGAACCCCCGCTCCATGAGCTGCTCCCTGAAATAGCGGGCATTCTGGTGCAGCTGTGTCACCCGCTCGGGGTGCGCCTCCAGAAACCGGACGCTCGCGAGTGCGCTGGCGGCGACCGTCGGCGGCAGTGCGTTGGAGAAGAGCTGCGGCCGGGCGCGCTGGGTCAGGTAGTCGCACACCGATTCGGTGCTCGCGACGAAGCCGCCCGCCGCGCCGCCGAGCGCCTTGCCGAGGGTGGAGGTGATGATGTCGATCTCGCCCAGCATCCCGAAGTGCTCGGCGGTGCCGCGGCCGGTGCGACCCAGCACGCCGGTGGCGTGCGAGTCGTCGACGACGAGCACGGCCTCGTGGTCGCGACAGATCTGCAGCAGGTCCGGCAGCCTCGCGATGGAGCCTTCCATCGAGAACACGCCATCGGTCACGACCATGCGCACCCGGCAATCCCGGGCTGCCGCGAGCTTGGCGCGCAAGTCGTCGAGGTCGCCGTGGGCGAACACGCCGGTCTGGCACTTGGTGATCGCCTTCGCCAGGCGGATGCCGTCGATGATCGACGCGTGGTTGAGCTGGTCGCTCAGCACGAGATCCTGCTCGTTGAGCAGCGTGCCGGGCACCGCCTCGTTGGCATTCCAGCAGCTCACGAACGAGAGCGACGCGGCCGTACCGACGAATCGCGCCAGCGCCTGCTCCAGTTCCCGGTGCACCGCGAAGGTGCCGCAGATGAAGCGCACCGATGCGGTCCCGGCGCCGTAGCGGTCCAGCGCCGTCCTGCCGGCCTCGATCACCTCGGGAACGTCGCAGAGCCCGACGTAATTGTTCGACGAAAGGATGATGACCTCGCCGCGTCCTTCCATCACGGCCCGTGCACCCTGCGGGCTGTCGAGATAGTTGAGTCGCTTGTAGACGCCCTCGTGCCGGAATTGCGCGAGGGCGGCGGAGAGGTCGTGCTCGAGTCGGGAGATGGTCACCGGGCGGGTCCTGTGCGGGGGAACCGAAGTCGCGCATGGCGCGACGGTATTCTAGGCGCCCAGCCACCCTCCCGCCAGAAACCGCCGGCTCAGAATCGCACGCGCTGCATGATGGGTTCCGGCAGCAGCCGGATGCCCTGCATGACGTAGCGCCAGAAGAATGGCGCGTAGAGCACGCGGCTCGGGCCGTCCATCGCGCGCACGATGGCGCGCGCCACGGGTTCCGGCTCCCAGACGAGTGGCGACGCCGGCAGGTGGGCGGTCATCGGGGTGCGCACGAATCCCGGCTTCACGAGGATGGCCGCCGCCCCGGTTCCCCGCAGTCGCGCGCGGAGGCCGGCCATGAACACGTCGATCGCCGCCTTGGCCGCGCCGTAGGCGTAGTTGCTGCGACGGCCCCGGTCGCCGGCCACGGAGCCCAGCACTGCGACCGACCCATGGCGCTGCGACTCCAGCACGCTGGCCAGGCGCGCGGCGAGCGCCAGCACGCTCGTGGCATTCACGGTGAACTGCTGCGCGAAGAGCATCGGGTCCGCCTCGCAGGCGGCCTGGTCGGGCAGGACACCCCACGCGAGCAAGGCGCGGTCGAGCGGCCCGCCGGCGAGCAGCTCATCGACCATGGACTCGTGTTGACGGATGTCGGTCAGGTCGCCGACCCAGGCGCGTACGGCCGAGGCGCCGCGCACGGCCAGGTCACGGGCAACGCCGTCGAGCTTCGCCTCGTGCCGGCCGACGAGGAAGAACGCCGCCCCGTCTCGCGCCCACTCGCGTCCCGCGGCGTGCGCGATGCCGGACGTGGCGCCGAAGATCGCCACCCGGAGTGGGCGGGGCGTCACGCGCTCACTCGCCGCCAGAACGACGACGAGAAGTTCGGGTCGACATGGCGCGAGAACTCCTCGAGCCGGGGGAACGACTCCCGGAACTGCATGGGCGACATTCGGGCATCCTTCGCGGGATAGACGGCGCCGCCCGCCTCGGCGGTGACCCGGTCGAGCGACTCGAAGAGCGCCAGGGTGCTCGAGCCCTTGTTGGGCACATCGAGCGCCAACGTCACGCCCGCGCGAGGGAAGGAGAGCATGCCGGGGGAGGGCACGTCACCGAACACCTTGAGCACGGCGAGGAACGACGCCTGGCCGGAGCGCGCGATGCGAGTGAGGATCTCCCGCATCGCAGGCGCTCCGGACTCGAGTGGCACGACGCACTGGTACTGGAAGAACCCACGGCGGCCATACAGGCGATTCCAATTCCGGATGCCGTCCAGCGGATAGAAGAACGACTCTGGATCGACCAGCTTGCGCGTGTGCCGGCGCCACTGCTTCAGGTAGTAGAGGGTATTGAACGCTCCGACGGTATGGCGGTTGAGCAGTCCCGACGGCGCGTCGAACGGCACCACCAGCCGCGACCTCCGGCGGGCAGCCAGGGGAGCAGGCACGTCGGCGTAGTTGCCACGCATGAAGATCCCGCGCCCGACGTCGGTGCCGCGCGCGAGGCAGTCCACCCAGGCGACGGTGAACTCGAAGCGACCGTCGGATTCCGCGGTGAGCGCGAAGAACTCATCGAGCCCGCGCATGCGAATGTACTCGGCGTCGATGAGCGGGCTTTCCGTGCGCCGCAGGCCGATCTCGGCCCACGTGACGAGCCCGGTCAGGCCGAGCCCACCGATGGTGGCCGAGAAGAGCTCGCAGTGCTCCTCCGGCGAGCACACCGTGCGCTCGCCGTCCGAGCGCAGCAGCTCGAGTCGCCTGACGTGAGCCCCGAACGTGCCGGCGGCGTGATGGTTCTTGCCGTGCACGTCATTGGCGATGGCGCCCCCCACCGTGACGAACTTGGTGCCGGGTGTCACGGGCAGGGTCCAGCCGCGTGGCACGAACGTCTCCAGGATCTCGGCCAGCGACGTGCCCGCCTCGCAGCAAAGCACGCCCGTCTCCTCGTCGAAAGAGATGAAACGCGACAGGCCGCGGGTCGCGAGCAGCACGCCACCCTCGTTCAGGCAGGAGTCGCCGTAGCTGCGCCCAAGACCATAGGCGAGCACCGGCCCCTGCATGCCGGCGAGATCGGGGAGCTGCTCCCGGCTCGAGAGCGGGACCACCTTCGCCGGGGCAACGCGGGGCAGGCGGCCCCATGAGAGGTATTGCGACACGAGGAGCGACCGCGCGCTCAGAGAATCGTCGCGGCGAGCGCGATCAGCACGGCCACGCCAGCCACGATGTAGCTCGTCCGGTCCTTGACAGCGAAGACGATCGGGTCGTCGTGCATCTCGCCTCGATGGGCCAGCAGCCACACCCGCGTGATCCAGTACAGCAGCACCGGGCCGAGGAACCAGAGGAAATGCGGGCTCGGATAGAGCGCCCGCACCGCGTCGCTGCTGGTGTAGAGTGCCAGCACGAGGACCGAGAGGTACCCGCTCGCCGGGCCGACGCTGCGCACCAGCTCGAGGTCGGGCACGGTGTAGCCCCGATTGGCCACGGTGTCGGCGCCCCGCCCGCGCAGCATGTCGAGCTCGGTGTAACGCTTCACGTAGGCCAGGCTCAGGAAGAAGAAGAGCGCGAACGCGAGCAGCCATGCCGAGATGGCGACATCCGCGGCGACGGCGCCGGCGAGCAGGCGCAGCGCGTACAGCCCGGCCAGCACGATGACGTCGAGTGCCGCGATCCGCTTCAGGGCCAGCGAGTACGCCTGACTGGTGGCGAAGTAGAGCGCAAGCACGCCCACGAACATCGGCGGCAGCACCAGGACCGACAGCAGCAGCGCCGAAACGACGAGCGCGCCGGCCAGCAGGCTGGCCTGCGGGATCGTCACCTCCCCGGCGGCGATGGGCCGCCGCCGCTTGCGCGGGTGCAGCCGGTCGGCGTGGGCGTCGAAGAGGTCATTCACGACGTACACGGCGGAGGCGCAGAGCGAGAAGGCCAGCATCGCGGCGAGTGCGGCACCGAGTCGCGGCAGCTGCAGCACCTTGTGGGAGAGCAGCAGCGGAACCAGCACGAGGATGTTCTTCACCCACTGCTGCGGTCGCGCGAGCCGGACCAGCGCGCGGGAGCGGCCCGTGGGCTCGCCGATGACGCGGAGCGCCGGCAGCCGATGCGTGAGCGCACGCGCGAATGCCGGGGATGCGGCGGCCAGGAACGGCACGGCCGCCGCCTCGAGGATCGGCGTGTCTGCGCCGTCGTTGCCGACGTAGGCGAACGGCCGCTCGCCGGCGTGCCGACGGATCGCCTCAAGCTTGCGCTTGCCCTTGAGGTTCGAGGCGCCATCGCTCGCGAGCACGGCGTCGAACTGCCCCAGGTGCTCGGCGACCAATTGCGCGACGGCGCGGTCGGCCGCGGTGGCGAGAATCACCTCGGCGCCCCGTGCGCGTGCCTCGGCGATCAGACCCAGCACCTCCGGCCGATAAGGCAACGCCTCGGGCTGAAGCGTCACGCGACTGGCGAGCTCGTGCTTGAAGGCCGCCCGACCGCGCGCAAGCCACGCGGGAAGCCGCCATGCGCTCAGCGGATGGCGCTGGAGGAACAGGAGACACGATTCCCACAGCGTGTCGGTGGCTACGAGCGTGCCGTCGAGGTCGACGTACAGGGGGGCCGCACGGCGCGCCGCCTTGCGGTCCGTCGAATGGGTGGGGGAACTACGCAGCAGTGATTCCCACGTGATACCGTGCGCCGTCACGAGCCTGCCATGCATGAGAGCCTGGGCACCATGGCCCGAGAGGCCCGCCGGGATGGCGAGCCTCGCTCTCTCGTACCCGCCTGCCTACGCTCCGATCTCCAGGATGACCTTGCCGGCGGTGCCGTCCTTGATCACTCCGATGGCCTCGTCCATCCGCTCCATGGGAAAGCGATGCGTGATCACCGGTCGCGGGTCAAGCTGTCCGCTCCGCAGGAAGCGCTGCATCTCGTCCCAGGTGCGATACATTCGGCGCCCGGTCACGCCGTAGAGCGTGAGTCCCTTGAAGATCACGTCGCGCGCGAAGTCCACTTCCGTGCTCTTGCTCGGCGTGCCCAGCATGTTGACGCGCCCGCCCAGCCGTGCGGCGGCGAAGGCCTGCTGATGCCCCGAGGGATGCCCGCTGAATTCGCAGACGAGATCGGCGCCGTCACCGGTGAGCTCGCGCACGCGCGCGACGACGTCCTCGCGCCCCGGATTGAGCGTCACGTGCGCACCCATCGCCTTGGCGAGCTCCAGACGACGTTCGTTGAAGTCGCTCGCGATCACGAGGGACGCACCAGCGGCGCGCGCGACGCCCACGGCGAAACACCCGATCGGCCCGCAACCCAGCACGAGCACCCGCGCGCCCACCACGGCCTCACCCTCGAGCACGGTGTGCACCGCGTTGCCCATCGGATCCATGATGGCCCCGACTTCCTGGGGGATGCCGTCGAGGCGCATCACGTTGGACGCGGGCATCGTGATGTACTCGGCGAACGCGCCGTCGCGGTCGACGCCGATGATCTGGGTGCGCCGGCAGAGATGGCCGTCGCCCAGGCGGCACTGGAGGCAATGGCCGCAGACCACGTGGCCTTCGGCGGTGACGAGGTCGCCGACAGCCAGCAGCCCGGCGGCTTCCGCGTCACGCCCGAGGGCCACGATCTCGCCGGAAAACTCGTGGCCGATGACCACGGGCGGCTTGAGGCGATTGCTCGCCCAGCGATCCCATTCCCAGATGTGCAGATCGGTGCCACAGACGCCGGCGAAGTGGACCTTGATGAGCGCGTCGTGCGGGCCGTGGGCCGGCACCGGGACGTCGCAGAGGGTCATGCCGGGGCCGGCCCGTTCCTTCACGAGTGCGCGCATGGTCTTCGGGATGGGGGTGGCGGGAATATGCCGTGCCCGTCACCCCGGACGCGAGGGCCGCTGCGGGACGACCCTCAGGGAGTGGCCGTCGCCAGCCCTTGCCCCCGACGCGCGAAGATGCGATACCCAGCCGCCGTATCGACCACCGCCCACTGCGTGCGGAGCTTCTCGTCCAGTTCCGGGAAGAGCTTAGGGAGACCCTTCCGAAGCATCGGCTCCCGACCGATGAGCGCGTCGCGGGTCACGGCGATGTAGCGCGTGGACGAGTCGTCGAGGCTCGCGAGGAACTCCTGCCGGAGGCGACGCTGGATCGGGCCCAGCGGCACCACGCCCCGGCCGTTGGCCTTGGGCAGCACGAGCGCCACGAAGAACCCCACGCGTCCCGGCGTGCGGCGATCGGCGAGCGCGTTCGCCAGCGGGCTGTCCCATACGAACACGCGGTCCGTGGGACGGCTGTGTCGCTTCAGGTAATCGGCGAGGGCGATGTCATCCTCGACGATGTCGATCTGGCCTTCCTCGAACTGGTCGAGGTACTCCTGGTGCGACAAGCGGCCACTCACGAGGCCCAGCCAGTCGCGCACATGCACCTGCAGCGGAAGCACCAGCACGAACACGAGCATCGCCACCGTGGAGCGCACGAGCAGCGCGCCGATGAAGCTGCGCGCGGCACCGCTCAGCTGTCGCGCGATGACCACGAAGCCGACCGCCGCCAGCGGGCCGAGCGACCAGTACACGGGGTGCCAGTGATACGGCCAGAAGCGCCGCTGTGAAGCGATGCCCAGCACGGCGCCGAGTGCCCACGCGCCGAGCAGGATGGCAGTGCGCCGTTCAGTTCGCCACAGCCACGTGAGTCCCACGACGGCGGCCGGGATGACGAGCGCCATGCGGGTCTCGAGGCCGCGGTACAGCGTCCACGGCACCGCGCGTCCGACCCCGCCGACCAGCGCGCGCGCAATCTCGAGATTCAGGAGGAGATAACCCTCCAGCACGTTCGACAGGATGCCGAGGTGCCAGAACCAGAGGATGCCCGCGAGCATCGGCAGCAGCGCGACGGCGGTGTAGACCGCTCCGCGCGCGAGCTTCCAGTTGAGGGGACGGTCCGGAAGCAGGAGCACGGCGAGCGCCGGGAGCGGAACCAGCACAGCGAACGTGGGCTTCTGCAGCATCCCGATGCCCATGAGGAGCGCGGCGACGAGGCCGGGCCACCACCGCCTCCCGAAGTCGCCGCGCATCAGGAGCGCGATGCCGACGGTGGAGAGGAATGCGATCCAGCCGTCGGGCTGCGCCGTGTTCCAGAAGTCGGTGACATAGTGACCCAGGACGAGCACGATCGCGGCCCAGATCCCGGCGGTGCCTGGCACCAGTCGGCGCACGATATCGGCCACCGCGACGGCGGCCCCGGTGACGAGCACCAGGTCGAGCACCCGCAAGGGCCACATCGTGTCGCCGCTCGGGTCGAGGCCCTGCAGAATGGCGTAGGTATAAAAGGAGAATGGGCCCTTCTGGTCCCACGCGTCGCGGTAGGGGAGCCCGCCGTGCCGGATGGTATCAGCGACCCAGGTGAAGATCCCGGCGTCCCAGCCGAAGGGCCACCACAGGGAGACGACGCCAACGAGCACGGCGAAGGTGCCCAGCAGCAGGAGCGCGGCGCGTTCGACGTTGCCGAAGCGCGACGGTGGATGTTCGACCGACACGATCTGCACTGCAAATCCGAGGTTCAAGACGAGATGGGTATACCCGTCTCGGGCCGCGAAAGTGTGCTGTGCCGGATGGAACTGACCATCTGCTGGGGTGTGCGGTAGGCGTCGTCGGCCATGCGCTGATCGCACAATGCCAGTTCGTTGATGTCAGCGTGTCCCGTTTTGAGTCGACGCCCTCGTGTCGTCGCGGGGCCTGAAGATTAGATAATTGCGGGCCGAGTCCACGATGACCCACTCGGACTCCAGCTTGTGGTGCAGTTCGCCGTAGAGCTCGGGGAGGCTCTTGCGCAGGAACTCCTCGCGCCCGTCGAACGCCTCACGCGTCACCGCGACGACCTTGGTATCACGGTCAAGCGCGGTCATGAACTCCGCGCGCATCTCGAGCTGGATCGGTCCCAAGGGGATCGGCTTCCGGTGGTTGCGGTCGGCGAGCACCACCGGGACCCAGAACCCCACCCGGCTCGGCGCGGGTCGCGGCGCGAGCGAATAGGCGAGCGGACTGTCCCAGATGAACACCCTGTCGTCTGGCGCGGTGTGGGCCCTCAGCCACGCGGTCAGCGCGTGGTCGTCGAGCACGATCGAGCTCTCGGTGGGCGCGAACTGCGCGATGTAGGCCTCCTGGGAAGGCAGGGTGCCCGTCAGGTACTCCGCCCACTCGCGAATCCGCTGCTGCAGCGGCCAGGTGAACCGGAGTGTCAGGAACGCGAGGGCGGTGATGGCGATCAGCCGAGCCGGGGCGGGGCCACTGCGTTCCGATCGCAACGCGCGCGCGAAGCCGATGCCGGCGATCGGGGCGAGGGGCCAGGCTATGGTGAACCAGTGATAGTCGAACCAGCGTCGCTGGACGGCGAGGCTGAGCGCTGCACCCGCGATCCACACCAGGAACAGCAGGCAGACGCGCCGGTCGCGTGACCAGACGAAGAATGCCCCGACGACGGCGACGGGAATGACCAGAACGAGCGGGGTCTTGGTCGAGTGCAGCGCCGTGAGTATCAGCGCGCGAGGAACGCCACCCACCAGCTGGCGCGCGACCTCGAAGTTGAAGGTGAGATAGCCCTCCAGCAGGAACCGCAGCGCGTGGTGCCAGGCGAACCACGCGATACAGACGGCCGCGGGCACGAGCGTGACGATGGAAAGTCCGGTCGCGAGCAGGAACCGCTGGCGGATCGGCCGCGACGGAAGCAGCAGCACCGCGAGCGCCGGAAGCGGCAGGAGCACGCCGTAGGTGGGCTTCTGCAGGAGGCCCATGCCGAACAGCAGCGCCGCCGCCGTCGCGAGAGCCGGGCGGCGGTCGATATCCGGTCGCACCAGCAAGGCCATGCCGAACACGCCGCACGCCGCGATCCAGGCATCGGGCTGGGCGGTGTTCCAGAAGTCGCTGGAGTAGTGATAGAGGAGGAGGAAGACCGCCGTCCACAGCCCGGCGCGGCGCACCTCGAAGCGTCCCACCATGCCGGCGACGGCGAAGGCGGCACCGGTCATGCACGCCAGATCGAACGCGCGCACGGCCATCATGCCCGGGCCGTCGACCAGCTGCAGCAGGGCGAAGGAGTAGAAGGTGAACGGCCCCTTCACGTCGAACGCGTCGCGGTAGGGCAGCCCGCCGTGCCGAATCGCATCCGCGACCCACGTGAAGATCCCGGCGTCCCAACCGTGTGGCCACCACAGCGAGGCCAGGCCCACCAGGAACGTGAACGCGGCGAGCCCGCGCAGGCCCCATCGGTCCACCGCCATCAGCAACCGCGCCAGCCCATCGGGAGGCTGGCGCGTGGGGGCGGAGCTGGTGTTCGAGGGCTGGAGCAGCGTGACCGTCATCGGCGCCCGTGGGGCAAGAGTGACCCGCGGCTCACGCCGCGGGGCCTGCGCATTCGACCTGCGTGAGCTATACCAGCACCGGTCGGCGCGCGCCGATCTTCTCGATGCGCACGGCGCTCACCTTGAACGAGGCGATGCGCGCATACGGGTCGAGTTGTGGATTGGTCAGAACGTTCGCCGCCGCCTCGCGGAAGTGCATGGGGACGAAGACCTGGCCCCGAGCCTGCCGCTCCGACACGCGCACGTTGATGCGGATCGTGCCGCGGCGGCTTGAAATCTGGACCGGATCGCCATCCATGAGACCGAGCTCCTCGCAATCCTCGGGGTGCATCTCGACGATCGGCACCGGCTCGCGCGAGTCCAGACCGCGGGAACGGCGCGACATGGTGCCGGTGTGCCAGTGGTACATCTGCCGGCCCGTGTTCAGCACGAACGGGAACTCCTCGTTCGGCATCTCGTCGGGCGGCAGGTACTCCACAGGGATGAATCGGCCGCGCCCGTCGGATGTCGGGAACCCGTCGGCGAACAGAAACGGCGTCCCCGGATGATTCGTATCGGGCACCGGATACTGGAGCGAGCGCAACTTGCGCAGCCGCTCGTAGTTGACCCCGGCCCAGATGGGTGTGACGCGGGCGAGCTCGTCCATGACGTCGGACGCACCTGCGTAGTCGCTCTCGAGGCCGAGCCGGTTGCTCAGGTCGATCAGGATGTCCAGATCGAGGCGGGCCTCACCCGGGGGCGGGAAGGCGGGCTCGAGAAGCTGGATGTGCCGGTCGGTGTTGATGACCGTTCCCTCCTTCTCCGCAAAAGACGAGCCCGGCAGGACCACGTCAGCCCAGCGCGCGGTTTCGGTCAGGAAGAGGTCCTGCACAGCCAGGAACTCGAGTCCGCGCACCCAATGCTCGGCGTGGGCGATGTTCGGATCGGAGAGCACGGGGTTCTCGCCCATGATGTACATGCCCCGGATCGGGCTGCCGTCCGCCACGATCTCGGTGACCATCATGCCGGGCTTGAGCGAAAGACTCTCCTCCGGCACGTGCCACGCGTCGGCGAAGATCTTGCGGACC
>Ga0070671_100000548_pt1 | contig 26560 bp, 21 predicted proteins | sample KBSS73metaG_FD_65341 | JGI IMG/M metagenome (GOLD analysis project Ga0070671, IMG submission 65341) | Switchgrass rhizosphere microbial communities from Kellogg Biological Station, Michigan, USA - KBS S7-3 metaG | ecosystem: Host-associated > Plants > Roots > Rhizosphere > Soil ...
CCCCGAAGACGACCCGCGCAACCCGGCGGTGATCGCCGACAACGTCGGCGACAACGTCGGCGACTGCGCCGGCATGGCCGCCGACCTGTTCGAGACCTACGCCGTCACGCTGATCGCGACGATGGCCCTCGGCGCGCTGATGGTCACCGGCGCCGCCACCGTCAACGCCGTGATCTACCCGCTGCTGCTCGGCGGCGTCTCGATCATCGCCTCGATCATCGGCTGCTTCTTCGTCAAGGCCTCGCCCGGGATGAAGAACGTGATGCCCGCGCTCTACAAGGGACTCGCCGTCGCCGGCGTGCTCTCGCTGATCGCCTTCTGGTTCGTCACCAGCTCGCTCTTCCCGCAGGCGCTCGCCCTCTCCGACGGCCGCAGCGTCTCGGCGACGGCGCTCTTCGCCGCGTGCGCGGTCGGCCTCATCCTGACCGGCGCGATGGTCTGGATCACCGAGTACTACACCGGCACGCAGTACAAGCCGGTGCAGCACATCGCGCAGGCATCGACGACCGGCCACGGCACCAACATCATCGCCGGCCTCGGCGTGTCGATGCGCTCGACCGCGTGGCCGGTGCTCTTCGTCTGCATCGCCATCCTCGTCTCGTACGGGCTCGCCGGGCTGTACGGAATCGCCGTCGCAGCGACGGCGATGCTGAGCATGGCCGGAATCGTCGTCGCCCTCGACGCCTACGGGCCAATCACCGACAACGCCGGCGGAATCGCCGAGATGTCGGACCTGCCGGCGAGCGTTCGCGACGTCACCGACCCGCTCGACGCGGTCGGCAACACCACCAAGGCGGTGACCAAGGGCTACGCGATCGGCTCGGCCGGCCTCGCCGCGCTCGTCCTCTTCGCCGACTACACCCACTCGCTGACCGGCCGCGGCATGAGCGTCTCGTTCGACCTGAGCGAGCCGCGCGTCATCGTCGGCCTTTTCATCGGCGGGCTCATCCCCTACCTGTTCGGCGCAATGGCGATGGAGGCGGTCGGCCGCGCCGCCGGCTCGGTCGTCGTCGAGGTGCGGCGCCAGTTCCGCGACATCAAGGGAATCATGGAAGGCACCGGCAAGCCGGAATACGGCGTCGCGGTCGACATGCTGACCCGCGCCGCGATCAAGGAGATGATGGTCCCGTCGCTGCTGCCGGTGGTCGCGCCGATCCTGGTCGGCCTGCTCCTCGGCCCGGCCGCGCTCGGCGGCCTGCTGATGGGAACCATCGTCACCGGCCTCTTCGTCGCGATCTCGATGTGCACCGGCGGCGGTGCCTGGGACAACGCCAAGAAGTACATCGAGGACGGCAACCACGGCGGCAAGGGCAGCGAGGCGCACAAGGCCGCGGTCACCGGCGACACGGTCGGCGATCCGTACAAGGACACGGCCGGCCCGGCGGTCAATCCGCTGATCAAGATCATCAACATCGTCGCGCTGCTGATCGTCCCGCTGCTGCCGATGCCGACGGCGAGCACCGGCGCGCATCCGGCGCCGGCAGCGTCCGCGCCGGCGGCATCGGTCAGCGACGCCGCGTCGTTTAAGGTCGACAACGGCGTCGTCAAGTTCTACTTCGCGACCGACAAGGCGGACCTCGCGACCGGCGCCGAGTCGGCGCTCGCCGAGGTGGCCAAGGGCGTGGCATCCGGCAAGCGGGCCGTCATCAGCGGCTTCACCGACGCTACCGGAGACCCGGTGCGCAACGAAGCGCTTGCCACGGAGCGCGAAGCAGCGGTGAGCGCTGCCCTGACGAAAGCCGGCGTCGCCGCGGACAAGATCGAAGTGAAGAAGCCGGAGTCGATCACCGGCAGCGGCAGCCCTGCCGAAGCACGTCGGGTCGAGGTCGCCCTGAACTGACGCCCCGGGGACCGGGCGTGACGGCCCAGATGCGCGACCGAAGGGGCCGCGCAAGAATGCGGTCTTTTCATGACCGACGAATCGTCCCAGCCCCTGGCGATCGAAGTCGGCGCAAGCGGCGCCGTGTCCGCCTTGCTGACGGCGCCCGCCAACGCGCACGCGGCCTACGTCCTCGCCCACGGCGCCGGTGCCGGCATGCGCCATCCGTTCATGGCGGCGGTGGCGAGCGGACTTGCCGAGCGCGGCGTCGCCACGCTGCGCTTCCAGTTCCCGTCGATGGAGCGCGGCTCGCGTCGCACAGACCCGCCGCATGTCGCACACGCCGCGGTCCGCGCCGCGGTCAGCCAGGCGAACCGGATCTGGCCGGGGCTGCCGTTGTTCGCCGGCGGCAAGTCGTTCGGCGGCCGGATGACGTCGCAAGCCCAGGCCAAGGCGCCGCTGGCAAGCGTCGAAGGGCTCGTCTTCCTCGGCTTCCCGCTCCACCCCGCGGGCCGGCCGGCGAGCGAGCGCGGCGATCATCTCGACGCCATCTCGTGCCCGATGCTGTTCGTCCAGGGCAGCCGTGACGATCTCGCCGACATCGCGCTGATCGAGTCGCTGATCGCGCGCCTCGGCGCGCGCGCGACGCTGGCGCTTTTCGACGATGCCGATCACGCCTTCCACGTGCGCGCTCGCAGCGGCAGCAACGACGCCGAAGTGCTCGCGCGAATCCTCGACACGATCGTCGCGTGGATCGACCGCGTCGCCGGCCGCGCGCCGTCGCCCGAGCCGGGCGCCGGAGCGTCGTCGTCGTAGCCGCGCGGCGGCGCATCCTCGCCCGTGCAGCGAGGCGCCGGCTTCAGGGCTTGACGTCGTGGACGAGCCGCAGGCCCTGGCCGCCGCTGCGAACGCGGTTGCGACCGGCGTGCTTGGCGGCGTAGCACGCCTCGTCGGCGGCGGCGATCACGCTGGCGACGTCGTCGTAGGCGTCGTCGATCTGGACGACGCCGATGCTGACGCCGACACGGAACCGCTCGCCTTGCCAGACGAGCGAATGGCTGTCGATTCGCGACCTGATCTGCTCGGCGACGTTCAGCGCCGTGGCCAGCGAGCACGCCTGGAGGAGGACGGCGAACTCGTCGCCACCGAGACGAGCCGCCAGGTCGATCGAGCGGATCCGCGCCAGCAGCAGCGCGGCGATGTCGCGCAGCAGCTGGTCGCCGGCGGCGTGGCCGGCGGCGTCGTTGACCCCCTTGAAGCCGTCGAGGTCGACGTAGAGGACGCACGCGACCTCGCGCCGGCGCCGGTCGGCGAGGTGCTCGGCGAGCCGGCTCTCGAACTCCTGCCGGTTGGCGATGTTGGTGAGCGCATCGTGCGTCGCCGCCCACGACAACGCGTTCCTCTTGCGCCGTTCCTCGCTGACGTCGCCGAGGGTCCAGATCGTTCCGGCGCCGGCGTCGTTGCGGCTCACCGGCGCGCCGAGAAGCTGGCCCCAGAAGCGACTGCCGTCGCGGCGAACGAACTCGATCTCCTCGCTGAAGACGCGACCGACTCCGAACGCCGCGGCGACGCGGGTTCCGATCCCTTCGTAGAACTCGTCGCTGGCGTAGATGACTCGCGCCGCCTCGCCGTCGAGGCCCGAGCCTTCGTAGCCGAGCAGGCGATTCCACTCGTCGCTGACGAGCTCGAAGCGCCGGTTCCGAGTGAAGGCGATCCCGACCGGCGCCTTCGCCATCACGGCGCGCATCTTGGCGAGCAGCAGCTGCCCCGCGGCCTGGCTCGCCTGCCGTTCGCGCATCACGTGCTGGAGGACCTTGGAAAGCTCGCCGAGCTCGCCGCCGAGGTCGGGCCAGCCACCGGCGATGTCGGCATCCTCGGCGATCAGCTGCAGGGCGCGCTGCTTCAGGCGGGCCAGGGGGCGCAGCAGGTAGAGCGTGATCAGCAGCGTCAGCACGCCGCCGCCGACGGCGACGCCGAAGGCGAGCCAGCGGGCGCGCTTCTCGCCCTCGATGACGCCGCCGAGAAGCGCGTCGGCCCGGCCGGCGCGAAGCACCAGCCAGTCGGCATCGGGGATGCCGGCGACGCCGACGTCGTGGGCGCCGGCGCGGATCGAATAGCCGGCCGGCTCGATCGGGCTGCCGCGCTGGCGCCAGTCCTCCAGCGCGGCGGCGATCGTCGGATCGGAAGCGCCGTCGCGGAGAACCCAGTCGCGCGTGGGATGCGAGAGGATGCGGCCGCGCGCATCGACGACGATCGTCACCAGCGATGATCGCCGGTCCGACGTGTCCTGCGTCAGGTCGTCGAGGAGCGACCGGCTCGACAGGCGCAGCGACCCGCCGAGCATCGCAACGACACGGCCTTCGCGGTTGAACACCGGCATCGTCAGGACGACGATCGGCTCGCCCGAGACGCGCGACGTGCCGACCTGCGCGATCATCGGCCGCTGCTCGCGCAACGTGTCCTTGAAGTAGTCGCGGTCGCCGACGCTGCGGTGCGGATCGCGCGCGCCCTTCTCGTCGGCGACGACGAGCAACGTGCCGTCGGTCGAGACGACGAAGACGCTCGCGAACAGCGTCGCGAGGACCGACTGGCCCTCGACGAACTCGGTCAGCCTGGCGCGATCGGCCAGGGTCGCCGCCGAAATCTGCAGGGCGACGCTGCGCAGCCCCCGTTGCAGGCCGACAAGGCGCCGCGAGATCGTCGCCGCCAGCCGGCGCGCATCATCCTCCTGCGCGTCGAGGACGATCTGCTCGGTGCTGCGCCCCACCTCGCGCAACACGAAGATGACCGTCAGCGCGACGCTCGCGAGGATCAGCAGCGCGCTCGCCAGCGCGAGGCGGACCTTCAACGAGCGAAGACTGAAGGTTTCCCGGGCCGCGCGCATTCATCCTTTTCGGTGCGGCTCCGAGTTTTTCGCATCCGGGCGATGCGATATGTGTGAAATTGCTGCGTTTCAGCGCAAAAGCGTGACCGATTGACGGCCGGCGGCCCGCGCCGGCCCAGGGTCGCGCAGCCGCCTCAGGCCGGCATCTCGGCCATCAGCTCCGACTTGCGCTCGGCGAGCGCCTGGGCGAGCCCGGCGAGGTCCATCTTGGCGCGCCGGCACTTCGGGAACATCTCGCCCTCCTCTTCCTGGACGTGGTGGTCGACGTATTCGCCGAGCACCTTCACCTTCGCGTCGTAGAGCTCGTCGTCGGGCGACATCGACTGGATCTGGGCGATCAGGTCCTTCGCCGAGGCATGCTCGACCTCGGCCTCGTCGAGAAGGTCTTCCTCGACCTCGGCTTCGCGCGCCGCCGGATAGAAGATCTCCTCCTCGATCGTCGCGTGCACGGTGAGCATCGAGCAGATCTGCTCGGCCAGCGCCTGGCGCTCCTCGCCGTCGGCTTCGGCGTCGGCGAGCTTCTCGTATTGCTTGAACAGCTTTTTCACGTCGGCGTGGTCGCGCTGGAGCAGCGCCGTCGCGTCGGTCCTGGCTGCTCTCGCGGTGGCAGCGGGCTTCTTCGCTGCGCTTTTCTTGGCGGTGGCCATCTTTTCTTTCCTCCGGTCGCTCGCGAACACCGCGGCTTCACCTCGCTCGGCAAACGATGTGCCGTGAATGGAAGCCTCGCGCCAGCCGCAAGGAGGCGCGCGAATTGCCCGGGCCGGGCGTCAATGACATCTCCGCGACATCCCATGGCCCACATCGATGACCCTGCCGCGCTGCAAATGTGGGGTGGGATCGAATGCACCGTGAACCGGGTCGGCGACGACTACTTCACCCAGCTCGACCGCAGCGGCCACGTCGAACGCGACGGCGACCTCGACCGCTTCGCGGCGCTCGGCATCCGCGCCTTGCGCTATCCCGTGCTCTGGGAAAGCACCGCGCCAGACGGCCCGCAAAGCGCCGACTGGTCGTGGAGCGATCGCCGCCTGCCCGCGCTGCGCGAGCGCGGCATCGCCCCGATCGTCGGCTTGGTCCACCACGGCAGCGGCCCGCGCCACACGAGCCTGCTCTGCCCGCGCTTCGCCGAGGGGCTCGCCGAGTTCGCCGGCGCCGCGGCGCGCCGCTATCCGTGGGTCGACCTCTGGACTCCCGTCAACGAGCCGCTGACGACGGCGCGCTTCAGCGCCCTCTACGGTCTCTGGTACCCGCACGCGCGCGCCGATGCCTCGTTCGTCCGCGCGCTGCTCAACCAGTGCCGGGCGACGGCGCTGTCGATGGCGGCGATCCGCAGCGTCAATCCGGCGGCTCGACTGGTCCAGACCGACGATCTCAGCCGCACCTACGGCACCGAGCGGATGAGCAGCGTCGTCGACTTCTACAACGAGCGGCGCTGGCTCACCTGGGATCTTCTCTGCGGCCGCGTCGATGCCGGGCATCCGCTCTGGAGCTACCTGATCGACAGCGGCGCCGACGAGCGCGAACTCCTCTGGTTCGCCGAGCACCCGTGCCCGCCCGACATCATCGGCGCCAACTACTACGTGACCAGCGAGCGCTGGCTCGATCATCGGGTCGAGCGCTTTCCCGGCCATCCGCGCGGCGGAAGGCCCGGCGGCGAGTTCGTCGACATCGAATCGGTGCGCGTCCTGGCGACGCCGGCGCCGGCGCTGGCGTCGCTGCTCGAGGAGACGTGGCATCGCTATCGCGTCCCGGTGGCGGTGACCGAGGCGCACATCGATGCCGGTCGCGAAGACCAGCTGCGCTGGCTGCTCGAGATCTGGCGCGCCGCCCAGGCCGCGCGCGATGCCGGCGCCGACGTTCGCGCCGTCACCGCGTGGTCGCTGCTCGGCTCGTTCGACTGGAACTGCCTGCTCGGCGAGTGCCGCGGCTATTACGAGCCGGGGCCGTTCGACGTGCGCGCGCCGGCACCGCGGCCGACCGCGCTCGCGCGGCTGATCGAGGAGCTCGCCGCCGGCCGCGCCGCGAGCCATCCCGTGCTGCACGGCGAAGGCTGGTGGCGTCGCGCCGACCGCTTCATCGGCAAGCCGGTCGTGCCGCGATCGGCGGTCACGACGCTGGCCGGCTTTCGCCCGCACGCTGCCGCCGGCGCCGCGGCGCCGATCCTCGTCAGCGGCGCCAGCGGCACGCTCGGCCGCGCCTTCGCCGCCATTTGCGGCCATCGCAACATCGCCGTCCGTCTCCTCGACCGCGCTGCCATGGACATCGCCGACCCGCGCTCGGTGCGCGAAGCGATCGAGCGATGGCGACCGTGGGCGATCGTCAACGCGAGCGGGTACGTCCGGATCGACGAAGCCGAGCGCGACGCCGAGCGCTGCCATCGCGAGAACGCGAGCGGCCCGGCGGTGCTCTCCGAGGCGTGCGCGGGCGCGGGCATCCGCCTCCTGACGTTCTCGAGCGACCAGGTCTTCGACGGACGCAGCGATCGCGCCTGGGTCGAGAGCGACGCGACGGCGCCGCTCAACGTCTACGGCGCCAGCAAGGCGGCGGGCGAGCGCGAGGCGCTGGCGCGCTGCCCGCAGGCGCTCGTCGTTCGAACGAGCGCGTTCTTCGGCCCGTGGGACCGGCACAACTTCGTCTTCCATGCCCTCGGCGCGCTGCAGCGTGGCGAGATCTTCCGCGCGGCGAGCGACGTCCGGGTTTCGCCGACCTACGTTCCCGACCTCGTCCACGTCTGCCTCGATCTCCTGATCGACGGCGAGTCGGGCCTGTGGCATCTCGCCAATGTCGGCGACGTCAGCTGGGCCGAGCTCGCGGCGCGCGCGGCCGAGCTGGCCGGCGTCGCGACGTCGACGCTCGAGCCTTGCCGCAACGCCACGCTCGGCGAGGTCGCGGCGCGGCCGCGCCATGGCGTCCTGGCCAGCGAGCGCGCCAGCCTGATGCCGCCGCTCGACGACGCGCTGCGCAGATTCCTGGCCGAGCGGGTCGTCGGCATCGAGCCGGCCGCCGCGATCGCGGACGGCGCCTCGTCGGGGTCGGCGCAGCGTGTCGCCGGCGCCTGAGCGCTGACCAGGCTCCGGCGCGACGCGCTGCCGTATGCGGCACGCCCATTGCCCTCCACGCTCGCCGTCCGGCGCGACTTCGAGTCGCGTCGCGACCGGGCTTCGCATTCCTTCCTCGACCTCGACATCGAGACCGTCCAGCACGCCTTCGCCACCGCACTTCATGACTCCGGCTCACGACGACACGCGAACCGACACCCGACTCCCGTATCGCTCCTTCTGGATGGCCGGATTCGAGGGCGCCGATCACCGCAACGCACACGGCATCCCGCTCGACCTCGTTCGCGCCAACGGTCACCTCGATCAGGTCGACGACGACTACCGTCGGGTCGCGGCGCTCGGCCTGCGCACGGTGCGCGAGAGCGTCGGCTGGCGCCTCGCCGAGCCCGCCGGGGCGAGCCGCACGGGCGCGGGACGCTTCGACTTCGGGCGCGCGCTTCGCTTCGCCGATTCGGCGGCGCGGCACGGCCTGCAGATCCTCTGGACGCTGATGCACTACGGCCGTCCCGACGACGTCGATCTGTTCGCCGACGATTTCGCCGACCGCTTCGCGGAATTCGCCGGCGCAGCCGCACGGGCGTTGCGCAATACGTCGGACGGACCGCGCATCTACACGCCGATCAACGAGATCAGCTTTCTCGCCTGGGCGATTTCCGAAACTTACCTGATCCACCCCTACCGACGCGAGATCGACCAGCGCCGGGGCGAAGACGGCGCCGCGCGCGACATCGGCTGGGAAGCGAAGTGGCGCCTCGTCCGCGCCGCGCTCCGCGGCATCGAGGCCATCCGCGCCGAGGACCCGCAGGCACGCTTCCTTCACGTCGAGCCGCTCATCCACATCGCGCCGCCGCGTCACGCGCCCGAGCTCGCGTGGCGCGCCGAGGAGATCGCCGAGTACCAGTGGCAGACCTGGGACATGCTCGAAGGCACGCTCCTGCACGAGCTCGGCGGCAGCCCCGAGTCGCTCGATCTGATCGGCGTCAACTACTACCACAACTGCCAGTGGGAGATGGGCGCCGGCTGGCTCGAATGGTGCGACGACGATCCGCGCCGAGTGACCCTGTCGTCGCTCCTGCGCAAGGTCGCCAGGCGCTACGGGCGGCCGCTCGTCGTCGCCGAGACGAGCCACATCGGCAGCGGCCGAGCACGCTGGATGGCCGACATTGCCGTCGAGCTCGCGCGTGCCCGCGCCGCCGGCGTCGAGGTGCTCGGCGCGTGCCTCTATCCGATCATCGACCGGCCCGACTGGAACAACGCGGCGCACTGGCACCACAGCGGCCTGTGGGATGTCGGCGCGGATCCCACGGCGCCGACCTTCCTGCAACGACGGCTCAACCTCGGCTACGCGAAGCGCCTGCGCCGCGCGCAGCAACGTCTTCCCCACCTTCCCATCTCGGAGCGACCCATGCCTCACCTCATCGTCTTCTCTCACCTGCGCTGGGCGTTTGTGTTCCAGCGGCCGCAGCACCTGCTGTCGCGGCTCGCGCGCCATTTCCACGTCGTCTTCGTCGAGGAGCCGATGCACACGAGCGGGCCGGCCTACCTCGAGCGCACGACGCCGTGCAAGGGAATCGAGGTCCTGCGCGCGCACACGCCAGTCGAGGCCGGCGGCTTCCACGACGACCAGCTGTCGGCGCTGCAGCCGATGATCGCCGGCTACCTCGCCGACAACCTGATCGACGAGTATCTGGTCTGGTTCTACACGCCGATGGCGCTGCCGCTCCTCGGCGACCTCGCGCCGCGCGCGATCGTCTACGACTGCATGGACGAGCTCTCGGCGTTCAAGCACGCGCCGCGGCAGATGCGCCAGCGCGAGACCGCGCTGCTGAAAAGCGCCGATCTCGTCGTCACCGGCGGGCCGCGCCTGTACGAGGCCAAGCGCCATGCCAACGCCAACGTCCTCTGCGTGCCGAGCGCCGTCGACGCCGAGCACTACTCGCCGGAGCGCGCGCGCGCCGATGGCGCGGCGATGCAGCGCGCCAACGAGCTGCAGGGCGCGATCGGCGCGCCGCGGCTCGGCTTCTTCGGCGTCATCGACGAGAGGCTCGACCTCGACCTCGTCGCCCGCGTCGCCGATGCCGACCCGGCGTGGCAGGTCGTCATGGTCGGCCCGGTCGTGAAGATCGACGAGGCGGCGCTGCCGCGCCGCGCCAACCTGCACTGGCTCGGCCAGCAGCCGTACCCGCTGCTGCCGCAGCTCGTTTCGGGGTGGGACGTGTGCCTGATGCCGTTCGCGCTCAACGAGTCGACCGAGTTCATCAGCCCGACCAAGACACTCGAGTACCTGGCCGCCGGCAAGCCGGTCGTCTCGACGCCGATCCACGACGTCAGGGTCATGTTCGGCGACATCGTCGCGATCGCCGCGACCGCCGACGAGTTCATCGCTGCCTGCCGGGCCGCGCTCGCCGAGTCGCCGGCGCAGGCGAGCGAGCGCGCCGAGCGCGGCCACGCGATCGTTGCCGAGCATTCGTGGGACGCTGCCGCCGCGACGATCCTGCAATCGGTCGAGACGGTGCTCGCGGCGCCGCGCGCGGGCTTGTCGGGCACTCCTTCGACGGTTGCCGGCGCGGTCGCCACGAAGGTCGGGACCCTCGGCGCTCCCCCGCAGGTCGCGGCGGCGGCGACGCGATCACGCTCCGAGGCGGAAGACGTCCGCAAGCTCGCCACGGGGGGTTGAGCTCACGACGCGGCGGGCCCACGCTTCTACCCGAAGGCGACGACGCCTGCGATCGGCGCGGAAAAATCCCGGCAACGCCGAGGGGGCGCTCCGGAAGCTCCGCTGCGGCCACCAAAATCGTCCGATCGCGACAGGAGAGCGACCGGTGACCGACTCGGATCCCCCCCACCCCCATCCCCAGCTTCAGCGCGAGCGCTGGACGTCGTTGAACGGCCCCTGGCGCTTCCTCTTCGACGACGATCGCAAGCTCCAGCATCCGTCCGAGATCGCCCGCTGGGAGCGGCAGATCGAGGTGCCCTTCCCACCCGAGTCGAAGGCGAGCGGCATCGACGACCGCGGCTTTCACCCGTGCTGCTGGTACGAGCGCGACTTCGAGCTGCTGCCCGATGAGGGGCGCGTGATCCTGCGCTTCGGCGCCGTCGACTACGCCGCCAAGGTGTGGCTCAACGGCCACCTCGCCGCGACCCACGAAGGCGGGCACACACCCTTCTTCGCCGACATCACGGCGCTGCTCGATCCCTCCGGGCGGCAGCGCGTGACGGTGATGGCGGTCGACGACCCGCACGACCTGACCAAGCCGCGCGGCAAGCAGGACTGGCAGAAGGAGCCGCACGCGATCTGGTACCCGCGCACGAGTGGAATCTGGCAGACGGTCTGGATCGAGCGCGTCGGCCGGACCTACGTCGACAAGATCCGCTGGACGCCCCACGTCGAGACCTACGCGATCCGGTTCGAGTCGCGCGTCAGCGGCGACCCGGTCGAGGATCTCTCGATCGAAGTGACGCTCTGCCACGGCAAGCGCCTGCTCGCGCGCGATCGCTACCTGGTCATCGACCACGAGGCCGATCGCTTCATCGTCCTCGCCGATCCGGGGATCGACGACTTCCGCAACGAGCTGCTCTGGAGCCCCGAGCGGCCGACGTTGATCGAAGCGACGGTTCGTCTCCTCTCCGGCGACGAAGTGATCGACGAGTTCACCTCGTACACGGCGCTCCGCTCGGTCTCGATCCTGCGCGACCGCTTCATGCTGAACGGCCGCCCGTACATGCTTCGCATGGTGCTCGACCAGGGCTACTGGCCGGACACGCTGATGGCGGCGCCGAGCGACGCCGCGCTGCGCCGCGACGTCGAGCTCGCCAAGGCGATGGGCTTCAACGGCGTCCGCAAGCACCAGAAGATCGAGGACCCGCGCTATCTCTACTGGGCCGACCGGCTCGGCCTCATGGTGTGGGAGGAGATGCCGTCGGCCTACCGGTTCACGCGCACCGCGATCAAGCGGACCGTGCGCGAATGGGGCGAGGCGATCGAGCGTGACTACAGCCACCCGTGCATCGTCGCGTGGATCCCCTTCAACGAATCGTGGGGCGTCCCCGAGCTGACCAACATGCAGGCGCAGCGGCACGCGGTCGAGGCGCTCTACCACCTCACCAAGACCCTCGATGCGACCCGTCCCGTGATCGGCAACGACGGCTGGGAAAGCAGCGCCACCGACATCATCGGCATCCACGACTACGACGCCAACACCGAGCACCTTCGCCAGCGCTACGGCCCCGAGATCAAGACCGAGCAGCTGTTCGACAGGCGCCGCCCGGGCGGCCGCGTCCTCACGCTCGACGGCTATCCGCATCGCGGCCAGCCGATCATGCTGACCGAGTTCGGCGGCATCGCCCTCGCCCGTGGCGCTGCCGGCAGCGACGCCGCGAGCCCGCCGGGGACTTGGGGCTACAGCTCGGCACGCGACACCGACGAACTGGCGCAGATGTTCGAGCGGCTGCTCGAGACCGTCGTCCACACCGCGCTCTTCAGCGGCTTCTGCTACACCCAGTTCGCCGACACGTTCCAGGAAGCGAACGGACTGCTTCGCGCCGACCGCACGCCGAAGATTCCGCTCGCGACCGTCGCTCGCTGCACGACGGCGTCGCGAACGCACATCCTCGGAGGCGTCTAGGCACGGTTCGATTTGGAAAGCCGAATGCACTCGCTCGCGCTGACCAAGCCCGACGGCCGCAAGCTGACGCTCTACGCGCGCGCGCCGCTGGCCGAGGTCGCCGGAGTGCCGAGCCCCTTCCTCGAGCCGCTCGCGAGCAAGGCGCACCTGCGCTGGCATCCGCTGCGCGGCGAATGGGTCACGTATGCCGCGCATCGCCAGGACCGGACCTTCCAGCCGCCGCCGCAGTACGACCCGCTGGCCGCGACCGAGGACCCGGCGCGGCCGACCGAGCTTCCCGCCGGCGACTGGGACGTCGCGGTCTTCGACAACCGCTTCCCCGCGCTCGGCGGCGACGGGCATGCCGAGGTGCCGACGCTGCACGTCGCGACCGCTCCCGCCGACGGCCACTGCGAGGTCGTCGTCTACACGCCCGACCGGCAGACTTCGCTCGGTGCGCTCGCGCTCGATCACATCGAGCTTCTCCTCTCGGTCTGGGCCGACCGCACGCGCCGCCTCGGCGCGCGCAGCGACGTCAGCTATGTCTTCCCGTTCGAGAACCGCGGCGTCGAGGTCGGCGCGACGCTGCACCATCCGCACGGCCAGATCTACGCCTACCCGGTCGTCCCTCCCGTTCCCGCGCGGATGGCCGAGCAGGCGCGCAAGCACCTCGCCACGCACGGGCGGGGCCTGCTCGAGACGATGATCGAGGCCGAGCGGCGCGACGGCATCCGCATGGTCTACGACGGCGAGCACGCGGTCGCGTTCGTGCCGGTCTGCGCGCGCTATCCGTACGAGTGCTGGGTCGCGCCGGTCCGGCCGGTGGCGCAGTTCGGCGATCTCGACGACGAGCAGCGCGCCGACCTCGCGCGCGCCCTGAAGACGGTCCTGCTCAAGTACGACGGCCTGTGGCAACGGCCGATGCCGTACCTGATGGCGTGGTATCAGGCGCCCTGCGACGGCAGCCCGCACGCCGAGGCGCACCTCCACGCCCAGCTCTTTCCGCCGTATCGCACGGCCGATCGGCTCAAGTACCTCGCCGGCACCGAGCTCGGCGCGGGCTTCTACGCGATGGACGCGCTGCCCGAGGACAAGGCGCGCGAGCTGCAGGCGGTCGCGGTGATCCTGTCGTGAGCAGCGGTTTCGAGGCCGCGTTCGGCCGGCCGCCCGACGCCGTCGCCAGCGCGCCCGGCCGCGTCAACCTGCTCGGCGAGCACACCGACTACAACGACGGCTGCGTCCTGCCGATCGCGCTCGCGCAACGAACGACCGTCTCGGTCGGTCGTGCCGAGGGCGCCGAGTTCACGCTGCTGTCCGAGGGCTTCGCCAAGCCGCTCCGGTTCCTGCCCGGCCAGCTTCCCGACGAGCCGTTCGGCCGCTACGTGTTCGGCTGCATCCGCGAGGTCGAGCGCCGCGGCCACGCCGTCGCGCCGCTCGACATCCACGTCTCGTCCGACCTGCCGATGGGAGTCGGGCTGTCGTCGAGCGCGGCGCTCGAGGTCGCTACGCTGCGCGCCCTGCGAACGCTCGGCCACCTCGCGCTCGACGACGTCGAGATCGCGCAGATGGCGCAACGCGCCGAGATCGACTACGCCGGCGTGCGCTGCGGCATCATGGACCAGATGGCGTCGAGCCTCGCCGACACCGAGCACGCGCTCTTCCTCGACGCGCGCAGCCTGGCGACGAGGCTCTGGTCGCTGCCCAAGGGCACGGCCGTGCTGGTCATCGATTCCGGCGTGCCGCGCTCGCTCGTGTCGAGCGCGTTCAACGAGCGCCGGCGCGAGTGCGAGGAGGCGTGCGAGCGCCTCGGCGTCGCCAGCCTGCGCGACGTCAGGCGCGTCGCCGCGGTCGAGTCGCTTGCCGAGCCCTGGCGGCGCCGCGCCCGCCACGTCGTCAGCGAGAACGCTCGCGTCCTGCGCGCCGTCAGCGGCCACGACGGCGAGCTGCTCGGCCGGCTGATGAACGAATCGCACGCGAGCCTGCGCGACGACTTCGAGGTCTCGACCTCGGAGCTCGACCGCCTCGTCTCGCTCCTGCAGGAGCAGCCCGCCGTCCTCGGCGCCAAGCTCACCGGCGCCGGGTTCGGCGGCGCGTGCGTCGCGCTGTGCGAGGCGGACCGCATCGGCGAGGTCGCGAGCGAAGTCCTCGGCGACTACCGCCGCCTCGGCGGTCGCGGCCGCCTCCTCGCTCCGCCCGACCTGCTCGCCTGAGTGGCCAGCGCGGCTCAGGCGAACGGCCTCGGTTGAGCGGGAGCCCGGCTCAGGCGGCGACGTCGAGCCGACGCGGCGTGCGCTCGACCAGGCGACGCTGCAGGCGCTTGAACGCCGTCAGCGCCTGGCCGACGACCTGGTCCATGTTGTAGTACTTGTAGGTCGCGAGGCGGCCGACGAAGGTGACGTTGGTGAGCTGCTCGGCGTCGGCTTCGTAGAGCTTGTAGAGCGCCGCATTCTCGGGCCTCGGCACCGGGTAGTACGGGTCGCCCTCGGCCTGCGGGTACTCGTAGACGATCGACGTGCTCGCGCTTTTCTGCCCGGTGATGTGCTTGAACTCGCTGATCCGCGTGTAGGCGTAGTCGTTCGGGTAATTGACGGTGCCGACCGGCTGGAACTGCTCCTGCGGCAGGTTGACGTGGCGGAACTCGAGGCTGCGGTACGGCAGCTTGCCGTGCCGATGGTTGAAGAACGCGTCGATCGGGCCGGTGTAGACCATGTGCTTCCACGGCATCAGGTCGACAATTTCCCGGTAGTCGGTATTGAGCATGATCTTGATGTTCGGATGGGCGAGCATCTTCTCGAACATGCGCGTGTAGCCGTGCTTCGGCATCGCCTGGTAGGTGTCGGCGAAGTAGCGGTCGTCGCGATTGGTCCGGGTCGGAACGCGCGCGGTGACGCTGGCGTCGAGCTCGGACGGATCGAGGCCCCACTGCTTGCGCGTGTAGCCGCGGAAGAACTTGTTGTAGAGGTCGCGGCCGACCTTGGCGATGACGGCGTCCTCCGACGTCTCGATCCGGTCGAGCCTCTCGGCCATCGAGTCGAGCCAGCCCTGCATCTCGAACGAGGTGAGGTTCAATCCGTACAGCCGATTGACAGTGTCGAGGTTGATCGGCATCGGCAGCTGCTGGCCGTCCACGCTCGCCAGCACCCGGTGCTGGTACGGCCGCCACTCGGTGAACTGAGACAGGTACTCGAAGATGTCGGCCGAGTTGGTGTGAAAAATGTGCGGGCCGTACGGATGGATGAGGATGCCGGCGTCGTCGTGGCGGTCGTAGGCGTTGCCGCCGATGTGCGGCCGCTTGTCGCAGATCAGGACCCGCTGCCCGCAGACGCTGGCGAGTCGCTCGGCCAGGACACTGCCGGCGAAGCCCGCTCCGACAACGAGGGTGTCGAAGCCGGAGCGGCCGGGGATGGCGTTGCGCAGTGCGTTGTCGATCGTGGTGCTGTTCTTTTCCAAAAAAGGCGCTCCAAAGTGCTCACAGACCCGGACCGCCAGCCTGCACCCCTGTTCGGCAAACGCTATGCCATGCCCCGGCTCAGGCGAAAGCGGCTCTTGCGGCGCATTCCGCCGAGCAGCATGAAGGCGAGCGCCAGCGCGCCAGCGCCCATGAGGACGTTGCTCGCCGGCAGCGCGCGCGCCTGGTTCCAGGCCAGCTCGACAGCGCGCGGTGCGACCAGCTCGAGGCGCCGTTTGGTCATCGCGCTGCCGAGTTCCTCGAGGCGGTCGCCGAGGACGCGCTCGGCGTCGGGCAGGAGGATCGTCTCCTCGTCGGCGACGTGGTGAAGGACGTCGCGCATCAGCTCCATGACGGTCGCGTCGTAGCCGGCGTCCTCGGGCTCCATCTCGCGCAGCCGGGCGATCAGCCGGCGCATTTCGTCGTGCTCGGGAACGCTCTTGCCGACGACGCCGGCATCGCCCGCGACGGCGCGCATCGCCGGATAGAAGATCTCCTCCTCGAGCTGGGCATGGATCTCGAGGCCGGCGCAGATCGTGTTGACGAGCGCCCGCTTGGTGCCGGGCGAGGTGTCGATCTCGTATTGATGAAACGTCGCCAACACATGGGTGTGGTCGACGCGGATCATGTTGGTGACGGTCGGAACGAAGGGCTTGATGGCTCTCAGCATGGCATCTCCTCGTGGATCGGCTTGAACGGCAACGGGCATGCCCGTTGCCTCGCTCGAGCCCACGAATCGGTGTTGCCCATGAACGATGAAGAACTGGATTCCCGCCCTCTCGCCGAGGCGATGGGGCTGAGGCTCGAGGCGACGAGTCGCCTTCGAACGATCGACGTGGCGATCGTCGTCGCGCTCGTCCTCTCGGGGCTGGCGTGGCTCTGGATGTCGCTTGCCGGCGTCCCGCCGGGCCTCGTCGACCTGCTCGCCTCGCGGCCGGGGCGGCTGCTTGCGGCGGCCGTCGGGCTGGCGTGCGTCGGGGCGGTCTTTCGCGCCTATCTCGTGTCGCGCTGGCCGGCCTCGGAGAACGACCGCAGCCTGGTGTGACTCAGCACCGCTCGGGCTCGCTGCCGATGGCGTCGTCGCGATCGAGAACGAAGTCGAACTCGATCAGCAAGCTGCCGTCGGCGCGATGCTTCCATTCGGCGATCAGCGATCGGCGCACGCCGAACACCGCATCGGAGTCGAGATGAGGGTCGCCGGCGCGAAAGACGTGGGTGACGAGCGTGACGTAGTCGGCTGCCTTGATCATGAAGTGCAGGTGCGCGGGCCGCCACGGATGGCGTCCCGTTGCCCGCAAGATCGCGCCGACCGGCCCGTCGTCGGGGATCGGGTACGGCGCGGCGACGACGGTGCGAAAGCGGTAGCCGCCGTCGGTGCCCGACTCGAGCACGGCGCGAGCGCGGTGCGCGAGCTCCGGCCGCTGGATGTCGTACTGCCTTCGGCGTCGGCCTGCCAGACCTCGCGCGACGGAGGCGCCGACCGGTCGCTAGCGGCGCTGCATGCGGATCGAGCGATCCGCGGGCGGACGCACTTCGGGCGCTGCGCCCGTTTTTCCTTCGATCTCCCGGGTCATGTCGGAAGGCGTGGTGTGGTCGGAGTCGTGCCTTTCGAGCTCCTGCACCCCCCACGCGAAGATGCCTTCGAGCGTTCTCGTGTTGACTGGCTTGACGAGGATGGACAGGTTCGGGCAATCGGGCGCGACGTTGGTTCCCCAGACGGTGAATGCGAGTTCCGACTGAGTGCTCTTTTGAACGGTCAGCGGCACCTTCTTGCCATGGCATGCCCCTTTCGAGAGGCTGCCGCCGGCGAGCTCTTCCCACGTTCCCGCGTTTTCGCTGAGAACGAGGCGAGCCGAGCACAACGCGCGCTGCTGGCACGGCACGCGCACTGACCACGTGCCGTCGTAGTAGCTGTCATCGACCTCCTGCGCGCCCGCGGCCGGACCCGCGGCAGACGCGCTCGCGAGACAGAGCAGCGCGAACCACGCACGCGACATCGGGATCTTTCGACGGTCAGTTGTCGGAAGTGGTCGGCTCGGGACCCGGCGCAGCGGCGGCGCCAAATGCCGGCGCGCCGGCGCCGGGGTCCGAAGTGGGATGAATCATCGCCGGCGCGTAGGCCGCGCCCTGGGCCAGGGAGGGGCCGGGCCGCGAGGCGGGCGAACCGTTGCCGTCGGGGCGAGTAAGCGAGACGAACCGCACGTCGCAGGCATTCGCCGCGCACGTGATCGCGAAGCTCGCGACTTCGCTGAACACCGCCTGCCACGCTTCCTGCGGCGTTGCAGCCACGGCCGAGCGAGTCAGCCGCAACGCGCTGCCGGAAAAGATGTCGCCGCCGGTGACCCTCGCCCGGGTCGCGCTGCTCAACATCTCGAGGGCAACGCCGAGCGGTGCGGAATGGAGGTCGACGACGTAGCGCCCGCGCTCGTGGCTGATCCGGCTCGCGGCCTCGACGGGGCCGGCCGGCTGCTCGGGCGCCGCCGGCTCGGGCTCGGCGCGCCGCGGCATCGGCTCGGTGGGCTTCGGCATCGGCTCGGTGGGCTGCGCCACGGCGATCGGAGCGACCTGGCCGGCGTGGGCAACGGGAGTGGCGGCGACCGCTTCGCGTCCGTCCCGGTCGCTGTTCAAGAGCAGATAGAGCACCGCCAGAGCCACCGGTTCGAGAAGCAGGATCAGCAGCAGCCAGCGCCACCGGCGCGGCGAGCCCGGCGACGCCTCAGCGAGCGGCGGCGTCAGCGGCGCGACCGGCGCCAGCGCCACCGGCTGATCGAGAATGTATTGCTTCATCCGGGTCGATCGAAAAGGGGATTGTGCTTCGCCTGCGCCGAAGGCTACGGCGTCGCGACGTGCGACACCTCGCGGCCCGGGGAATAGATGTCGTTGATGTTCCAGTGGCCGGCGGTCGGCACCGGCTCGTTGAGCATGGCGACGTCGATCACGAACGGCTTGCCCGAGCCGACGGCGCGCTGCAGCACCGACTTGAATTCGTCGGCAGTCTTGATCTGCACGCCCTCGGCGCCGTAGGCGCGCGCAACCGCGGCGAAGTCGGGCGAATAAGGCTCGCCGTCCTTCCTGAAGAGGCAGCCGATCGTCGTCCCGTAATGCGCCATCTGCAGCCCGGCGATCGTCCCGTAGGCGAAGTTGTTCATGATCACCCAGACGACCGGAATCCCCATCTCGACCGCGGTAGCCAGGACCGCCGGGTTCTGGCCGAAGCCGCCGTCGCCGACCAGCGCGAGGACGACCTTGTCGGGGCAAGCCAGCTTGGCGCCGAGCGCCGCCGGCGCGCCGAACCCCATCGTCGCGTAGCCGCCCGGCGTCAGGATGCTGCCCGGCGTGTAGATCGGGAACTGCTGGCCGACGCCGTTCTTGTTCCAGCCGACGTCGGTGGTGATGATCGCGTCGCGCGGCAGCACCTCGCGCACCGCGGCGAGGATCCGCTCGGGCCGCATCGGGAAGACGCCGCTCGTCACGTAGTCCCGGTTGGCCGCGACGAAGCCGGTGCGGTACTCGGCGATCTCCTTGGTGAGCTTGTCGTTGGTGCGCCCGTTCGGCAGCAGCTTTTTGGCGACGCGGTTGAGGACGACGAGCGCTTCCTTGAGGTCGGTGACGACGCCGATCTCGACCGGGAAATTGCGGCCGATCTCGTTCGAGTCGATGTCGATGTGGATCAGCTTCGTCGGCGGCATGCTGAACGTGAACTCGGTGTCCCACGAGCTGCAGTCGGCTTCGGCGAAGCGGGTGCCCAGGCCGATGATCCAGTCGGCCGAGAGGCACTTGTCGTTGACGAACTTGGTGCCCCAGAAGCCGGTCATGCCGAGCGTCAGCGGGTGGTCGTCGGGCAGGACGCCCTTGCCCATCAACGTGTGCGCGACCGGGATCGCGAGGTGCGTCGCGAACTCGCGCAGCTCGTCGGCGGCGCCTGCGAGGATCACGCCGCCGCCGGCGTAGATCAGCGGCGACTTGGCCTCGAGGAGCGTGCGCACGATCTTCTCGGCGGTCGGCTCGTCGAGCGAAGGCTTGTGGAGCGAGCGCGTGTGCGCCGACAGGCGCTTGAAGAGCGAGGTGTCGATTTCCATCGAGAAGATGTCCATCGGCACCGACACCAGCACCGGCCCCGGGCGGCCGCTCTCGGCGAGCTGGAACGCCTTCTCGATGATCTCGGGGAACAGGTCCGGGCGCTCGACGCGCCAGACCCGCTTGACGAACGGCCGGTAGATCTCCGACTGCGATGCGTCCGCATGGAGGTTGACCTCCTGGTGCGGATGCTTGCCGTAGTAGTGGCTCGGGATGTCGCCGGCGATGACGACCATCGGGATCGAATCGAGCGCCGCGTTGGCGACGCCCGTCGACGCGTTCGTCAGCCCCGGGCCGAGGTGCGACAGGACGACCGCGGTGGTTCGCTTGGCGCGCGCGTAGCCGTCGGCCATGTGCGCCGCGATCTGCTCGTGGCGCGTGTTGACGAACTTGATGCTCGAGTCCTTCAGCGCGGTCAGGACGGCGATGTTGGTGTGGCCGCAGAGTCCGAACAGGTACTCGACGCCCCGGTCCTCGAGGTACTTGACGAGCTGGTGCGAGATGAGTTGCTTCATGGTCTTGCCTTCGGATCGAGCGAGCGGGCCTTCGGCCCCGTGTAGCGATAAGGAATCTCGGTCGACATCGGTCCCTTGATGCGGCCGCCCTGCTGGGTCTGCTCCCAGGCGTGCGCGAGGATGCCGACCGAGCGCGAAAGGATGAAGATTCCGCGACCGAGCGCCGGCGCGAAGCCGAGCTCGGAGTAGATGACGGCCGTCGCGCCGTCGATGTTCATCGGGATCGGCCGGCCCTTCTGCGCCGCGAGCCGGTGCTCGATGCCTTGCGCGATCCGGGCGAAGCGGCCGCGAACGACGCCGGCCGCCTCGGCCTCGCGAACCAGCGCGAGCAGCCTCACCGCGCGCGGATCGACACCATGCCAGCGATGGCCGAAGCCGGGAATGATCCTGCCGTTCGCCGCCGAGTAGCGATCGAGCTCGGCGCCGATGACTTCGGCGGTCGCGTCGCCGTCGCCGGCCGCCGCGGCGACGCCGGCGAACAGCTCCATGCACTGCTGGCCGGCGCCGCCGTGGACGTCGTCGAGCGTGTTGACGGCCGAGGCCATCGCGCCGTTCAGCGGCAGGCCGCACGTGACCGCCATCCGGGCGATCGCGATCGAGGGTGCGTGCGGGCCGTGGTCGACGGCGGCGACGAGCGCGGCCTCGAGCAGGCGCGACTGCGCCCGCTCGGGGACCTCGCCGCGCAGCATCAGCCAGATCATCTCGGGGAAGCTCAGCGTGCCGATCAGCTCCTGGATCGGATAGCCGCGGATCGCGATCTTGCCGGGCTCGATGTCGACGATCGCGGTCGACCACCAGTCGCTTGCGCTCTGCAGGCGCTCTTCGGCGCTGCGCTGGCTCATGTTGCTCCCGAGCTTCGCAGCGAGTCGATCTCGGCCGCGCTGTAGCCGGCTTCGCGCAGCACCTCGTCGGTGTGGCGGCCGAGCTCGGGCGGCGGCGCGGCGATGTCGGGATCGCCGTGCGAGAGCTTGAAGCCCGAGCGCGCGACCGTGATCGGCCGGTCGACGCCGGGGACGTCCTCGAAGGTCTTGAGGAGCCGGCGTTGCGCCACCTGCGGCAGGGCCAGCGCCTGCGGCACCGTGAGGACGCGTCCCGCCGGAACGCCGATCTTGTTGAACACCGTCTGCCACTCCTCGCACGAGCGATTCGCGAGCGCGACCTCGATCTCCGCGGTCAGCTCGCTGCGGTGGCGCTTCCTGCTCTCGCGCTGGGCGAAGCGGGAATCGGCGGCGAGCTCGGGGCGATCGATGGCAATGACGAGCGCCTCGAACTGCTCCTGCTTGTTCGCCGCGATGTTGATGAGGCCGTCCTTGGCGCGGAATGCCCCCGACGGCGCCGCCGTGAAGTTGTCGTTGCCGTGCGGCTTGGGCTCGACGCCGGCGATGAGGAAGTTCGACACGGCCCAGCCCATCGCCGTCAGCGCGGCGTCGAGCATCGAGATGTCGATGAAGGCGCCCTCGCCCGTCGCGTTGCGACGCACCAGCGCGCTCGAGATCGCGAACGCCGCGGTCATCCCGGCGAGCGTGTCGGCGACCGGATATCCGCTGCGCAGCGGCGCGCTCTCGGGGGTTCCGGTCACGCTCATCATTCCCGACAAGCCCTGGATGATCTGGTCGTACGCGGGCGCCCCCTTCATCGGACCTTCCTGGCCGAAGCCGGAGATGGCGCAGTAGACCAGCCGAGGATTGACTCCGGCGAGGTCTTCGTAGGCGAGGCCGAGCCGCGACATGACGCCCGGCCTGAAGTTCTCGACCAGCACGTCGGCCGACTCGACCAGGCGGCGCAGGACGTCCTTGCCTTCGGGCTTCTTCAGGTTCAGCGTGACCGACCGCTTGCCGGCGTTCTGGGCCAGGAACGAAGCGCCCATGTGCCTGCCGTTGAGGTCGGCGTCGGCGCCGAGCTGGCGTGCCAGGTCGCCGCCGTCGGGGACCTCGATCTTGACGACGTCGGCGCCGAGCAACGCGAGCTGGTACGCGCAGAACGGGCCGGCCAGCACATTGGTGAGGTCGAGGACGCGGATGCCCGCCAGTGCGCTGCTCATGGGATCTTCCTTTCCATGCGGAGCGTCGTCAGCGCCTCACGAAAGGATTGGGCACCTCGAGATCGGACGAGATCCAGACGCACTTGGTGTGCAGGTACTCCTTGATCGTCTCGGTTCCCGACTCGCGGCCGATGCCGGATTCCTTGTAGCCGCCGAAGGGCGACGTGAAGCTCGTCGCGCGGTAATTGTTGACCCACACGGTGCCCGCCTGGAGCTTCTCGACCATCGACATCGCGCGGCGCAGGTCGCGCGTCCACACCGCCGCGGCGAGGCCGTAGGCGACGTCGTTGCCGATGGCGATCGCCTCGGCTTCGTCCTCGAACGGGATCACCGACAGCACCGGGCCGAAGACCTCCTCCTGCGCGATCCGCATCCGGTTGTTGACGCCGGTGAAGATCGTCGGCTCGACGAACAGGCCGGCACCGAGGTCTGGGCGGCTCTTTCCGCCGAAGGCGCAGATCGCCCCCTCCGACTTCGCGATCTCGATGTACGAGAGGACCTTCTCGAACTGCGGCCGCGTCGCGACCGGGCCGATCTGCGTCTCGGCAAGCGTCGGATCGCCGAGCTTCACGTCCTTCATGAAGTCGATCAGCATCTGCACGAAGCGGTCGTGGATCGACCGCTGCACCAGCAGCCGCGATCCCGCCTGGCAGCTCTGCCCGGTCGCCGCGAAGATCCCCGAGACGACGCCCTTGACCGCCTGCTCGAGGTCGGCGTCGTCGAAGACGATGTTGGGCGACTTGCCGCCGAGCTCGAGCGTCACCGTCTTGAAGTTGCGGGCCGCGAGCTCGTAGATCTTGCGGCCCGCGGCGGAGCCGCCGGTGAAGCCGATGTGGGCGACGGCGGGATGCGTGACGAGCGCCTCGCCGACCTCGGGCCCGAGGCCAGTGACGACGTTGACGACGCCTTTCGGAAAGCCCGCCTCGGCGAAGAGCTGAGCGAGCTCGAGCATCGACGCCGAGGTGAACTCGGACGGCTTGATGACGGCGGTGCAGCCAGCCGCGAGCGCCGGCGCCAGCTTCCAGCTGGTCAGCGTCAGCGGCGAGTTCCACGGCGTGATGATCGCGACGACACCCTTCGGCTCGTAGCGCGTGTACGCGAACACGCCCTTCTTGTCGGTCGGGATGACCGCGCTCTGGACCTTGTCGGCGAGCCCCGCGTAGTAGCGGAAGTAGTCGCCCATGTAGCGGACCTGCGAGACGACTTCGCTGGCGAGCTTGCCGTTGTCGCGCTGCTCGATCTCGGCGAGCCGCGGCGCGTTGGCGATGACGAGGTCGCCGAGGCGCCAGAGCAGACGGCCTCGTTCCGAAGGCGTCAGCCCCGGCCAGGGACCGCTCTCGAAGGCGCGCTGGGCGGCCGACACCGCGGCCTCGGCGTCGGCACGATCGCCGCGCGCGATTTCGGCCCAGACCTTGCCGGTGTACGGATTCTCGGTCGGCAGGAACTGGCCCGACGACGGCGCCACGTGCGCTCCGTCGATGTAATGCTGGTACCTGGCGATCGATTCGGCGCTCTTCATGCGGCATCCCCGGACTGCGCGAAACAGTCGTCCGCAGCGCGGCGAGCGACCGTTCCGTTCAGCATAACGTGATTCTAAATCCTCGGTCGAACGCACTTCTAGGTAGAGGTCCTAGTTGCCGTTCTGCAGTGCGGAATCGGCTACCCTTCGCCTTGGGACGACGACTGCGGGAGCGTGCGGATGGCTGATGACGGCGGCGTGGCGGCGGTGGATCGAGCGCTCTCGATCCTCGACGCGCTCACGGACGACAAGGTCACGCTCGCCGAGCTGTCGAAGCGAACCGATCTTTACAAGAGCACGGTGCTTCGCCTGCTGAAGTCGCTCGAGCGGTTCGGCTACGTGCTGCGCAGCGCCGACGGCTCGTATCGCCTCGGCTCCAAGGTGCTCCACCTCGGCTCGCTCTACCAGCGCCACTTCCGCACCTCGGACATCGTTCCGCCGGTGCTCGAGCGGATCGGCGCCGAGCTGCACGAGGGCGCGTCGTTCTACGTCTGCGAGGAAGACAAGCGGATCTGCCTGCATCGCGTCGAGACGACGCGCGCGGTGCGCGACTCGGTGCAGGTCGGCGACCGCTTGCCGCTGACCGTCGGCGCGGCGGGTCATGTCCTGCGCGCGTTCAACGGCGCGCGCGGCGAGCGCTTCGATGAAATCCGGCAGCGCATGTACGCGTCGTCGTTCGGCGAGCGCGATTCCGAGACCGCCGCGATGGCGGCCCCCGTCCTCGGGCCGGCCAACAAGCTCGTCGGCGCGCTCAGCGTGTCGGGCCCCCGCTACCGCATCGAGGCGGCCGGCGAGGCGCGGATCGTCCCGGTGCTGTTCAAGCACGCGAAGGACCTGACGCGCACGTTCGGAGGCAATGTCGACGATCCGACGTTGATGGGCTGGAACCAGCCCAAGAGTCGTCGCGGCAAGGCCTCGGTCGCGCCGAAGCGGACCACGGGGAAGGCCGGCGACGATCCGGCGTAACGCTCGTCCACCTGCAGGCTGCGCTCGAGAGCCGCGCGCCCGCGGCGCGTGTTTCATTCGCCGCTAGGACGGCTTCTTTCTGTCCTCGACCAGATCGATGAGGGCGTGCAGGCCCGTCGTGTACGAGCGCCACCCGAGGCCCTGGATCGTCGCTAGGACCGCCGACGAGATGATCGAGTGATCGCGCCACGGCTCGCGGGTGGCAATGTTGGTCATGTGGATCTCGAGCACCGGAAACGGCATCGCCTTGATCGCGTCGTGCAGCGCCACGCCGTGCTGCGTGAGCGCGGCAGGATTGAGCAGGGCGCCATCGATCGTGTCGATTCCCTCGTGCAGCTTGTCGACGAGCACGCCTTCGTGGTTGGACTGCAGCGTCTCGAGCTCGACTCCGCGCTCGTCGGCGAGGCGATGCAGACGCTCGTCGATTTCCGCCAAAGTCGTCGTACCGTAGATGTGCGGCTCGCGGCGGCCGAACAAATTAAGGTTGGGACCGTGCAGGACGAGGAATTTCATGACTGGATCTCCCGTTTGCCGCCCACTCTGAGAGGCGGCACCGAAGCTCTCTAGGGCTGGGAAAGCGTACTCTTCAGTTTATGTTCTGGCGAGGACCGTGATGCCTGCCTGATGCACGTCGAAGCGAGCAAAGTCAACCGAAACACCATGAAGAGACGGAAACCGAGTACCACCGGCGAGCTGAAAGATCAGACCCGTATCGCTGTCATCGAGAAAGCGTTCACGCCCGAAGAGTGCTTGCGGTTGATCTCAGACTTCACGCCGCATCTGCAACCCGCGCTGATAGAGACCATGAACCTTGATCAGTCGGCGAATATTCGCAAGTCGTCTGCCTTCTTTGTCGCCCCGGATAAGTCCACGAGCTGGGTGTTCGAACGTCTGGCCAAAACCATTCGCGACATCAACGACGCCGTGTATGGTTTCGCCGTGAGCCAGTTCAGAGAGGGTTTTCAGTTCACCCGCTATGAAGTCGGCGAGTACTACGGGCCGCACTTCGACATTGGTCCGGGGAAACTGACGGAACGCAAGTTGAGCCTGACCGTCCAGCTGTCGAATCCCGAAGAGTATTCCGGAGGAGAGCTGATGATTTATCCGGAGTTCGTGGCGCCGAAGGATCAGGGAACCATGACCGTGTTCCCATCGTTCATGTGTCACGACGTCCGCCCGGTGCTGACAGGCGTTCGCTACTCGCTTGTGAGCTGGCTCGCAGGGCCGCCGTTCAGGTAAGCCTTGTGTGGCAGCGCCGCGTGCTGGCGCTTCGGGTTTGGCTGCATTCAGTAGATGACGATCTCCGAACTGCCCGCGGAGATCCGGTCCGGTCCTTTCCAGACGGGCGCTCCAGTCGTGGCAGGCCCAGTCCACCAGCCGTTGATGGCGAGACGCTTGCCTTGCGCATACGGCGAGACATGAGTCACGAAGTGGGTCGATTCAGGCCCCACGTTGAAGAGCCACAGCGTGTTGAATTCCGGCGGCAGGTAGCACCCCTTCGAGCACCAGAACAACGCGCCGCCCCACTCCGGCCGCCAATCCTTTGCCAGATGCCACACGAAGGCGAATTGACGGCTGAGGTTCGGCCCGCTCGGCGCGACATCGTTGTGGGGAAGGGAATGGTCGCC
>Ga0070671_100000549_pt1 | contig 26554 bp, 22 predicted proteins | sample KBSS73metaG_FD_65341 | JGI IMG/M metagenome (GOLD analysis project Ga0070671, IMG submission 65341) | Switchgrass rhizosphere microbial communities from Kellogg Biological Station, Michigan, USA - KBS S7-3 metaG | ecosystem: Host-associated > Plants > Roots > Rhizosphere > Soil ...
CCAGAGCGTCGCCGTGGTGCCGTTCACGAACCTCACGACGAACACGGGGGCGGGGGACCGGGTGAGGGACGTGGTGATGACCATGCTCCAGGCGACGGGCTCCGTGTACGTGATCCCGCCGGGAGAGGTGGCGCGCGGTGTGTCGCGCAGCTCCGTCTCGGAGCCGCGTGCGCCCACGCCGGAGGAGGCGGTCGCGCTGTGCAAGATGCTCAAGGCCGACGCCGTGCTGGCCGGCACCGTGCGCGAGTACGGAGAGGTGCGATCCGGGACGAGCAGCGCCAACGTGATCTCGCTGAGCCTCTCCCTCATGGAGGCGCAGTCCGGACGCGTCGTCTGGACCGCGTCCTCGACCAAGGGGGGCATCGGCGCGGCCACCCGCCTGTTCGGAGGCGGCGGCCAGCCCATGAACGCAGTGACCGAAGATGCGGTGGACGATCTCCTTGACAAGCTCTACCACAAATAGTCGGGCCGCGCGCCGACGCGCGTGGGTCCTCGTTTTCCTTCTCGCCGCGGCGGCGGGCGCGCCCTCGCGCGCGGCGGATCCCGCGTCCCCGGAAGCCGTCGCGCCGGCGCGCGCCGGAGAGACGCTCCTGCCCATCGCGGTGCTGCCGCTCGACAATCTCTCCGGCCATCCGGCGGACACGAACGAGCTGCGCGAGATGCTGCGTGAGGCGCTCGAGTCGGCCGGCCTGAGCCTCCTGGACGATGCCTCTCTCGCCGAGTTCCTGGCGAAGCACCGGATCCGGTGGACCGGAGGCCTGTCACAGGACCAGTCCGATGCGCTGGTCCGGGAGACCGGCGCGCGGGCGGCCCTGGTGACGTCGCTCGATGTCCTCGACGACACCCAGCCGCCGAGGATCGCGCTCTCCGCGCGGCTCATCGCCGGCGGCGCGTCGCCGCGCGTGGCATGGGTCGACCGGGTCTCACTGGCCGGCGACGACGCGCCGGGCTTTCTCTCGCTGGGCCTCGTGGACGACATCGCGGTCCTCGTCGAGCGTGCGGTAGACGCGCTAGCGTCGTCCCTGGCGCGTGATCTGGCGGCGCCCGCGCGCGAGGGCCTGAAAGCGCCCGGCGGCCGCTTCCGTCCACGGCGATGGTACCGGTCCCCCCATCTCGATCTGACGGGCGCGGCGCCCGCCCGAATCGCCGTGCTTCCGTTCCTGGACGAAAGCGGCCGGCGACGCGCCGGCGAGATCGTCTCGCTGCTCGTGGTTCGCCATCTGGGCGCGGCGCCGGGGATCGAGGTCCTCGAGCCGGGAGTCGTGCGGGACACGCTCCTTCAGAGCCGGATCATCATGGAAGGAGGGCTGTCCGTTCCCCAGACCGAGGTCCTCCATTCGCTTCTGCAGGCGGACTACGTCGTCACGGGCACCGTCACGGAGTTTCGCGAGTTCGCCGGGGTCACGGGCAGCCCGCTCGTGGAGTTCACGGTGCGGGTGATCGACGCGCGCACCAGCCAGGCCGTCTGGTCCTCGATCAGTTACAACCAGGGAGACGACCGCGTCGTCTTCTTCGGCTGCGGACGTGTCCGCAGCGCTTCCGCCCTCGCGTCGGAGATGGCTCGCCAGGTCGTGGCGACCTTCGTCCGCGCGCGTTAGCACGAGGAGAACCCGTGATCCGATCGCTCTCGATCGTCTCGCTGCTGGCCGCCGTCTGCGTCCTCGCGGGAGCCGCGTACCCCACGTCCCCCGAAGAGTCGAAGCTGCCGATGGTGGAGGGTCGCAAGGCCCTGGCCACCGTCAACGGCGATCCCGTCACCCTGGACGAGTTCCTCGAGCAGCTCGGCTTGCTCCACCAGGGCATCCAGGAGCCCGGCGCGAAGATCCATCGCCAGGAGCCCTATGACCTCCTCGATCGGCTCATCAACATCAAGCTGATCCTGCAGGAGGCGCGGAACATCGGTTTGAACGAGGTGCCGGAGGTCAAGAAGGCCCTGGCGACCTACCGCCGCGAGGCGATGGGGATGATCCTGCTCGGCAAGCGCTCGCGCACGATCACCGCACCCGACCCGGCGGAGGTCCGGAAGATCTACGAGGCCTCCGCTCGCGAGGCGAAGCTGACCTCCTTCCTGATCGCGAAAGAGGACGATGCCGCGGCGCTCGAATCTCAGATGAAGGCCGGGGGAAGCTACGATGCGCTTACCAAGGCGCTCGTCGACGCCGGCAAGGCGCGCCCGGGCGATCAGGGCGTGTGGCTGAGGACGTCCGAAATGCTGCCCCAGATCCGCGAGGCGGTGACGGGAACGAAGCCTGGCGGCGTGGGTCCGCGGGTCAAGGTGGCGGGCGGCTTCGTGGTCTTCCGGCTCGAGGAGGTCCGCGCGGCGGAGGACGAGGGTGCGCGCCGCGAAGCCGAGCGGCAGGCGCTCGACCAGAAGCGCTCGAACGCCCTGCGCGCCTACACCGACGATCTCGTCAAGAAGTACGCCAAGATCGACGAGCCGCTCTTCGGCCGGCTCGACTACGAGACGGCGAAGGGCTTCGATCCCTACCTCAAGGACGGCCGGACCCTCGCCCGCGTCGAGGGCGAGCCCCCTGTCACGGTGCGGGACTACAGCGAGGCCTTGCTGTCGAAGTACTACCACGGTGTCGAGAAGGCGATCGCGCAGAAGAAGGTAAACGCCCGCAAGAGGGAGGTCCTGGACGAGGTCCTCGGCAAGCGCGTCATCCTCGCGGAGGCCAAGCGCCAGGGGATCGCGCGTACTCCGGAGTACAAGACCACCGTCAAGGAGTACGAGGATGGGGTTCTCTTCGGCGTGTTCGTCGAGCGCGTGATCGACCCCGACATCAAGCTCGGCGATCCGGAGCTGCGCCGCTACCTGTCGGCGCACGCGTCCGAGTACGCCTCGCCGGAAATGATGCGCCTGGATGGGCTGGCCTTCGACAAGCGCCCGCGTGCGGAGGACGCCCTCGGCAAGCTCCGCAAGGGCGCCGACTTCGCCTGGATGCGCGCGAATGCGGCGGGCCAGATCGCCCCCGCGTCGACGGACGGGCTCCTGCAGTTCGATCCCCATCCGGTCGTCACGTCCTCGCTCCCGTCGGGCCTGCGCAAGGCGCTGAACGGGGCCGTCGCCGGCGACTACCGGCTGTTCGGGGACGGCAACGGTCCCTTCTACGTCGTTTTCGTCCGCGACATCGTCCCCTCGCAGCCCCAGCCCTACGAGGAGGTCAAGGGCGGCCTCCAGAAGAAGGCTTTCGAGGAGAAGCGCGAAGAGGCCGTACTGGAATGGGCCAAGAAGCTGAGGAGCGCGTATACGGTGAAGACGTACGTGACACGGCAGTCCCTCGGAGCGATCCTCGGGATGGGGCCCGCGGCGAAAGGGGCGTAGGAGCGGCAGCCCCGCGATGCGGGATCGCACTACAATGCGCTGATGTCGAACGACACAGGCGAGACCGGCGAGTCCGGCGACACCGACTCCGCGCTCCGGGACGAGGGGCTCCTGAGCGAGCTCCTCCACCGGAATACCGAGCTCGAGGCCCTGCACGAGCTGGGAACGGCGCTCTCGGAAACGGGCAGCGACGAGGAAGCCCTCCAGACGGCGCTCGATCTCGTCCTGCGGCGCCTCGGCCTCGACGCCGGGTGGATCTTCTGGGGACGCTCCCGGGATCAGCGTCTCGAGCTCGCCGCGAGCCGAGGCGTGGCCGAGTCCTTCGTGCGCCGCTCCCGTGAAAGCGGCATCGGAACCTGCCTCTGCAAGGACGTGTTCGCGACGGGGACGCTCCGGGTCGCGCGCAACACCCTGGACTGCCCGCGCCTTCCCGAGCTCGTGCAGGGGGCCGAGCCGATGGCGCACGCGTGCATCCCCCTCAAATTCGAGCGGGGGGTGATGGGTGTCATGAACATCGCCAACCGCCCTGGGATCGTGTTCTCTCCCTCGGAGCTCCAGTTCCTCGAGACCGTGGGGAGCCAGCTCTGCCTCGCGGTGGACAAGCTGCGCAGCGCGCGCGCGGAGAACCAGCACAACGCGGAGGCGCGGGCGCTGTCGGCGCTTGCGCGCGCGATCGGCGGAAGCCTGGACCAGGAGGAGGTGCTCGCCGCCGTGGGCGACTACGCGCGCGAGCTGCTCGCCGCGGATCGATGCGCCCTGTTCCTGGGCGACGGAAAGGGGCCCTTGCGCTTCGCCTACCTGTCGGGGCCGCGCCTGGAGGGCCTCGAGGTGGGGCAGGCCTCGGACTTCGAAATGGTCGGCTCCCGTGCGATCCCCACGGCGCTGGCCGAGAGGCGGACGCTCGTGATCGACGACGCCTATACCGACCCGCGCCTCAACACGGATCTCGCCCGGCGATGGGGGATCCGCTCCGAGATCGTCGTCCCCCTGCTGGCCCGCGATCGGGTCGAGGGGGCCCTCCTCGCCAGCCGCTCGAGGAGCGTTCCCTGGACCGACGACGAGATCGAGCTGGCGGGCGCGCTGGCCCGTCAGGCGGCTCTCGCCATCGAGAACGCGAGGCTCTACCGCGAGGCCCAGGAGGCGCTCCTGGCGCAGCAGCAGGCCCAGTTCGCCATGATGCGGGCCGAGCGTCTCGCCGCCATCGGCACGCTCGCCGCGAGCCTCGCCCACGAAGTGCGCAACCCCCTGAACTCGATCCACTTGCAGCTCGTGCTCCTCGCGCGCCGCGTCGCGAGCCTGGAGGCGGCCACCAAGGAGCAGATGGGCGCCCTCGTGGCGACCGCACAGAAGGAGATCGCGCGCCTGGACACGCTGGTCGAGGAGTTCCTCACGCTCTCCTCGGTGGACCGGCTGAGCCTGTCCGGCAGCGATCCCAACCGCCCGGTCCGGGACGTGCTCACCCTGATGGGGCCCGTGGCGGCGCAGAGGAAGACGACGATCGTCGAGGACCTCTCGGACTCTCTTCCATCGGTCCCGCTCGATCCCGAGAAGATGCGTCAGGTCCTGGTCAACCTCGTCCGCAATGCCATGGATGCGATGGGGGACGGCGGCACCCTCACGGTCTCCACCCGTCCCACCGGGGACGGGATCCTCATCGCGATCGGCGACACAGGCCCCGGGGTCGATCCCAAGGTGGATGTGTTCGACCTGTTCATGACGACGAAGCACGGAGGCACCGGGCTCGGGCTTCCGATCGCCCGGCGCATCGTGGAGGCCCACGGGGGCAGCCTCACCTTCGAGAGCGCCCCGGGCAAGGGCGCCACCTTCTACATCGCGCTGCCCGTGCCCTGAAGCGTCGCGGCAGGATGCGGCGACCGGCGCTCCACCCTGCCGCAGGAACGATTTGCCCGGACCCCTCGAGGCCGCGCTACAGCTTCAGGTGATAGCCCGTGATCGCCTTTGTGTAGTTCGCGCGCTCGAATTCCTCCGGCCGCGCGCAGGACTTCTGGCTCAGGTTCCCCTTCATCAGAGAAACGGAATCGAACTCGTGCTCCTGCATCCAGCGCTCGAGGTCGGTCTTCACCGCCTGGAGATGACGGATGCCGTGCCGCAGGAGCGCGGAGCAGAGCATGGTCACGTCCGCGCCCACCATGAGCATCTTCAGGACGTCCTCGTGGGTGTGTACGCCTCCCGTGGCGGCGAGGCTGGCCTGGATCCTCCCGTGGAGGATGGCGATCCACCGCATGGGAAGGCGCATCGTCTGGGGCGTACTCAGAAGGACGCGCGGGCGGATCTCCAGCTCGTTCAGGTCCACGTCCGGCTGGTAGAAGCGGTTGAAGAGGACCAGGCCGTCCGCCCCCGCCTCCACGAGACGGTGCGCCATGTTCGCGGTGGCGCTGAAGAAGGGACTGACCTTGATCGCGACCGGGATGGAGACGGACTTGCGGACGGTGCGGACGATCTGCAGATAGCGCTCTTCGACCTGCGCGCCGGTCACGCCGGGGTCGGCGGGAACGTCGTAGATGTTGAGCTCCACGGCGTCGGCTCCGGCCTGCTGGAGCTGTCGCGCGAAGCCGCTCCAGCCCCCCCCCGTGCGCCCGTTGAGGCTGGCGATGACGGGGATTCCCAGGGCCTGCTTCGCACGCCAGAGGTGCTCGAGGTATTCCTGCGGGCCGAACCGGAACTCGCGCGGCTCGGGGAGGTAGGAGAGCGACTCGGCGTAGCTCTCGGTTCCCGTCCCCAGGTAATGGGTGATCGAGAGCGCGTCGATCTCGATCTGCTCCTCGAAGAGCGAGTGAAGGACGACGGCGCCCGCCCCGGCCTCCTCCATCGCGCGCAGGTTGTCCAGCGATTCGCACAGGGGAGAGGACGAAGGCACCAGCGGGGTGCGCAGCTCCAGTCCGAGGTAGGAAGTTCTAAGATCCATGTTTCACCTGCTCTTCGAGCCGCTTCCAGCGCTCGTCGACGTCCTGCTGGGCGAGCGTCATCAGGCGCTCGGCCTCCTCCGGACGGCTGGAGGTCAGCATGCGGTAGCGCGTTTCCCGGTACGCGTAGTCCTTCAGCGGGATCTTCGGCGCCCGCGAGTCGAGCACGAGCGGATTCTCTCCGGCATCGCGGCGGCGTGGATCGAACCGCAGCAGCGGCCAGTGACCGCTATCGACGGCCAGCTTCTGCTGCTGCATCCCGAGCGTCATGTTGATGCCGTGGGCGATGCAGTGGCTGTAGGCCACCACGAGCGAGGGGCCCGGATACGCTTCCGCCTCCCGAAGCGCCTTGAGGGTCTGGGCGTCGGAGGCGCCCATGGCGATCCGGGCGACGTAGACGTTGCCGTAGCTCATCGCCAGTGCGACGAGGTCCTTGCGCGGCCCTCCCTTTCCCGCCGCGGCGAACTTGGCCACGGCGGCGCGCGGCGTCGCCTTGGAGGCCTGGCCGCCGGTGTTCGAGTACACCTCGGTGTCGAGCACGAGGAGATTGACGTCGCGCCCGGACGAGAGGACGTGATCGAGCCCTCCGAAGCCGATGTCGTAGGCCCAACCGTCCCCGCCGACGATCCACACGCTCTTCCTGGCGAGGCTGCCCGCGAGCGCGAGCAGATCGCGCGCCTCGGGTGCCGTCATGCCGCGCAGCCGCTCCTCGAGCTCGGCGACCCGCGCCCGCTGCGCCGCGATCTCGGATTCGTTCGATTGCGGCGCGCTCGCGAGCGCCGCCACGAGTCCTTCGCCCAGCTCCGGCGCGAGCCGGACGGCGAGCGCCAGGGCCGTCTCCCGCTGCTGATCGAGCGCGAGCCGGAAGCCGAGGCCGAACTCGGCGTTGTCTTCGAAGAGCGAGTTCGACCAGGCGGGTCCGCGCCCCTGGGCGTTGACGGACCAGGGAGTCGTCGGAAGGTTCCCGCCGTAGATCGACGAGCAGCCCGTCGCGTTGGCGACGAGCATGCGGTCGCCGTAGAGCTGGCTCACGAGCTTGAGATACGGCGTCTCGCCGCATCCGGCGCAGGCGCCCGAGTATTCGAACAGGGGCTGGAGGAGCTGCGACCCCTTCACCGTCTCGGCGGGGACGTGCCGGCGGTCCGCCTCGGGCAGGTCGAGGAAGAAGTCGTAGTTCAGGCGCTCGGTCTCCCGCAGCGGAGGCTGGGGCGTCATGTTGATCGCCTTGAGCCTCGCCTCCGACTTGTTCTTGGCCGGGCAGACCTCCACGCACAGACCGCACCCCGTGCAGTCCTCGGGGGCGACCTGGATCGTGTAGCGCGTGCCTTCGGGGAACTCCTTGCCCTTCCAGGCCATGCTCTTGAAGGTCTCGGGAGAGCCATCGAGGGCGCTCTCCGGATAGGCCTTGGCGCGGATCGCGGCGTGCGGGCATGCGAGGGCGCACTTGCTGCACTCGATGCACCACGTCTCGTCCCACGAGGGGATCTCGAGCGCGATGTTGCGCTTTTCCCAGCGCGCGGTGTCCGTCGGGAAGACCCCGTCCGGCGGAAGGGCGCTGACGGGAAGGAGGTCGCCGCGTCCGGCCAGAATCTCGGCCGTGACGCGCTGAACGAACACCGGCGCGTCATGAGGGACCGTCGGGCGCCGCGCGTGGGCCGTCACCGCGCGGTCCTTCGTGGAGACTTCGAATAGATGGGCGATGGCGGCGTCCACGGCCGCCACGTTGCGCTCGACGAGAACCGCGCTCTTGCGCCCGTAACTCTTGCGGATCGAGGCGGCGATCGCCTCGAGCGCCTGCGCGGCGGGCAGGGTCCCCGTGATCGCGAAGAAGCACGACTGCATGACGGTGTTGATCAAGCGGCCGAGGCCGGCCTCCTGCGCCACCTTGTAGGCGTCGATCACGAACAGGCGCAGGCGCTTTTCGAGGACGGCCTCCTGCGCTTCACGCGGCAGCCGGTCCCAGACCTCTGCGGGCGGGACGGCGGTGTTGAGCAGGAAGGTCGCGCCTTCCTCCGCCACGGAGAGCAGGTCGATCGTGTCGAGGAAGTTCTCCTGGTGACAGGCCACGAAGCTCGCCCTGTCGATGAGATAGGTGGAGCGGATCGGGCGCGGACCGAACCGGAGGTGGGAGACCGTCATCGAGCCGGCCTTCTTCGAGTCGTAGACGAAGTAGCCCTGCGCGTGGCGACCCGTCGCGTCCGCGATGATCTTGATGGAGTTCTTGTTGGCGCTCACGGTGCCGTCCGACCCGAGCCCGTAGAACACCGCGCGCACCGTGTCCGGGCTCTCGGTCGAGAAGGACCGGTCCCAGGGAAGCGACGTCCTCGTCACGTCGTCGATGATCCCGATCGTGAAGTGGTTCCGGGGCCTGTCGCGGCCCGCCTCCGCGAGCACCGAAACGACCATGGCGGGCGTGAACTCTTTCGAGGAGAGACCGTAGCGCCCTCCGAAGATCCGCGGGCGCTCCTTCCAGGGCGCGAATCCCTCGTTGTCCGCCTCCGCAACCGCCGCCAGGACGTCGAGGTAGAGGGGCTCGCCCGCGCAGCCGGGCTCCTTCGTCCGGTCGAGGACGGCGAGGGTGCGCACCGTCTTGGGGAGCGCGGCCACGAGATCGCGCGCGGAGAAGGGCCGGAAGAGGCGGACCTTCAGGAGTCCAACGCGCTCGCCGCGACGGACGAGCTCTTCGACCGCCTCCTCGGCGGCGCCCACGCCCGAGCCCATGAGGACGACCACCCGCTCGGCGTCCGGGGCGCCGGCGTACTCGAAGAGCCGGTACTGCCGCCCGGTCCGGGCCGCGAAGCGGTCCATGACGCGCTGCACGAGAGACGGGCAGTCGCGGTAGAAGGGATTCACCGCCTCGCGCGCCTGAAAGAACACGTCCGGGTTCTGCGCGCTTCCCCGCAGCGAGGGACGGTCCGGGGTCAGTGCGCGGTCGCGATGGGCGCGGACGGCCTCCGGATCGATCATGGCCCGGATGTCCTCTTCGTCGAGGATCTCGATGTTCTGGATCTCGTGCGAGGTGCGGAAGCCGTCGAAGAAGTGGAGGAACGGGATTCGGGACTCGAGGGTCGCGGCATGCGCGACCAGCGCCAGGTCCATGGTCTCCTGCACCGAGGACGACGCGAGCATGGCCAGGCCGGTCTGGCGGGCGGCCATCACGTCGCTGTGATCGCCGAAGATCGACAGCGCGTGCGCGGCGACCGTGCGGGCGGCGACGTGGAAGACCGCCGGTGTCAGCTCGCCCGCGATCTTGTACATGTTGGGGATCATGAGGAGCAGCCCCTGCGACGAGGTGAACGTCGTCGCGAGCGAGCCGCTCGTCAGGGCGCCGTGAAGGGCGCCCGCGGCGCCTCCCTCGCTCTGCATCTCGACGACCGAGGGGACGGCGCCCCAGAGGTTCTTGCGTCCCTCGGCCGCCCACGCATCCGCCCACTCTCCCATCGGTGAGGACGGGGTGATGGGGTAGATCGCGACGACTTCGCTGAGCGCGTACGCGACACGAGCCGCCGCCTCGTTTCCATCGATTGCTTCGCTGCGTACCGTCACGAGGAATCTCCTCTCTCCATTCCTGGACAGCATCTTCTGTGCCATCGAGGCGGCGTCGGCGAGAGAGGGGAGCGCGCTCGAACCGCGCTGGATCGGGACGGCCGCGCACCCCGTCGCCGCGCCCCGGGCGGGAGGGCGGGCGCGCGGGAGCCCGGCCGACGCGAACGGGTCGGACCTGGGGCCGGGGAGGCGGCTCGACGAAAAGTTTGCGCCGGGGAGCCCTTTCCTCCGACCACGGACGCAATCCCTTCTGCTTTGGCGCGCGAAGAACTTGCGGGGGAGCCCCGCAGGAGAGCCGGCAGGCCGAATCGGGAGGCAGGACGCTCTCGCGTTCGAGGAGTCGCCGGGTCTCCCCGGCGGGTCCCGCGATTGCATTGGCATCGAGTGGATTCCCCGCCGGCGCCGGAATGCGTCCGGGGAAGACCCCGGCGACAAGGAGGTCCCCGTGACGAACGAGCGCCATGCCGCGCCCACGATCATCGAGCCGTTCCGGATCAAGGTGGTCGAGCCGATCGCGCGCACGACGCGCGCCGCCCGCCAGCGGTACCTCGAAGAGGCGCATTACAACCTCTTCGCGCTCCCGGCCGATCGCGTCACCTTCGACCTCCTGACGGACTCCGGCACGTCCGCCATGAGCGCCGCCCAGTGGGGCGCGATGATGATCGGCGACGAGTCCTACGCGGGATCGCGCTCCTACGCCCGGTTCGAGCGCGTCGTGCGCGACCTCACCGGCTACCGTCACATCATCCCCACCCACCAGGGACGGGCCGCCGAGAGGATCCTGTTCGAGCTCACGGTCCGGCCGGGATCGGTCGTTCCGAGCAACAACCACTTCGACACCACGCGCGCGAACATCGAATACGACGGCGGAGAAGCTCTCGACCTCGTCACCTCCGCCGTGCGGGACACGTCCTCGTCCGATCCCTTCAAGGGAAACATCGATCTGGATCGGCTCGAGAGGACGTGCCGCTCCCGACGGCAGGACATCCCCCTGGCCATGCTGACGATCACGAACAACGCGGGGGGCGGACAGCCGGTCAGCCTCGAGAACATCCGCGACTGCGCCGAGATCGTCCACGCCCACGGACTCATGTTCATCCTCGACGCCTGCCGGTTCGCGGAGAACGCGTACCTGATCAAGACGCGCGAGAAGGGACAGGAAGGTCGCGCGGTGACCGACATCGCCAGGGAGGTCTTCCGTCTCGCCGACGGGGCGATCTTCAGCGGGAAGAAGGACGGCCTGTCCAACATCGGGGGGTTTCTCGCGCTCAACGACGATCGGCTCGCGGCGGAAGCCCGCAACCTGCTCATCCTGACCGAGGGGTTCCCGACGTATGGGGGATGCGCCGCGCGCGACCTCGAGGCGCTCGCGGTGGGTCTGCAGGAGGTGCTCGACGAGTCCTACCTGGAGTACCGGCTCGCGAGCGTCCGCTATCTCGCCGAAGGGCTCGATCGCGCCGGAATCCCGACCGTCCAACCGCCGGGCGGGCACGCCGTGTTCATCGACGCGCGTCGGCTCCTGCCGCAGGTGCCGCCGGAGCGGTTTCCCGGTCAGGCGCTCGCCTGCGAGCTCTACCTCGCGGGCGGCATCCGGTCCTGCGAGATCGGCAGCGTGATGTTCGGCAAGACCGGTCCGGAAGGGGCGTTCGTGCCTGCGTCCCAAGAGCTGGTGCGGCTCGCGCTGCCGAGGCGCGTCTACACCCAGAGCCACGTGGATCGGATGATCGAGATCGGGGCCGATGTCGCCGCGCGCGCGTCCAGCCTGCGCGGATACGAGATCGCGGAGGCGCCGCCGTTCCTCAGGCACTTCACCGCGCGCTTCCGTCCGGTGCGGGAAGAGGAGCGGTCCTTCACGGCACAGGCCGCCGTATCGGGAAACCGAGTGGGGAACGAGCGACGGGAGGGCGGCCATGTGGAGCTCTCGTGAATCGGCGTCGCGCCGGCGTGACGCCGGCAGTGCGGTGGTAGAGGATCCCGCGATCCGGATCGAGCTCGCTCCGCGGGAGGCAGAGGCGCTTCGGGCCGTCCTCGAGAGGAATCTTCGCGAGCTCGAGGCGGGGATCGCGGGAACCGATTGGCAGGACCTCCGGGCGGAGGTCCATCTCGAGGAAGAGCTTCTCCGCAGGCTGGTGGCCCGTCTCACCCCCTGACGTGCGCAAATGATGCCGCGGCGCCCACACCCCTCGCAAAACTTTCGGCCGGAGCCTCAGGCTCACGCGACCGCAATTCCTGCGCGGAGGATCGTCTCCCTCCCGGGTCTGGGCGCATCGACGGCGCGCGACGAGGCCTCTGCGGGCTCCGAGCTGTATGGCACGGAAGCTGCTGTCTCTGGAAACGGAATGACCGCAATGTCCAGAGCATCCAACGGAAGACACAAGCCGATGAGGAGCGCGCGTCGTGCGTGAGGGAACCGCACGGGGCCGTGTGGTGATCGCCCAGGAGCAGTGCCATGGCTGCGGGCTCTGCATCCCGGTCTGTCCCGTGGGCGCGCTCGGCCTCGTGGAGGCCGCTCCCGAGTCGGGCGGCCGATTCGTGCGGTTCCTGGGCGGAGATTGCCGCGCCGACGAGCTGTGCCTCTATGCGTGCCCGGAGCCCGGCGCCTTGCGGGTCCACCGGTTCCAAAGGAGCGCCGATGCACGGCACTGAAGGACTCTCGCAGGATTGGTACGCCCCGCGGCGCCTGGTGCGGCTCGCCGTGGGAACGGGCGGGGCCGGCGAGGGTCACGCGCATCTCGTCCTCGAGCGCTTGCAGGCCGGCACGCGCGGAGCCTTCGACGTCCAGGCACTGGCCGTTTCCTCGACCGCGGATCCGGAAGAGCCCGACTCCCTGATCGCCGCCCTCCTGGCCGGCGAGGCGGACTTCGCCGCGTGCTCCGCCGAGCGCGTTCCGGTGGAGCTGCCCGTCGGAATCCGGCTCGAGGGCGCCATGCGCGCGAGCGATCCGTACTACCGTCTCCTCGCGAAGGCGGAATGCACGGGGCTCGACAGTCTCCCGGACGGTGCGCACATCGCCGTCTGCGACGCGGCGGCGCGCGCGCAGATCCTGTTCAAGCACCCCTCGTTCGACGTGGAGCTCGCGCGCTCGGAGCAGGCGCTGCTCTCCGGCATGTCCCGCGATCTCTGGGATGCGGCGATCGTCTCCGCCTCGTCCTGCGACGATCCGCACCTGCAATTGCGGACCGTCCCCGCCACCCAGATCGCGGCCCCCTCGGGCAGGGGCGTGATCGCCCTCTTGATGTCGGATCGATCGGATCCCTCCGAGCCGTGGAGACGCCTGCTGAACGAGCCGGACGCCGAGGACTGCCTGCTCTCCGAAAGGGCGTTCCTCGCGCGCATGGCGAGCCGAGGGGCGGGACTGCCGATCGCCCGGGCGACACGCTTCGGCGGGCGGCTCGAGCTGACCGGCCTCCTCGCGGATCCGGACGGGGCCTGGCTCCTCAGCGCGCGCGCGAGCGGACCGCCGAGCTTCGGCAGGATCCTGGGTCTGGAGGCCGCCGAATCCTGCCGGGAGCTTCTGTCCCTGCAACGGCTCCCGTCATCCTCGATGCGATCGGGAAGGAGCCGCGCATGACGGAGCCCATCGTCTACTTCGACGGGAAGTTCATTCCGGAGTCCGAGGGCCGCGTGCCGCTGCTCACCCACTGTCTCCAGTACGGCACGGGCGTCTTCGAAGGCATCCGCGGACACTTCGATCCCGCTTCGGAGGAGATGCGGCTCTTCCGCGCTCTCGACCACTTCGATCGGATGAGCCAGAACGTCAAGTTCCTGAACATCCGTTTGCCGCTGCCGCCCACCGACCTGGTCCGGGTCGCGACGGAGCTGATCCGGCTCAACGACTTCCAGACGGACGTGTACGTGCGGCCCATCGCCTTCAAGTCCGCGCCGCGCATCGGCGTCTCGCTGCCGGAGGAAGAGTCGTTCGCGATGGTCGCGGTGCCGATGGGCGACTATCTGGACACGGCGCGCGGCCTGCACTGCGGCGTGTCCTCGTGGCGGCGCCTCCAGGACAACTCCATCCCATGCCGCGCGAAGATCTGCGGTGCGTACGCCAACTCGGCGCTCGCCGCGCAGGAGGCCCGGGACCGGGGGTTCGACGAGGCGATCTTCCTCAACGAGGCGGGGCACGTCGCCGAGGGGAGCGCAATGAACCTCTTCATGGTGCGCCAGGGGCGGCTGGTCACACCGGATTCCTCCTCGGGGATCCTGGAGGGGATCACGCGCGACACCGTCATGACGCTCGCGAGGGATCTGCTCGACGTCGCCACGGAGGTCCGGCCGGTGGATCGCACCGAGCTGTACGTCGCCGACGAGGTGTTCCTGTGCGGCACGGCCGCGCGGATCGCGCCGGTGGTCCGGATCGACGGCCGCACCGTGGGAGGCGGGACCCCAGGGGATCTCACGCGCGAGCTGCAGGAGCGCTACGAAAGCGTCGTCAGGGGCCGATTGACGGAGTACCGAGCCTGGCTCGAGCCCGTCTACGGATATGCGCGCGGGGCGCGCAGCGTGGCCTAGAGACGGTGATGACAGCAGGAAGACATGCGCCCGTGCCCGACCACGCTCCTTCCGGGAGCGGTGACGTGCCGGCCGTGCCGTGGATGCGGGCGATGCCCCGCAGGAGACGCCCATGAAACCGATTCACAAGGCCTCGACGAACCCACGTACTCCGAGCGCCGGCGCGTGCTTCGAGCTGCCCCTTCCCGGCCAGGTACGACGCGTCAGTATCGGAGGCGCGCCCTTGGAGCCTCGGGGGAACGGGCGATCCGCTCTCCTGGTGCGCCACCTGATGACGTCCGAGCCCGCGGCGCTCGGGCCGCACGACGATCTCGCGGCCCTCTACGACCTCCTGGACACGCGGCACGTGCGCCATGTCCCCGTGGTGGACGCGGACGGAGACCTGGTCGGGCTCGTGACGCATCGCGATCTTCTGCGATGCGCCCTGGGGGAGGAGGCCGATCTCCCGCTGAGCCTGCAGCGGGAGATGCTCACGCAGAAGACCGTCGAAGAGATCATGACGTCCGATCCGGAGACGGTCGAGCCCGACACGGACATCGTCGTGGCCGCGCAGATCATGCTGGAGAACAAGTACGGGTGCATGCTCATCGTGGAGGGCTCGCGCCTGGTGGGGATCCTGACCGAGTCGGACTTCGTTCGCTACCTGGCCGAAGCAGAGCGCGCGCGCGCCTGATCCGTTCCGGCCGCGGGAAGCCGCCCGCCCACCGCCTCGGCGGAGGCCCGGCGTGAAGCGCCGGCCCCCTCAGGGCTGAAGCTGCTTCAGGATCTCCGGGGACTCCTCTTCCATCGCCAGCACGGCGTGGCACTTGGCGCAGTCCTGGCTGATCGTGCGCCCGTCCGAGGTCTTGTGCTCCTCGTCGTGGCACCGGAAGCAGCCGGTCGAGATCGTGTGTCCCAGGTGGCTGGGGTAGGTCCCCCAGGCGATGTTCATGGTGGGGAAGACGTTGGTGGCGTAGATCTGACCGATCTCGCGTCCGGCCTCCTCGATGAGTGTGGCCTTGTCCGCGGCTAGCCCCGGATAGCCGGTGGCATAGAAGGAGCGGACCTGAGCCGCAATGGTCTTCCGGGCCTGATCCTGCGACGCATAGCTTCCGCGCAGCGCCTTGAGAGCTTCGCGGCGGAGAAAGGGCAAGCCGGCGTCGAGACGGCCGGACTCCAGGGCCAGGTCCAGTTCGTCCTCGGGCAGACGATAGATGTGCGTCGGACGATTGTGGCAGTCCACGCAGTCCATGGTCCGCCACTCCGGAGCCTCGTGCGCCGCCGCTGAGGAGGAGCCGTTGCTCGCGGGCTGCGCCCCGGTCGAGGAGACCGGCGCGGTGTAGGTGTCGACCTTTCCGTCCGGGCGCGTCAGCTCGACCTCGGAGATCTTCTCGCGGCTCCTGTCGGAGCGATAGCGGATGCGCACCGCCGGGTCGACGTGCCAGTGGATCCCGCGCGACGTGGCGGCCTGCAGGCCGCCGACGTGCAGCAGCAGCACGGTCTTCTTCGGCGAGTTCTTCTCGTCGTCGCCGTAGTGGGTGATCACCTTGAGGCGGTCGCCAACGAACTTGCTGGGCCAGTGGCACTGCTCGCAGGTTTCGCGCGCGGGTCTGAGGTTGTGGACCGGGGTCGAGATGGGCCTCGGATAGAGCTTGAAGGCGACCGAGATGAGCTGCCACGAGCCCGACAGCTTCGACCGCACGAACCAGCCCGCACCGGGGCCGATATGGCAGGAGACACACGCCACTCGGGAGTGCGGGGATCGCTGGTAGGTCGTGTACTCCGGTTCCATGACGCTGTGGCACGCCATGCCGCAGAAGGTGGTCGAGTCCATGACTTCGACGCCCTTGTACGTGGACAGGCCGAGGATGACGAGGTTGGTGCTCGTCAGCACGAGGAACACCAGGATCGCACGGCGCGTGCGCTCCATGTTGAGGTTGAAGACCGGAAAGGGCGGCGTCACCTCGCCGCGCGCGAGGGCGCGCCGCTCGCGGCGGCGCTGCAGCCAGAGTCCCACGGGGATGAGGAGCAGGCCGATGACGAAGATGGAAGGGAGGGCGACGAAGGTCAGAATGCCGAGATAGGGGCTCCCTTCCAATCCCAGAAGCTCGAGCGTGAAGAGGATGGCGATGAGGATGGCGCTGGCGGTGGTGATGGCCGCGCCGGCCAGGGTCACGGTGTTGCGCATCAACATCGCGACGAAGCTACGCATGGGATCCTCCGCCAATCCGTCGGACGGAGTGCCCGACGCCCTCGGTGTGGTCGAGAAGCGCGCGAAGTATACACGTCCCCGCGCGGGCCCTTCGCGCCGCGCAATTTGATGCTCCACGAGCCCACGAGGGCGGCGCATTTTTTTCCAGGACCGGGCCGGGTAAAGGGCCGCGCGCGCGTGTTCTTGCGCGCCCATCGCGTGCAAGCCCTCCCAGCACATGCGTCAAGAGGGGACATGCGCCCGAGGGACCAGGCCGGGCCGCGCTTTTGGCGCCCCTGGACGCCCTCTTCCCGGAGCGGCGCGGAGGGAGCCTCGCGGTTCGCTTCTTGCACTTCCGCCTCTGCGTAGCAACGGCGCCGCACCGAGGGTCGCGGCGGCCCCGTGAAGAAGGATCCGGATGCACGAATACTCGATCGTCAGCGCGCTTCTGGACCGGGTCGAGAACGAGGCCCGAAACCGGGGCGCCGTCGGCGTCCACGCCATCCGCGTGAAGATCGGGGACCTGGCGGGAGTGGACCGCGGGCTCTTCGCGACCGCCTTCGAGACCTTCCGCGCCGGCACGATCTGCGCCGGCGCCGCCCTGACGGTCGTTCCCGTCGAGGCGTGCTGGGAGTGCCCCCGGTGCGGCCAACCGCTCGCGCGGGGCGCCGTTCTGAGGTGCGCGATGTGCCTCGAGCCGGCCGGTCTGGCGCGGGGAGACGAGATCCTGCTCGACAGCATCGAACTGGAGGTGCCCTGATGTGCGACTCCTGCGGATGCGGCGATCCTTCCATCGTCCCCGTCGAGGTCCAGGAACGGATCCTCGCCGGCAACGAGCGGACCGCGGCCCACAACCGAGACCACTTTCACCGCGAGGGCGTTCTGGCGGTGAACCTCATGGGGTCGCCGGGATCAGGGAAGACCTCGATCCTCGAAGCGACGGCGCGCGCGCTGAAACAGGAGATTCGCATCGGCGCGGTCAGCGGCGACCTGGCGACGAGCCATGACGCCGAGCGCCTGCGTGCCGCGGGGATACCGTCCGAGTCGATCACGACGGGAACGGCCTGCCATCTGGACGCGGAGCTGGTCCATCGGACGCTTCATGATTTTCCCTGGCGGAAGCTCCAGATCCTCTTCATCGAGAACGTGGGCAACCTCGTCTGCCCCGCGGTCTACGACCTCGGGCAGACCGCGAACGTCGTCGCCCTGTCGGTGACGGAAGGGGAGGACAAGCCTCTCAAGTACCCGCCCATGTTCCGCAACGCGGACCTCGTCCTCCTCACGAAGACGGATCTGCTGCCGCACCTGAGCGTCGATGTCGCCGCGATCCACGATGCCCTGGCGCGCGTGATGCCGCGGCCGCGGCTGCTCCCCTTCAGCGCGGTGACGGGCGAGGGGGTCGAGCGGTGGGCCGCGTGGCTGCGCGAGCGTCGCATCGCGCTGTTCCTCCAGGAGCCGGCGCGCGACGCGGACCTGATGCCGCAGCTCGCGTCCTCGAGAGCGTGACGACCATGCCCCGGCCCTCCGCCGTCCGCACGGACATCGCACCGGCGCCGGCGTCCACGCCTGCGCCTGCGAGGGAGCCGCGGATCGGTGAGGGGAGGGCAAGGCTGCGGATCGAGATCGAGGGTGTCGTCCAGGGAGTGGGATTCCGCCCCTTCGTCTATCGTCTGGCAGGCCGTCACGAGCTCGCGGGATGGGTCCGCAACGATGCGCGAGGGGTCGTGGTGGAGATCGAGGGACGTCCGGACGCCATCGGCCGGTTCCGCAATCTCCTGGCCGCGGAGGCGCCCGCCCGCTCGCAGATCTTCCACCTGAGGATGGACTGGCTTCCCGAGACCGGCGACACGACGTTCGAGATCCTCGCGAGCGACGAGGTCCATCCGCCGACGGCGCCGCTTCTCTCCGACGCCGCGACCTGCCCGGAATGCCTCGAGGACATCGGAACGCCGGGCAACCGCCGGTACCGCTATCCGTTCACGAACTGCACGAACTGCGGACCGCGCTACTCGATCGTCCGCTCGCTCCCCTACGACCGCCCCCGCACGACGATGGCGGGCTTCCCCATGTGCCTCGATTGCCGCGCCGAATACGAGAACCCCCTGGACCGCCGCTTCCACGCGCAGCCGCTCGCGTGCCCCGGATGCGGGCCCCGGCTGACCCTGTGGGCTGCGGATCGCGCGGTTCTTGGCACTGGCGAGGATGCGCTGCAGGGCGCCGCGTCGGCGCTGCGCGCGGGAAGGATCGTCGCGGTCAAGGGGCTGGGGGGATTCCAGCTCCTGGCGGACGCCTGCAGCGAGCCCGCCGTGCAGCTCCTCCGCCGGCGCAAAGGGCGCGCCGAGAAGCCGCTGGCGATGATGGTGCGCGATCTCGCGCAGGCCCGCTCCCTCTGCGAGGTCTCCCCCGAGGCCGGAAAGGCGCTTCTCGCGCCCGAAGCGCCCATCCTTCTGCTTCCCCGACTCGAGAGGGCTCGGATCGCGGCGTCGATCGCGCCCGGCAGTCCGAGCCTGGGGCTGATGCTCCCGACGACGCCGCTCCACCATCTTCTGCTCCGGGAGATGGAAGGACCGCTCGTCGCGACGAGCGGCAACCTCAGTGAGGAGCCGATCTGCATCGACGAGGACGACGCCCTGGGCCGCCTGGGGGGGATCGCCGATCTGTTCCTCGTTCACGATCGCCCGATCGCCCGCCACGTCGACGACAGCGTGGCGTGGATCTTCCGCGGCGAACCGCGTCTGCTGCGCCGCGCCCGCGGCTTCGCGCCCCTTCCGGTGGCGTCCGTCGAGGATCTGCCGGTCCTCCTGGGCGTGGGGGGCCATCTCAAGAACACCGTCGCGCTCGGCCTGCGAGACCGCGTCTTCCTCAGCCAGCACGTCGGCGATCTCGAGACTCCCGCGGCCCTTGCCGCCTTCGAGCGCGTGATCGCCGACCTGCTCGCCATCTACGGCGCCCGGCCGGTGGCCGTCGCCCACGACCTCCACCCCGACTACCTCTCGAGCCAGTGGGCGCTCTCCTCGGGCATCAGGCCGGTGGCGGTGCAGCACCACCACGCGCACCTTGCCGCGTGCCTCGCCGAGAACCTGGCGACGGGGTCCGCGCTCGGCGTCACCTGGGACGGCGCCGGCTACGGTACCGATGGCACGATCTGGGGAGGGGAATTCCTCGTGGGCTCGACGGCGGACTTTGCGCGCGTCGCAAGACTGAGACCCTTCCCTCTCGTGGGAAGCGACGCGGCGGCCCGTGAGCCGAGGCGCGCGGCTCTAGGAGTCCTGTGGGAGCTCGGAGGCGAGGGCCTTCTCGGCGACGAGGCGCTGCCGCCCGTCCGCGCCTTCACCGCGGCCGAGCGCCGCATTCTTGCGCGGACGCTGGGCACGAAGGGGTTCCACCCCTTCACTTCGAGCGCGGGCCGCCTCTTCGATGCCGTCGCCGCGCTCCTCGGGATCCGGCAGCGGAACGGCTTCGAAGGGCAGGCGGCCATGGAGCTGGAATGGGCCGTGGACGAGTCGGTGCGCGAGATCTATCCGCTCCCGCTCGTGGAAACGAATCGCGCCGGTGCGCCGCGATGGGAGCTGGACTGGCGCCCGATGCTCTCCTTCCTCCTCGAGGACCTCGCGCGTGAGGTTCCGGCCGCGCGGATCGCGGCGCGGTTCCACAACGCGCTCGCGGGAGGGATCGTCGCGGTCGCGCGGGTCGCGGGCGAGCCTCGCGTCGCGCTGAGCGGAGGCTGCTTCCTGAACCGCCGGCTCGCGACGCTCGCCGCGGACGAGCTCGAGAAGGCGGGCTTCGAAGTGCTCCTGCACCGGCACGTCCCCCCCGGGGACGGAGGGATTGCGCTCGGGCAGGTCATGGTCGCCGCTGCCGCGCTCCAGCGAGAGTCCGGGAGGCGTGCATGACCTGCCTGGGAAGCGGCTGGGCGCGCGCTGCGTCGCTCGGCATGGAGAAGGACCCGCAGGACGCGGCGCTCGACCCTCGAATCGGAGCGATCACCGAGGCCGCGCCGAACACCCGCGGCGACGCGGCCCGGCCCGGCACTTCCGGGTCGGCGTCAGGGCCGTCACCGTCTCCGCAATTCGGCGGAGGAACGGGAAGGAGCGACTCATGTGCCTAGGTGTGCCCGGGAAAGTGACCCGGATCGATGCGGCTTCCTTCGGGATGGCCATGGGGACCGTGGACTTCGGGGGCATCTCGAAGGAGGTCTGCATGGCGTACGTCCCCGAGGCGGCGGTCGGTGACTTCGTCCTGGTTCACGTCGGCTTCGCCTTGAGCCGGATCGACGAAGAGGAAGCGCGCCAGGTCTTCCGGGTTCTCGAGGAGATGGGCGAGCTCGTCGATCTGGGTGTGCCGCGGAGCGGCGGGGCTCCGGCCCTTGCCGCGCATGGCGCCGCAAAGGAGCCCCAGCCGTGAAGTTCGTCGACGAATACCGCAGCGAGGAGCATGCGCACCAGTTCCTCGAGCAGATCCAGAAGAAGATCACGCGTCCGTGGACCCTGATGGAGATCTGCGGAGGCCAGACCCACACCCTGCTGAAGTTCGGGATCGACGAGCTCCTCCCCCGGGAGATCACGCTGGTCCACGGTCCGGGCTGTCCCGTCTGCGTGACGCCGATCGAGATGATCGACGTCGCGGTCGCGATCGCCCGCCGGCCCGGAGTCCTGTTCACGTCCTTTGGAGACATGCTCCGGGTGCCGGGCACGCGGACGAGTTTGCTCGGGGCCAAGTCGGGCGGCGCCGACGTCCGGATGGTCTACTCTCCCTTGGACGCGGTCTCTCTGGCGCGCCAGCACCGCGACCGGGAGGTCGTGTTCTTTGCGGTCGGCTTCGAGACGACGGCGCCCGCCAACGCCATGGCGATCTACGAGGCCGCGCGTCTCGGCCTGACGAACTTCTCGGTCCTCTGCGCCCACGTTCTGGTGCCTCCGGCGATGGAGGCGATCCTCGGCTCCCCGGACAACGTCGTCCAGGGGTTCCTCGCGGCGGGCCACGTCTGCACGGTCATGGGGTATCGCGAGTACGAGCCGATCGCCGCGAAATACCGGATCCCGATCGTCGTCACCGGCTTCGAGCCCCTCGATCTCCTTCACGGCATCTGGATGACCATCGCCGCGCTCGAGGACGGTCGCTGGGGGGTCGAGAACCAGTACACACGCTCGGTCGTCCGCGAAGGGAACCTGCGCGCGGCGGCGATCCTCGAGGAGGTTTTCGAGGTGTGCGACCGGCAGTGGCGCGGCGTTGGATCGATCCCGATGAGCGGTTACCGACTCGCCCGCGCCTACGAGAGGTTCGACGCCACCGCCCGGTTCCAGGTGAGCCCGGAGATCGCTCCCGAGCCCTCGGAGTGCATCGCGGGGCTCATCCTTCAGGGGAAGCTGAAGCCGAACGATTGCCCGGCCTTCGGATCCACCTGCTCTCCGGAGAACCCCATCGGCGCTCCGATGGTCTCGACCGAGGGAGCCTGTTCCGCCTACTACCTGTACGGCCGAAGATGAGCGAGGACGTCATGGATCCGAAGACCTCCACGGGCCGGCTGGCGGGCCTGAGCTGCCCGCTTCCGGCGAACGACGAAGAGACGATCCAGATGGCTCACGGCGGCGGCGGGCGCCTGACCCAGCGCCTCCTGGAGAGCGTCTTCCTGCCCGCCTTCGACAATCCCGCGCTCGCCCTCCAGCACGACGGCGCGTTCCTCGACGTCCGCGCGGGCCGGATGGCCGTCTCGACGGACTCGTTCGTCATCAGCCCGATCTTCTTTCCCGGAGGGGACATCGGATCGCTGGCGGTGCATGGGACCGTCAACGATCTCGCCATGTGCGGCGCGCGTCCCATCGCCCTGACCGCCGGGTTCATCCTCGAGGAGGGGCTGCCGATGGAGGCGCTGCGGCGCATCGTCGGCTCGATGCGGGCGGCGGCGGCGGGCGTGGGCGTCTCGATCGTGACCGGCGACACCAAGGTCGTGGACCGGGGCAAGGGAGACGGCGTGTACATCAACACTACCGGGCTCGGAATGGTCCCGGACGGAATCCGCATCTCTCCCGACGCGGCGCGTCCCGGTGACCGCATCCTGATCAGCGGGACCATCGCCGACCACGGGATCGCCATCATGTCCGTGCGCGAGGGACTGCAGTTCGAGACCGCCGTCGAGAGCGACTCGGCCCCGCTCGCGGACCTCGTCGCCGGACTCCTCGAGCGCGCAGGAGGAGGGGTGCACGTCCTGCGAGACCCGACACGCGGCGGCGTGGCGAGCGTCCTCTGCGAGATCGCGGGCGCCTCGCGCGTCGGCATCCGCATCGAAGAGGGGCTCGTTCCGGTCCGCGAGCAGGTCCGCGGCGCGTGCGAGATCCTGGGCCTCGATCCTCTCTATGTCGCCAACGAAGGGAAGTGCATCGCCATCGTCGCGCCGGAGCACGCCGATGCCGCTCTCGAGGCGATGCGCCGGCATTCCCTCGGAGCCCAGGCCGCGATCATCGGCTCGGTCGTCGACGAGCACCACGGCCGCGTCGTCCAGAAGAGCCGGATCGGCGGCCTGCGGATCGTCGAGAGGCTGAGCGGCGAGCCGCTGCCCCGGATCTGCTGACGCGAAGCCGCGCGCTCCCGAGGGAGCGGGAACGATCTCGCGCCGCCGGCGCGGTCGGCGGAATCAGGATCCAGCGGATCGGGACCTTCGCCGCTACGGCGTGATCGCCACCTTCAACACGCCGTCGCGCTGATGGGCGAAGAGGTCGTAGGCCTCCTCGATCCGATCCAGAGCGTAGCGGTGGGTCACCAAAGGCCTGAGATCGACGCGGCCCGAGGCGACGACCGCCATGAGGCGCCGCATGCGCTCTTTGCCGCCGGGGCACAGAGTGGTGACGAGCGTGAGGTCGCCCAGGCCCGCGGCGAACGGTCCGAGCGGGATCTTCAGGTCGCCGGAGTACACGCCGAGGCTGGAGAGCGTCCCGCCCGGACGCAGGACGCGCAGCGCGCCCTCGAAGGTCGCCTGGGAGCCCAGGGCCTCGATCGCCACGTCCACGCCGCGTCCCTCGGTCAGGCGCATGATCTCCGCGACGACGTCGGTCTTCCTGAAGTCGACCACGTGGTCGGCGCCCAGGCGGCGCGACATCTCCTGCCTCGCGGTCACGCTCTCGACCGCGATGAGGGTGGTGGCGCCGCAGAGTTTCGCGCCCGCAGTGGCGCACAGGCCGATGGGCCCTTGCGCGAACACCGCCACCGTGTCGCCGATGCGGACGTGGCCGCGCTCGGGGCCGGAGAACCCCGTGGACATGATGTCCGGGCACATCAGCACCTGCTCGTCGGTGAGCCCATCCGGAACTTGCGCGAGGTTGGCCATGGCGTCCGGTACGCGCACGTACTCCGCCTGGCAACCGTCGATCGTGTTGCCGAACTTCCACCCGCCGATCGCCTTGAATCCGTGCTTCGTCTCGGGCCCGTCCTGGCTGGAGCAGCCGCACAGGCAGGCGGCGCTGTAGCCGCTGGGCGTGATGGCGCCGGCGATGACCCGCTGACCTTCCTCGAAGCCCGTCACGGAGGAGCCCAGCTTCTCGATCACTCCCACCGGCTCGTGACCGACGGTCAGGCCGCGCGGGACCGGGTACTCGCCCTTCAGGATGTGGACGTCGGTGCCGCAGATGGTCGTCGTCGTGATACGGACCAGCGCGTCGAGCGGCCCTACCTCAGGAATCGGTTTCTCGTCGAGCGCGATGCGCCCGGGCTCGACGAACACGGCGGCCTTCATCTTCGGCATCGTGAGCCTCCTCCTGCTGGAAAAAGGACTCGCCCGGGAGGGCGGCCTCGACACTCCTCGAAACCTTCCGTCCTCCCGGACGCGGAACGGCCCTTCACGCCACGACGATCTCGATGTTCTTCGGCTTCGCCTTCTCGGACTTGGGCAGATGGATCTTCAGGAGCCCGTCCTTGAACTCGGCGAAGAGCTTCGTCGCGTCGGCGTCGTAAGGCACCGTGAAGGTGCGCGCGAAGCTGCCGTAGAACCTCTCGATGCGGTGGAACTTTTTACCCTTCTCCTCTTTCTCCCGGCCCCGCTCCCCAGTGATCGTGAGGACGTCCTCGTTCATGGTGACCTTGACGTCCTCTTTCTTGACCTCCGGCAGCTCGGCCTTGATGAGGTACTCCTTCTCGTCCTCGACGACGTCGACGAGCGGCGACCATTCGGCGAGCGTCATGGTCTCGCGAAGCTCCGGCTCGAACCGGACCGGCAGCCGTCCGAAGACGGTTGCCAGGCGTCCTTGAAGTTCATCGAAGCCCTTGAACGGATCCCATCGAGTGAGTGTGTTCATGATGACCCTCCATGCTGTCAGGCCCCCGGTGGGGGCGAACGTTCGATGCTCCGGGCGCGGTCCACGGTCGCGGGCCCGCGGCGCCGAGGCCCGGCGGCATCGGTTGGAGGCGGCGCATCGACGCCGTCGTTTCGATCAGGTAGGAGTGATGGCGCGTGAGCTCCCGCGTAGCCTCATCGTCGCCTACGGCAACAAAGTCGTCGTAGAAGATCCCGACCGATGTGAAGCTCCGTTCGACGATCGGGCAGACGAAGCACTCGACCAGGGCGCCGACCGCGTCCGCGGCATCCCTGGAAGCGCAGGGGACGGCGACCACGATCTTGTCGGCGGCGCGGCGCCGGACGTGGTTGATGGCCGCCATCATGGTGAGCCCCGTCGCCATCCCGTCGTCGACGAGCACGAGCCAGCTTCCGGGCAGATAGGTGGTGAGAGGAGGCGCGATGGTGGCGCGCGGCCGTTCCGTGAGCTCCCATCGCGCGCGCGCGATCGTCCTCTCGATGTCGTGCTCCGAGAGCTCGAGCCCCAGGACCGCGGCGCGATCGACGACGCGCCCGCCGTCCTCGTCGACGGCGCCGAACGCGACCTCCGGCGCCCACGGCGAGACGAGCTTGCGCACGTGAACGACGGTCAGCGGCGCGCCCAGCGCCTGGGCGATGGGACGGGCGACGAAGAGGCTGCCCCTCGAGATCCCCGCCACGAGGCTCGGCGCCTGGACGATCCCTGTCAGCTCCCGCGCCAGAGCGCGGCCTGCGTGCTGTCGGTTCTTGTATCTCATGGTCCGCTCCGGAGAGGCGACGCGCACGATGCCCCGTGCTCGCGAAGAGGCTGCCGATCCAGTCCGCCGTGGCGAGGGCGGCGGACCCGGAGGCCGTCGTCGCCGGGTCCGCACCCTTGGGATCGCTCCCGGGGAGGATTCGACGATGCATCCGGAGGACAGTACGCTCGGGATGGAGGAGACTGGACGTTTGCGTCCAGGGCGTCCGCGACTGTCTCGGTGATCGCGACCTCGGGAGATTCTCCCGTGGGATCCGACGTGGCGTCTCGTGCATCGAGCCCGACCCGATCGCCCTGCGGCGCCCGCGCGAGCGAGCCATCACGCTCGAATCCATCTGTGATGGAAGCAATCGCGGTGCCGAGGACCCAGACCGGGCAGGACCGCGCCAGTCCGCGAAACTTCACTTCGGCGGGCTGCGATCACCCTTCCGGCGGCGCAAACCGTGCACCCATCCCCCCTCGTTGCGGACCTTCTTGCGCTCAGCGCGCCCGGACTGGCCTGCGGAACATCTCTCGCGCCAGCAATCGCAGGATGCCGCCGATCCGGAAGTTGGCGAGGAAAGCGCCCGGCGGGAACAGCTCCGTCTTGTCGTTCAGCGTGGCCTCGGAGAACGCGCGGATCTGGCCGAGGAGGGCGCGATGGATCTCCGGATCGAGATCCCCCCGCCCCCCGGCCGCGGCGATCCGCTCGCGCAGATTTCGGGCGGCGTGCAACCGGGCCGCGACTGCCGCGGCCCTTTGCGGTGCGAGTCTCCCGGTGCGGGCCTTCAGCTCGTTGAGGCGCTCGGCGCCGTCGTAGGTGGCCGAGACGATCTCGGTGCGGGTCATCCAGCGCGTCTCGTAGTTGAGGATCGACTCCCAGTCGTGCTGCTCGAGCAGAGCCCGATGCTCGGCAAGCGTGCGGGCGAGGATCCGGTAGCCCCGCGCTTCCGCCTGCTCGAACCCGTCGCTGCCGGGGTCGATGAACGGTCCCATGGGGGTGAGGAACGCCGACAGGCGCCGGTCGAAGCAATGGAAG
>Ga0070671_100000551_pt1 | contig 26531 bp, 23 predicted proteins | sample KBSS73metaG_FD_65341 | JGI IMG/M metagenome (GOLD analysis project Ga0070671, IMG submission 65341) | Switchgrass rhizosphere microbial communities from Kellogg Biological Station, Michigan, USA - KBS S7-3 metaG | ecosystem: Host-associated > Plants > Roots > Rhizosphere > Soil ...
CGCCGCAGCGTGGTCTCCAGCTCGAGACCGGCGGCGACGGCCAGGACGGCGTCAAGCAGGCTCTGCATCCGGTCGCGACCCACGGCGATCTGCCCGAGCCGCTCCTGCACCTCGTCGAGCAGCTCGTGGAGCCGGAGCCCGGACAGCACCCCCGTCAACGCACCGCCCGCTTCGCTGCGCTCAGCCATGCGGCACCTCCTCGTCGCCCGACGTCCCCGCCATCACACCGCATCGGCCGCACGTCACGGACGGGCCGAACACCCCGCCCCGTCGGGACCTTCGACGGTAGTCGCCGGGCGCCCCCCGGCGGGAGCGTAGTCGGCGGACCCGGTGAACCGGGAGGGATCGCGACGACGGGGCAGTGATGATCGAGACGACGACGGCGCTCGGGCTGAGCGAGGAGCAGCTGCAGGAGGTGCTGGTGGCGGCGACCCGAGCGCCGTCGCTGCACAACACCCAACCCTGGTCGTTCCGGCGGGCCGGGGAGGCGATCGAGCTGTACGCCGACCGCTCCCGGCAGCTGCCGGTCGCCGACCCGAGCGGTCGCGAGCTGCGCATCGCCTGTGGCGCGGCGTTGTTCAACCTCCGCCTCGCCCTCCTCGGCATCGGGATCAAGCCCCTCGTGAGCATCCTCCCCGACCCGCTGCGACCCGATCTCGTCGCCGTGGTCCGGCGCGGCGGGTCCCGTCGCGCGTCGCCGGAGCAGCGCAGGCTGCTCGAGGCGATCCCTCGTCGCCGCACGAACCGCCGCCCCTTCGCCGACGCCGCCGTCCCCACCGCGGCCCGCCACGCGCTGTGCCGGGCCGCCCAGGAGGAGGGTGCCTGGCTGCATCTGGTGACCGATCCCGACCAGCAGGCGCGGCTCAGCGACCTGGCCCGCAGCGCTCACGAGCGCCAGCTCGCCGCGCCGGCCTTCGCCGCGGAGCTCCAGCGGTGGACCGGGCACGGCGAGCCGCGACCCGACGGCGTCCCGGCCTCGGCGGGCGGCCCCCTCCCCCGGCCGAACTCGACCTGGGTGATGCGGGACTTCTCCGGCGGCACCGCGACCCAGAACGACGGCTACGAGGCGGCCCCCTTGATCGCGGTCCTGACCGCGCACTCCGACGGGGCCCGCGAGGAGGTCCGGGCGGGCGAGGCCCTCGAGCGAGTGCTGCTGACCGCGACCACCCACGGGCTGGCCGTGTCGTTCCTCTCGCAGCTGGTCGAGGTCGTGGACGTCCGCGAGGCGATGCGCAGGCTCCTCAAGGTCAACCGGCCCCCGCAGGTCGTCCTGCGGATCGGGCAGGGCTGGCCCGTCCCGACGACCCCTCGCCGCCTGATCGGCGATGTCGTCGATGGCGTCGATGGCGTCGACGTGACCCCGGAGGAGACCTCATGAGCACCCCGCCCACCGTCGCCGCCCAGGTCCGGGAGACCCACGTCGGGATGGTCCTGCTGACCGGTGACCGCGCCCTGAAGACCAAGAAGCCCGTGCGGACCGCGTTCTGCGACTTCTCCACACCGGAGCTACGACGGGCGGCGATCGCGCGGGAGCTGGGGCTCAACAGCCGGCTCGCCCCGGACGTCTACCTCGGCACCGCCGAGCTGGCCGGGGCCGGCTGCGCCGAGCCGGTCCTCGTCATGCGTCGCATGCCGGAGGAGAAGCGGCTCGCCACGCTCGTCCGCACCGGCGCCGACCTCACCGAACCGCTGCGGCGCATCGCCCGCCGGATGGCGGCCTTCCACGCCACCGCGCCCCGCACACCGGCCGTGACCGCCGAGGGCACCCGGGACGCGCTCGCCGAACGCTGGCGGCACAACCTCGACGAGCTGGCCCCCTTCCGCGACGTGCTCCTGCCCGGTCGCGACCTCGACGAGGTCCGACGGCTGGTCGAGCGCTTCCTCGCAGGCCGCGGCCCCCTGCTGGAGCGGCGGGCCGCGGAGAGCCGGATCGTCGACGGGCACGGGGACCTGCTGGCCGACGACGTGTTCTGCCTCGACGACGGTCCGCGGATCCTGGACTGCCTCGACTTCGACGACCGGCTCCGCGCCGTCGACGCTCTCGACGACATCTGCTTCCTGGCGATGGACCTCGAGCGTCTCGGTGCGCCGGATGCGGCGGAGCAGCTCGTGGACGACTACTGCGAGTTCTCGGCGGACCCCGCCCCGACGAGCCTGCGGCACCACTTCACGGCCTACCGCGCCGTCGTCCGGGCCAAGGTGCGGGCACTGCGCTTCGCCCAGGTGGGCACGCAGGCGGTGGCCGACGAGGCCCGGGCCCACCTCGCGCCGGCCCTGGACCACCTGCGGCTCGGCGAGCCGCGGTTGGCGCTGGTCGGCGGGCTGCCCGGGACCGGCAAGTCGACGCTGGCCGGTGACCTCACCGACCTCACGGGGGCGGTGCTGCTCTCCAGCGACCGCCTGCGCAAGGAGCAGGCGGGGCTCGCGGCGACGGTCCCGGCGGGCGCGCCGTACCGCCACGGGCTCTACGACGCCGCGCACACCACCGCCGTCTACACCGAGCTGCTGGGGCGGGCCGAGGCCCTGCTCGGGCTGGGCGAGTCCGTGGTGCTCGACGCCTCCTGGACCGACCCGCGGTGGCGCGCGAGGGCCGCCCAGGTTGCGGACCGCACCACGTCCCGTCTCGTCTCGCTCGAGTGCACGGCACCGGTCGACCTGCTGGCGCGGCGGATCATGACCCGCCGCGCCCCCGTCTCGGACGCGACCCCGGGCATCGCCCTCGCCATGGCCGAGACCACCGAACCCTGGGTGGACGCCGTCGAGATCACCACCACCGACCTGCCCTCCGCGTGCGCCGCCCGGGCGCACCGGGTGTGGGCGGGCCACTAGAGCAGAGGAGCGACGATGCGGGTACGCGTCGGCATCGACGGCATGGGGCACGGCGGACGGCACCTGCTGCGGACCCTGGTGGACCGCGGCGATCCGGACTTCGACGTGGTCGCGGTGCGCGACGACGCCCCGGCGGCCCGGCTCGCCGAGCGGCTGCACCACGACTCGACCCACGGCACCTGGCCCCATCGGCTCGAGGTGGTCGGCGACCACCTCGGGATCGACGACACCACGGTCCGGGTCCTGCACGACGTCCACCCGCGGTGGCAGGCGGCGGACGTGGAGGTGGTGGTCATGACCGAGGGCGACGTCGACCCACGGGTACTCCTCGCCCACGGGGTCCGCGCCGTGCTGATCACCGGAGCGGGCGCGGACGGCGATCTCACCCTCCTGTGTGGTCTCAACGAGGACGGCTACGACGCCGTCCGGCACCAGGTGGTGGCGGTGCCGTCGGCGGCGGCGACCTGTGCCGCGCTGCTGCTCGAGCCGCTGCACCGGGCGTTCGAGGTCGTCTCCGCCGTCGTGACCTCGATCGAGGGGCACATCTCCCCGGTCGCGGCACCCGACGACCCGCGGCTGCTCCGTGAGCGCGCGGTGAACGTCGTGCCGACCCGCAGTCCGGTCGGCGCGGAGGTCGGGGCGGTGCTGCCCGATCTCGACGGGCGGGTGGCGGGCGCCGCGTTGCGGGTGCCGGTCGTGGACACCGGGCTCGTCGAGGTGACCGCGCGGCTCACGGCGCCGGTGACCGTCGGTCAGGTCGGCCGGGTGCTGCGGAACGCGGCGGAGGGCCCGTTCAAGGGCCTGCTGACCGTCACCACCGAACCGACGGTCTCCCGGGACGTCCTCGGTGCGGCGGAGTCCTGCCGCGCCGACCTGGGCACGGTCGAGACCACCGGCGACCTGGTCCGGATCCTGGGATGGCACGATCCCGAGACCGCGCAGGCCCACCGGGTGGCAGACCTGCTCGGCCTCGTCTCGCGGCTGCTGCCCCGCTGACCTGCCCCGGGGGCACCTCCGGCCCCGCCCCGGGCTCTCCCGGGGCGGGGCCGGCTCGTCGGTGTCCGCCCTCGATAGCCGTTCTCGGTGCCTGTTCTCGGTCTCCGGCGTCGGTGTCCGGCGTCGGTGTCCGGCGTCGGTGTCCGGCGTCGGTGTCCGGCGTCGGTGCCCGGCCTCGGTGCCCGGCCTCGGTGCCAGTCGTCGATCGGCCGCCCGTCCGTCGTCGGTCAGTCGGTGCGGCCGGACCCCACCGGGCGAGCCGGGCCGACTCGCAGCACGACCGGCGCCGCACCCCAGCCGGTCCACTGCTCTGGCACGAGCCTGCCCGCGAGAGCGCCGGGGTCGGCGGGGGCGGCGAGGACGCAGGCCTGCAGGCCTGCCGCGCCCGCGGCCAGGACGACCGCCTCCAGGGCCTGGCCCGTCTGGACCTCGGCCCAAGGGGACCGGCCCGGCGCACCGAGCAGCAGAGTGGGGGTGGCGTCCGGGTGGGTGAACCCGGAATCGCTGACCGCTGAGCCGGGCCAGCGTGGACCGAGCTCGGGTCCGGGGTGCAGCAGGATCTCGCTCAGTCGGGCGCCCTCGGAGTCGGCGGCCCGGCGCAGGTAGCGGAGGACCGCCACGGCGCTCGGAGGCGCCTGCACGTCCGCCGGGCCGCCTCTGCGGAGTGCCGCGTAGGCGGCGCGCTGGACGGGGGACGCCGCCGTGGAGGCGCCTGCCCGCAGCACGGCGACCACCCCGGGCGTCGTCGACGACGTCACCACCGGCCTGCGCCCGTGGACGGCCACCGCGAGCCGGGCGGCGTACAGCGCCGTGCCGCAGGCCAGGCGGACCAGGCGGGCGGACGGTTCGTCCGCCTGGGACCAGCGTCGGACGACGGTGTGCAGGGCGAGCCCACCGTCGACGGCGTCGAGGAACCAGTCCCGCGCACCCTCCGGCGCCACGGCCTCCCGGGCGGCCTCGACGGCCGCCGACGTCCATCGCACAGTGGTCCGCTCGTGCGCGGGGTGTGCGGTCATGGTCCGAGTCTCGCCGCGCGGCCCGCGACCCGGCAGGGGCCCAAGGACCCCGAGGCCAGGGCCGGGTGTCGGCGCGGTGGTGAGGCGGCAGGCCCTGGCCCGGGCCCCCCCGCGCGGTGATGCTGACGGCAGGACGACCGAGGAGCCCACCATGATCCACGACCCGCTGCCGCGGCCCGCGCCCCCGGAGACCCTCGACGAGGTCCCGCCGGTGCGGACGCTCATGTCGACCCGGCTGGTCGCGATCGTGCCCTCGGCGCCGCTGGACACCGCCCTGCGGCTGATGATCGCCGACGCGGTCCGCCACCTCCCGGTCATGGAGGGCGGGCGCTGCACGGGTCTGGTCACCGAGACCGACCTGCTGCGCGGTCTGGCCGCCCGCCGCGGGCCCTGGGGCACCACGGACCTGCGGGTCCGCGACGTGGCCCGGGCCCCCTCGGTGGTGACCGAGACGACCCGGCTCGACGAGGCCGCCGCGCTGATGGGCCGGGACGGCACCGATGCGGTCCTCGTGGTCGACGGGGACGGTGGACTGGTCGGGATCGTCACGGCCACCGACGTCGTCCGCACCCTGGCCCGCCGCTGACGGCGGTGGGTCGGCCACGTCACCCGAGCGGCCACCCGAACACGCCCCGACGACGTGGGCCAGGACCAGCCATGGCCGGCCACGACCCCGCTCGGCGGGCACGTCGGTCCGACCGGACAGCGCCGAGGTCCGACCCGTCCAGCGCGGCGACCCGATCGGACTGCGTGACCAGGCCGGACACCGCGATCGCCGCATCATCCATGGCGCCGACGCTAGGGAGGCCGCCGCGGCCCGGGCAGGGTCCAACGGCCGCCCGACGGCCTCCGGGAACCGGGTCGACAGACCCTGCCCGCGGCGCGGTCGCGGGCGGATCCTCGGGTCATGACCGAGACGGTTCCCCTCCCCTGTGTCCAGCTCGGCCGAGGCATCGCGCCCGGCCTGGCCGACTACGCCGCGGACGTCGTGGGACGCCTGCTCAGCCACCGCGGACGGGCCGGTGCGGCAGCGCACGTGCACGTGGTCCGACACGCCGACCCCGCACGGCCGCGGCCGGTGACCGCCCGGGCCGTGGTCGATCTCGACGGCACCGCGGTCGCCGTGCACGTGGACGCCGCACATCCCCGCGAGGCGGTCGACCTCCTCGTCGACCGGTTGGCCCGGCGGATGGAGCGACTCCGCAGACCGGCCCGCGAGGGTGGAGCCGGGCTGCCCGGTGCACACCTGCGCACCGCCGGGCGCCGGTCGTGAGGCCCGGTCCCGTGACCGTCGTGGACGACGGCACCTCGGCCGGGGAGTCCGCGGTGGACTGGGCCGCCACCGAGGCGCGCCTGCGCCGGGCGAGGCTGCGGGTGCTCGGGACGTCCTCGGAGACCGATCTGGCGCGAACCCGGCACCGGTTGCGGGAGCACGGCGCGGCCGCGGAGTTCATGACCACAACGCCGCGCCCCGACGGTCCCGTCGAGGTGGCGGTGCGATGCGCCGCCGGGGACGCGTCACTGCTCGTGGCACCCCCGACGGTCGACCCCGACGTCCTGGCGTCGGCGCCGTGCCCGGTGGCCGTGGTGTCGTCGACGGCGCCAGGGAACGCCGTATACGTGGGGGTGGCGCCGTGGACGGGCACGGCGGTGCTCACCGCCGCGGTCGACGAGGCGGCACTGCGCGGCGTCGAGCTGGTGGCCGTCCGGGCCTGGACCGATCCGCGGGTCGACCTGGGCGTGATCACCCGCCGCATGCTGCGGCGCTGGGACGCCGCCACCGAGCGGGCGGGCCACGACCTGGAGTCGGCGCTGTCCGCGTACCGGATCGGCTACCCGGGGGTGCCGATCCGGTCCCTCGTCGTGCAGGACGATCCGGCGGCGCTGCTCCCGGCCCTCTCCGGGGAGGCGGGGTTGTTCGTGGTCGGGCGTTCGGAGCGGGGGCTGCTCGCCCGGTCCCTGTCGGGATCGCCGGTCGCCGAGCTGGTCCGCGCCGGCCGGTGCCCCGTGCTCGTCGTCCCCGAGGACGTCCTCGTCCGCCGGACGCTGCTCCCGGCCCGGGGCACCCGCCTCGCGCGGCTGGCCCCCTGACGCGCCGAAGGCCCGGCACCGACGGTGCCGGGCCCTCGCGGTGCCTCCGGAGCTCGGCCTCAGCGCGCCGCCCGGTGCTCCCAGACGGCGACGACCAGGACCGCGAGACCGGCGAGCATCATGACCGGCTGCAGCACGTGGTAGCGCTGCATGACCAGCAGCTGGACCGCGATCCAGCCGACCTGCGCGGCGCCCGCGACGATCGACACCGCCGCGGCGGCGGGGGCTCGCCGCAGCTCCAGGACCGCGGCGACGCCCATCGGCAGCGCGACCACGAGCAGCAGGAACACCCCCGGCCAGAGCCACGAGGTGAACGGGGTTCCCGCCAGCCAGTCCGCGGGCATCCCGATCAGGTTCCCGGCCGCGAGGCCGATCCCGCCGTAGACCGCGGCCGCGGCGACCAGCAGCTCGAGGCCGACGAGCAGCCCGCGGACGGCCCGCCGTGGCTCCACCGCCGTGGTGGTCACCGGTCCCCCTCGGGCCGCACCACCGCGACGGGGCACGGGGCGTGGTGCAGCAGGGCCTGGCTCACCGAGCCGAGCAGCAGGCCGCGGACACCCCCGCGCCCGCGGCTGCCCGCGACCACCAGCGACGCGCCCTCGGCCGCCTTGACCACGGCGCCCGCGGCACCGTCACGCACGACGGCGGGCCGGACCTCGACGTCGGGGAACTTCGCGACCCAGGGCGCGAGCGCTTCGGCCAGCACGGCCTCCTCGTCCGCCCGGATCGCGTCCCAGTCCACGAACGGGACGATGAACGGGTCCAGCGCCGCCTCGCTCCAGGCGTGCACCGCGACGAGCGGCACGGCGCGGCGGGCCGCCTCCTCGAACGCGAAGCCGAGAGCGGCGTCGCTGTACTCGGCGTCGACGCCGACGACGACCGGTCCCCCCGCCCGTCGCACGCCCCGGACCACCACCACGGGGCAGGTCGCGTGGGCCGCGACCGCGACGCCGACCGAGCCCAGCAGCAGGCCGGTGAACCCGCCGCGACCGCGGTGCCCGACGACGAGCAGCGCGGCCCCGGCCGCCTCCTCGGTGAGGACGACGTCCGGGTTGCCGCCCCGGACCCGCTGGACGATCTCCAGGTCGGGGGCGAGCTCACGGGCCGCGGAGGCCGCGGTCCGGAGGAAGTCCTCCCCCGCCTTCATCAGGGCCTGGCGCTGGTACTCCTGCCCGAGCGGGGCGACCCCGATCGGGGTGAAGCTCGTCCAGGCGACGGCGGCGACGAGCCGCAACGGCACCCCGCGCCGTCGGGCCTCCGTCGTCGCCCAGCGCACCGCCTCGAGGGCGCGGTCCGAGCCGTCGACGCCGACGACCACGGCTCCGCCGTGCATGGTGTCCATAGTGGCCTCCACTCGCGTTCCGATGTGTCTCCACGGTCACCCCCACCGCCGGTCGGCCGCTGCGGGACTCAGCCCCTGGCCCGCGGTGCCGAAAGGCCCCGTCCACCCGGGCCCTCAGGCGCCCCCGTGGACGACCGGCACCGGGCATGCCGCGTGGGTCGTCACGTGCTGTGCCCCGGAGCCGAGCAGGCATCGGCCCCGTGGGTCACCGGGGACGGGCCGGTCAGCTCGCGCTGCCGAGCCGCCCAGTGCTGTCCGGCCCGCGACGACGGCGACCCCGCCGGATCCACCGGTCACCGTCCGGCGGGCGCCTGCTCCCGGCGCGGCAGGGCGCCGAGGAGGATCACTCCCAGGCCCACGACCAGCAGACCGAGGCCGGTGGCCCAGGTCGCCGCCGAGGTGATGCCGAGGACCGGCACCTGTGCCCCGACCTGCACGTCGACCGCGACCGGCGCGGAGCCGTCGGCGTTCATCACGACGGCGGTCCAGCTGCCTGCGGTGGGGGTCCAGATCACCGTCTGGGTGCCGGGTCCGGCCGCCGACGCCGTCCAGAAGGTCTGCGCGCTCGGCGGACCCGTCGGGGCCCCGCCCGCGGTCTCGGCGATCCCGGCGGTCCCGGCCGGGGTGCCGGTCGATCCCACCGCGCCCCGCCACACCCCTGTGGCGACGCCGTCGAGGTAGCGGGCGACCTCCGCGGAGGGCGCGATCCCGACGAAGACCTCGCCGTTCGAGATCGACGACGCCCGCAGCGCCACCTCTCCGACGAGCTGCGCGATCCGGTCGGGCTCGTCGGCCGCCTCGAGCCGGATCGGCTCGGTGAGCAGGGCGTGACCCGCGGTCGTCGCCGAGCCGATCCCGGACGCCACGAGCCCCGCGGCGTCCCGTCCGGTCCGGTCCAGCACCGTCCCGGCGAGACCCGCTCCGACGAGGCCCAACGCCAGCGCCGTGACCAGCGCGCCGACGACGAGGACGAGCGAGCGACCTCCCCCGGGCACGGAGGTGGCCGGGGCCTCCCGCACCGTCGGCGGCACGACCGGAGGGGCGAGTACCGCGGCGCCACCCCTGCTCTCGACCGATTCGGCGGGGATCTCGGCGGCCTCTCCCGGACCACCCGGGACGGTCGGCGGCACCGGCGGAGCGGGCTCGTCGCCGCCCTGGTCCAGCCGGAACGGCGGGTACTCGTCGGTCATCAGCGAGGAGTAGGCCACCACGCGCAGCACCCACCGGTCCATCCCGACGACGGCGTCGAACAACCCCCGCGGGTAGGAGCCGGTGAACAGCATCGCGACCAGCGCGATCAGGACCAGCATCGTGACCAGACCGCCGTCGAAGCCGAGCGCGCCGGTGGTCCCGATCCGGGCGACGACGGTGCCGCCCGCCCCGATCAGGAACACCAGCACCAGGTAATGCGGGATGGCCAGGAGCCACCACTTCACGAGCACGAGCCCACGGGACAGCCGTTCGGGGTAGTCGATGTCCAGCCGGGCCGGGTAGTCCGGGACGTCGGCGAGGGTGAACGGCGGGTAGCGGTCGGTGCCGCCCGCGGCGTAGCCGTAGAACGCGACCCGCCACCCCCAGCGCAGCACCCCGACGTTGAAGCCGAAGAGCACACGCGGGTAGCGACCGGTCACCAGGATCGCCACGAACGCGACGACGGTCAGCACCCAGAACGCCAGACCGAGGACGGCCAGCACGACCAGGTGCGGAAGGAGCAGGAGCCACTTGACGAGCCAGAGGCCGCGGGACGCGCCCGGGTCCAGCCGACCGGTGACCCTCACGGGGTACGCAGTGTTCGTCATGACCGGCAGCGTCCACCGGTGCGACCCGTTCCATCAGGGCCGCCGGACCCCGTCCGGCGGGCCGGACGCCCCGGGTGCCGAGGCCCCTCGACCCCGCCGCACTCCCGCGTGGATCGGGACGGGACGCTTACCGTCCGCTCCACGTCGGCTCGACCTCCTCCCACTCCCGTTCCCAGTCGGCCGCGTGCCTGCGGGCGACCCCGGCGAAGGCCAGCCGACCCAGAACCAGGACGAGGAGCTCACCCACGGCGAGGACCACGGTGCCGGTCGCCACCGCGACGAAGAGGACCTCGACGTGGCTCAGTGGGGCCCGGACCAGGCGGTGCTCGGCGGTGACCCAGGTCGTCACCTCGTCCCCCGCGGCCAGCGGCCCGGTCACCTCGACCGAGCCGGTCCGCTCGATCCCGTCGCCCTCGGTCCAGCGGACCCGGGCGAGCACGGTCGAGCCCGACTCGGGGGCGAGACCGACATCGTCGAGCGCGATCGCCGTCACCGGCGTCCGGTCCCGTTCCTCGGCGGCGGCCCGCTCCGTGAGAGCGCCCGCGGACTGCATGCCGATGACCAGCGACGCGAGGAGGACCACGAGGGCCGCTGCGCTGACCGCCCACGCAGTCAGGTCGGCGACCCGGTCGGATCGCCGACGGGGGCGCCGGGGTCGGGTCGGCGGGTCGTGCTCACCGGCGCGCACCGCGACCACCGTCCCGGACCCGCCGGTCGCCGTCGGGCCCCTGCGCCTCGAGTGCGGGCATCGCTCCTCCTCGTCGTCGTCCACTGCTGGGGGTGAGAGCGTGCCCGCCGGCCGGAAGGAGCGGCAGGGCCATCGCACCCGCATCGGTGGGGCCGGTAGTCCCGTGGCGCCCGGACGGCCATGGTGGTGTCCGCGGCGAGCCGCGTCCTCGGGGGTCCGCTGGTGGTCCTGCGTCCGGGCGGTGATCCTGCACGCGCTGTGTCCCGTCCCCCGCGCGAGCCGGGCCGGGTGAGCGGGGCGGGGGCGCTCGCCCTCGCCGCGTGGCGCGCCGCCCGGACCGCGGAGGGCCCGTCCGCACGGCGGTACCGGGGTCCCGCGGGCCGAAGGTCCCCCGCCGGGGTGTGCCGTCCGGCGCGGGCGGGACGGATCCGTCGGCCCTGTCGCCGCTCCCGCGCCAGGAGCACGCTCGCAACAGGCCGCGGGAGGTCCGTGGCGAAGGGAGCCGACGATGACCGCCATCCAGAACCCGCACGCCGACGTGCTCGTGGTGCACGCGTCCAAGAGCGGCGGCACGGCGGGGATCGCCACGATCGTGGCCGACGAGCTCCGCGCCGCCGGTCTGACGGTCGACGTCGCCACGGCGGCGGACGCCGGGTGCGCGGGAGCCACCCTGGCCGGGTACCGCGCCGTGGTCGTGGGCAGCGCGCTGTACATGGGCCGGTGGCGTCCGGAGGCGATGCGCTTCCTCCGCAGGCACCTCGTGATGTTGCGGGGGCGGCGGGTCTGGCTGTTCCAGTCCGGACCCTGCGGCCCCGACGCCGCCCGCGAGGCCGAGCACGGGGCCCACGAGCCGAAGGCGGTGCGGGACCTGCGCGAGGACCTCGACATCGCTCCCCCGGCCACCTTCGGCGGAATCCTCGACCCCGCCACCGCGCGCGGGTTCCTGGCCCGCCGGATGGCGCGCGGAGACCGCGCGGGCGACTTCCGAGACCCGGAGCGCATCCGGGCGTGGGCCCGCGGCATCGCCGCCGAGGTGCGGGTCGCAGGCAGGGCGGGTTGAGGTGGAACGCACCTTCCGCCACGCCGTCGAGCTGGCACTGCAGGCGCCGTCGGTGCACAACACCCAGCCCTGGCTGTTCCGGCTGGGCACCGACGAGGTCGAGCTGCACGCCGACCCCGGACGGCACCTGCCCGGCACCGACCCCGACCAGCGCGACCTGCTGATCAGCTGCGGCGCGGTGCTGCACCATCTCCGGGTGGCCGCGGCCGGTCTGGGTCTGGCCCTCGAGGTCGACCGTCTCCCCGACCCGGAGCGGCGCCACCATCTCGCGACGGCCCGGGTGGTCGACGGGCCACCGGACCGTGCCGAGGCCGCGTTGTTCGGCCAGCTCGGCAGGCGGCGGACCGACCGCCGACACTATGCGGCCGAGCCCGTGCCCCCCGCCCGTGTCGCCTCGCTCGTCGCACGGGCGTCGGCGCTCGGCGTGGGGTTGGTCCCGGTGACCGATCCCGGTGTGCTGGCGCGGACGCACCAGGTCCTCGCGGACGCTGCTGCCGACCAGCGTCACGAACCCGGGTACCTCGCCGAGCTGCTGACCTGGACCCACCGCTATGCCGGCACCCGCGACGGCGTTCCCGCCACGGTGGTGCCGTCACACCCGCGGCGTCGGGACGAACAGGCTCTCGACCGGTTCCCCGCGGGCCGACTCACCGGCCGTCAGGCCCTGGGCCCCGACGGCGGGCTCCTGCTGGTCCTGACGACACCGCACGACGAGCGCGCCGACCGGCTCGTCGCAGGCGAGGCGACCAGCGCGGTCCTGCTCACGGCGACCCGGTCCGGTCTGGCCACCGCACCGCTCAGCCAGGCGGTCGAGCTGGCAGGCAGCCGAGAGCGGCTGCGCGTCGCGTTGGGCGTCGCCGACCACCCCCAGCTCGTCGTCCGGATCGGCACCCCGCCGCTCGGGTCGGCCCTGCTGCCGCCCACCCCTCGTCGCCCGCTGGAGTCGGTACTGCTTCGACGATGACCACACACCGACGCCGATGGCCGCAGCCGAGCCCACCGAGCCCACCCGAGACCGTGGAGGACCGATGACCACCCCGCTCTCCGCCCCAGGCCACTACCACGCCCCCCGTTCGCCGGGGTCACGGTCGCCGTCGACGGCACCCAGGCCGGCCTGCGGGCGACCCGCTGGGCCGCACGCGAGGCGGTGCTCCGCGACGTCGACCTGACCCTGCTGCACGCCGCCCCGTACGCGGCGGGTTCGACGGGATCCCTCCGCGAGCACGCCGCACGCATCCTGGCGCGCGCCTACACCGTGGCCCGGCACGCCCGACCCGAGGTCCGGGCCCACACCGAGCTCGTCGCGCTCGACCCGCGGGCCGCGCTCGTGGACGCCTCACGGACCGCGTCGGTGGTGGTGCTCGGGCTCGCGGGAACGGGTGCTCCCGCCGATGCCTTCGTCGGAACCCTCGCGCTGGACCTGACCGGTCGCGTCGGCTGCCCCCTCGCGGTCGTCCGTCGAGAGGGCGATCCGACGGGTCCGGTGGTGGCCGCGGTCCGCGACGTGGCGGGCGACTCGGCGGTGCTCCTGGAGGCTCGGGATGCCGCCGCCCGCGCGGGGACGGTGCTGGAGGTCGTGCACGCCGCGCTGTCGGCGCGGGAGGGGGCGGAGACCCGGGACGCCGTCGAGGCCCGGCTGCGCCGATGGGGCACCGAGCGGTACTCGGTGCACCTGTCGCAGGGGTCTGCCCTCGAAGCGGTCGTCGCCCGCTCCCAGCACGCCGGGCTGCTGGTCGTCGGCCCCGCCGACCGGCACAGGCACGTCCTCGGCTCGGTGTCCCACAGCGTGCTCAGGGCCGCCGCCTGTCCCGTGCTGGTCGTGGCCGACCCGGCCCCGCAGGCAGGCGCGGAGACCGTCGTCGACCCGCAGGACCGCGCCGAGCTGTGGTGACCTGTCCGGTCGGACCCGCCTTGTCGAGGTGGGTGAGCCCGACCTCGCGCCCACCGACGTGCGGTGCCACCGGCCCAGAGCCGATCCAGCTCGCGACGTCCGCGGTGGATGCGGCGCCGGTCACCGACACGACGCGTCAGGCCGGGCGGGCGATCAGCACCGGGCAGTGTGCGTGATGGATCAGCGCGTGGCCGACCGAGCCGAGCAACAGCCCGCGCACCCCGCCCCGCCCGCGCGAGCCGACGACCACCAGCCGCGCGGTGCGCGAGAGCTCCACCAGCTCGGCGGCGGGCCGGTCGCGGACGACCCGCCTGCGCACCTCGACGTCGGGGTACTTCTCGGACCAGCCCGCGAGCCGCTCGGCCAACAGCACGTGCTCCTCGGCCTCGACCGCGGACCAGTCGACGAGCGGGGCGATGCTGAGCTCCACGACGTCGTCCTGCCACGTGTGCAGGGCGAGCAGCGGCGCGCCGCGCAGGGCGGCCTCCTCGAAGGCCAGCGCCAGGGCCTCCTCGCTGGTCGGGGACCCGTCGACGCCCACCACGACCGGCCCGGTGTCCGTCGTGGACTCCTCGGCGGCACCGCGCACCACCGCGACCGGGCAGACCCCGCGGGCGGCCAGGGCCACCGCCACCGAGCCCACCAGCAGCCCGGTGAACCCGCCGAGCCCTCGGCTGCCGACCACGACCAGGCCCGCCTGCTCCGACTCCGCGAGCAGCACCGGGACGGCGAAACCGGTCCGGAGCTCGGACTCGATGTCGATGCCCGACTCGGTCTCCCTGGCGAGCGCGACGGCGTCGGCCAGGACGGTCTCGGCGGCCTCGGTCATCGTCCGCTTGTACGAGGTGCCCAGCCCGGGGTTGCCGATGTGGTTGGGCTCGGGCAGGACCAGTGCGGACACCAGCCGCAGCCGGACGCGCCGCCGAGCGGCCTCCCGGGCCCCCCAGCACACCGCCTCGGCACCCGACCCCGAACCGTCCACCCCGACCACGACCGGTCCGTGTGCCCGCATGACCTCTCCTCCTCCGCGTCCGTCCTCCGTCCGTCGTCCGGACTCGGCTCGAGCCTCGTCCACGGCGGATCGCCGCCGACAGCACCGCACGGCCCTGCCGGGCGGGCCGGAAGGCCCGGACCCGCACGACGACCGGCATCTACTCCACAGCCCCGCCGCATGGCGAGATGACCTCGGGTTGGTTGCAGGCGGGAGTTCGCAGTCCGTCCATCAGGACGTTCAGCACGCGAGCCGCCCTAGCCTCGTGCTCGGGCGAGCTCGCCACGGTGAAGATGCCGAGGAGAGCGGCAGCGATGTCTTCAGGCGGAGACGTCGGTGCGGAGTTCCCCGCCTCGACCCGGCGCCTGCGACCTCGCCCGGGCCTGGCGGACATGGCGGGCGTGATCGCGCCGGGGGCCCGGCGGCGGACCCGTCGGGGACCTGCTGCACCCCTGTTCGCGGCGGCGGGTGCATCCGGATCCGCGCCTCACCCGGCCCGGCGGGCCGCCCGACCGGCCTTCTCACCCCCGGCCCAGTTCGCTCGGGGTGAGGTTGTCAGCGGTTGACGGTGTCGGCATCCCGGGCGAGCGAGTCCTGCGGGGCGACCGGCCACGCCTCGAGTACCGGGGAGGCGAGCACGGCGTCGATCAGGGGCCGTGGACCGCCGATCAGCGTGGAGTCGAAATCGACCTCGGTGGCCACACACCAGGAGTGGTCGCGGGGCCAGAACAGGTTCGGGGACTGCGACCCGAGCCCACGCGGGTCGAGTTGCGTCGCGTCGGTGAGCGGACCGGTGAACAGCAGGTAGTTGCGCCCCGGAAGCGCCAGCCGCGGGCCGTCGAGGACCTCGAGCGGGAACGCCGAGGGCGGTTCCCCCTCTTCGATCACGGTGCCGTCGGCCGCGGCGCGGCGGAACCAGGCGCCGCGGCAGTCCACCCACCCCAGGCCCTCCCACAGCGCGAACACGCACCGCTGGTCACCGGTGGTCTCCCCGAGGACATCGAGCAGCACGGCCAGAGGCTCCGGTGCGAGGTTCCCGGTATCCGGCGGGGACCCCGACCAGGCCGACCGCGAGGTGAAGGCGCCGTCCCCGGTGGGGACGTCCTGGGTGCGGGAGATCGTCAGCCACTGCATCAGCGGGTGGGCGGTCGTGCCGGTCGCCGCGCACACCTGCGCCCAGGTGCCCTGCTCGCCGGTCGGGGTGTGAGGCGGGTGCAGAACGCGGGCATAGGCGTCGAAGACCGCAGGGACGTGCTGGCCCACAGTGCCGTCCAGGCGGACGAGGTGGGCAGCGATCCAGTCCCCGGCGCTGACGTCCGGGGACCACTCCGGCCGTCCCATGCAACCCATGATCGCCGCCGGCATCCGCCGGTGGCCACCGATTTGCACCGAAGTCCGCCCACGCAGAACAGCGATCACCGGGTGGTGCCCTCCTCGCTGCAGTTCTACCCGGCAGCGCGGGTGAGCGGAGCTGCCCAGCCGTCCCACCCGCGGGCGAGGAGCCGACCACGCGCCGGATGGGCCTACTCGGCCCCACCGTGAGGATCGGGGTGGCCGGACGGACGGATCGCGTGCTGACGGGGGCGCCCGCGGCATCGGGACGCTGGATCGTGCCGCGACTCGCGGCGGAGGGCGGGCCGGTGGCCGTTGTGGCTCCCGCCCGGGCGGGAGCCACAACGCGGACCTCAGGCCGTCGCGAAGCCGCGGTAGCCCTCCGCCGCGACGTCGTCGCAGAGCTGGCGGTAGGCGCCGACACCGCCGACGTAGGCCAGGAGCACACGCGGTTTGCCGGGGACGTTCGAGCCCATGTACCAGGAGTCCGCGGTCGGGTAGAGGGTCATGTTGCCGACCTCCTCCACATGGCGGACCCATTCGTCCTCGGCCGCCTCCGTCGCCTCGATCTCGGCCAGGTCGCGCTCGCGCATCCACTGCACGCAGTCGGCCACCCAGTCCACGTGCTGTTCGATCGACACGATCATGTTCGAGAGGACGCATGGGCTCGACGGCCCGGTGATCGTGAACATGTTCGGGAACCCGGCGACACCGAGGCCGAGGTAGGAGCGCGGTCCCTCGCCCCACTTCTCCGAGAGCGCGACACCGTCGCGGCCACGGATGTCGATGCGGCCCAGGGCGCCGGTGATGGCGTCGAAGCCGGTGGCGAAGACGATGGCGTCGACCTCGAACTCCTCCTCCGAGGTCCGCACGCCCTTCTCGGTGATCTCCACCAGGGGGGTCTTCCGGACGTCCACGAGGTGGACGTTGTCCTTGTTGTAGGTCTCGTAGTAGCCCGTGTCCAGGCAGGGCCGCTTGGTGCCGAAGGGGAAGCTGCGTGGCGACAGGGCCTCGGCGACGCTCTGGTCGCGCACCGTCTGCCGGATCTTGGAGCGCACGAATTCCGCGGCGGTCTCGTTCGCCTTCAGGTCGACGAGTGTGTCCGTGTACGAGGAGAGGACCGCGGTGAGATCGCCCTTCGCCCACGCCGCCTCGTACGTCGCGGTCCGCTCCTCCTCCGGAACGGCCAACGCCGACTCGGTGGCCGCCGGTACGGGCACGCCGAACCCCGACTCCCGCTGTTCCTTCCGGTACGCCCGGTAGGTCTCCTTGCGAGCCCGCACCTCGTCATCGGTCAGTGGTCGGTTGTCCGCGGGCATCGAGAAGGCCGGCGTGCGCTGGAAGACCACGGTGCCGGCGGCCTGGGCCGCCAGAAGCGGGATGGACTGGATGCCGGACGACCCGGTGCCGATCACCGCGAGCCGCTTGCCCGTGAAGTCCACGCCCTCGTGGGGCCAGTGCCCGGTGTGGTGGATCGTGCCCTGGAAGCGCTCGGCGCCGGGGATCTCGGGCGCCTTGGCCATGGAGAGGCACCCGGTGGCGAACACGACGTACTGCGTGTCCACCACCTCACCGGTGTCGGTGGTGACGGTCCACCGACGGCGGACCGCGTCGTACACCGCGCTCTGCACCCGGGTCTCGAACGTGATGTCGCGAAGCAGGTCGAACCGATCGGCGACGTGTTCGCAGTAGCGCAGAATCTCGGGTTGGGTGGCGTACTTCTCGGTCCAGACCCATTCCTGCTCGAGCTCGGGGGAGAACGAGTAGGAGTAGGCCAGGCTCTCGACGTCGCAGCGGGCGCCGGGGTACCGGTTCCACCACCACGTCCCGCCGACCCCCGAGGCGGCCTCGAAGACCCGGGTGGTCAGGCCCATCTCGCGGAACCGGTGAAGCTGGTAGAGACCGGAGAAGCCGGCGCCGACGACGACCGCGTCGACGGACTGGGCGTTGCTCATGAAGTGTTCCTCCTGGCTGTCGGAGCAGACCGGCGACCGGGTGGTCAGCCGTTCAGCGCCCGCTCGACGTGTTCGACGACGTAGTCGAGTCCGTCGGCCTGCCCGGGCAGGATGTCGACCATGGTGAAGAAGCCGTGCATCTGTCCGGAGAACCGCTGCGACTCGACCTTCACCCCCGCGTCGCGGAGCCGCTCGGCGTACGCTTCGCCCTCCTGTCGCAGGGGGTCGTGCTCGGCCGTGACGACGACGGCGGGCGGCAGCCCGGAGAGGTCCTCGGCGCGGAGCGGGGAGGCGTCCGGGCGCACGCGGTCGGCCGAGTCGGGTGCGTAGTGGTCCCAGAACCAGATCATCGAGGCGCGGCTGAGCATCAGTTGGTTCGTCGGGTCGACGTAGGTGCTGTTGTCCACGTCGCAGTCGGTCACCGGGTACACGAGGACCTGCAGGGCGATGGCCGGGCCGCCTTCAGCCTTCGCCCGTTGGGCCACGATCGCCGCGAGGTTTCCCCCCGCCGAGTCGCCTGCGACGATCAGTGGACCATCGGCGAGGCCCTGGTCGGCGACCCAGCGCAGCGCAGTCCAAGCGTCCTCGGCGGCGGTCGGGTAGCGGTGCTCCGGCGCGAGCCGGTAGTCGACGAGGACGATCGTGCACCCGGTCCGGTTCGCCAGCAGCCGACCGAGGTGGTCGAACTCGTCCAGAGTTCCGATCACCCAGCCGCCGCCGTGGTAGTACACGAGCACGCCTCGCGGCTGCGCCACGGACAGCACTCGGACTCCCAGGGACCCACCGTCTGGGGTGGAGACCCGGTGGTCGGTGCTGGCCGCGACCTCCGGGCCGGGACCGTACATGTCCCGCAGGACCCCGCCGAGACCGCGGGCCTCCTCGGGGGTCATCTGCTCGATCGGCTTGCTCCCGGACTCGGCGATCGAGCCGAGGAACCGGATTGTCGCGTCGTCGAGAGCCATTCGCACTCCTTCGTGGTGGCACGAGGTCATGAACTGTCGACACGTACCCGAGGCGCCACGGATCGGGCGCACGGGCTGCGTCACTCAGGCATCGAAGGCGATCATGCCGCGGATGTTCTTGCCCGCATGCATGTCGCGGTATCCCTGCGCTACCTCGTCGAGCTTGTAGGTCGTGGTCATCAGCTCGTCGAGCCGGATACGCCCCGCCGCGTAGAGGTCCACGAACTCCGGGATGGCGCCGAGTGGGCTGGAGTGACCGTAGAGCGCGCCGGTGATTCGCTTCTCGAACATCGCGAGCTCGAGGAGATTCAACGGCACCTGCGAGACGGTTGCCGACCCCGCCCCGGTGACGACTACGGTCCCTCCCTTGCGGATGGACGCGAAGGCCTGGCCGACGTGCTCGCCCGTGGTCACCCCGACAGTGACGATCGTTGCGTCAGCGCCTTGTCCGTTCGTGACGGAGCGGGCCAGTTCCGTGGCCTCATCGATGGACGCCACTGCGTGAGTCGCCCCGAAGTCCAGCCCGGCCTGTCGCTTGAACTCCACCGGGTCGACAGCGATCACGTGAGCCGCTCCTGCCGCTACCGCGCCCTGCACGGCACAGCTCCCGATTCCACCTATGCCCATGATGATCAACGTCTCGCCCGGACGGGCGTTCGCGGCGTGCACAGACGATCCCCAACCGGTGCCGAACGCACAGCCCAGCAGCGACAGAGGTTCGAGCGGGACATCGTCACGCACCTTGACCGCCGAGTCCACAGAGACGGTCGTGAACTCGCTGAACGTCGAGATGCCCGAGTTCTGACCCACCGGCCGACCGTCGAGACTCATTCGGAAGCTGGTGGGATCGTCGAAGCGTGAGCCGTTCAGCATGTTCGCGCCGAGGTCGCACAGGTTCTGCCTGCCCTGGGTACACCACCGGCAGCGACCGCACGCCGGAACGAACGCGAAAACGACGTGATCACCCACCTGAAACCCGGGCGTATCGGGCCCGACCTCGATGACGACGCCAGAGCCCTCGTGCCCGCCGCAGAAGGGATACACGCCCACCGGGATGTCACCGGTCGCCAGATGATCATCGGAGTGGCACAGCCCCGCGGCCACCATCTTCACCATGAGCTCGCCTGTGCCGGGACCGTCGAGGTCGACCTCGGCGGTCTCGAACTCGCCGGGTGCGCTCATCAGGACTGCGGCGCGTGTCTTCATCCGAGGACTCCCATCCCGCGGTGGTCCGGCTCCCTCTGAGCAGCCGGTCACTCAATCTATCGATCGGCTGTTTGATAGTGGCGGTGTGCGGCCTCACCGTCAAGCGGCTCGAGGCCGGTACGCGGCGTGCGTCCGGGACGGCCCGTCAGGCCCGACCTCGGGCTTGCGTATCGAACGATTGGTAGTTAGCGTGACGGCGCTCACGCCACCGGCACTCGAACCTCTCCAAGGAGCTCACATGCCGACCGCCGCCACCACCGCCGTGCGAAGCTGGGACAAGCTGTTCATCGGCGGACGATGGGTGGATCCCACTGATCCCGGGGCACAGCTCAGGGTGGTCTCGCCGACCACGGAAAAGGTCATCGCGACCGTTCCAGACCCGCAGGTTGCCGACATCGACGCTGCTGTGGCAGCTGCGAAGAGTGCGTTGGAGAGCGGAGTGTGGCGCAACGCCTCACCCATGGAACGCGCCGACGCTCTCGACCGGATCGCCGACGCGATCTCCGAGATGAGCCAGGAGTTCTACGAGGCGTTCTCAGCAGAGATCGGTGGCCCCCTTGCGGTCGGGCCATTCTACGAGCGCCTGACCCTCGAGATCTGGCGCGACTATGCCGAGCAGCTTCGACACTACCGATTCGAGGAGGAGCGTCGCGACGGCCGGGTGCGCATCCGCAAGGAGCCTGTCGGGGTGGTGGCTGCTCTGGTCCCGTGGAACGGCGTCGGCCCGGTGGCGGCCTGGAAGTTGGCGGCCGCCTTGGCTGCCGGTTGCTCGGTCGTTCTCAAGCCTGCCCCCGAGGGGCCTCTGATCCCCTACCTGATCGCTGAGGCCATCGACAGGGCCGGGCTTCCGGAGGGTGTCGTCAGCATCCTCCCTTCCGGGTTGGAAGCCGGTCAGCACCTCGTGGCCCACCCGGACGTCGCGGCGATCAGTTTCACCGGCAGCACCCAAGCGGGCAAGGCCATCATGAGGACGGCCGCCGACAACCTGACCAGGGTCAGTCTCGAGCTGGGCGGCAAGTCGGCCGCGATCGTCGCCGAGGACGTGGACTTCGCGGAGATCATGCCGACCATCGTGCCGTCGTGGCTCGGCAACTGCGGTCAGGTCTGCGTCGCCCTCACGCGGTGGCTCGTGCCCGACGCGCGCTACGACGAGTTCGTCGCGGCCCTGGAGGCCCACGTCGCCAAGCTCGTCATCGGTGATCCGTTCGACAGTGCTACGGACGTCGGCCCGCTTGCGACCGCCGCGCACCGCGAGCGCGTCGAGCGCTTCATCGAGATGGGCAAGGCGGAGGGAGCCGAGCTCATCATGGGCGGCGGACGTCCCAAGGGCCTGGAGACGGGCTGGTTCTTGGAGCCGACGGTTTTCGGCAACGTCGACAACACCATGCGCATTGCACGCGAAGAGGCGTTCGGACCCGTCTTGTGCCTGATCCGATATGGAACGCTGGAGGAGGCGATCTCCATCGCCAACGACTCGGACTACGGTCTCGCCGGCGGTGTGTTCAGCAACGACGAGGCGACCATCGACACAGTCGTTCGGGACCTCCAGGCCGGGACCATCACCGTCAACCACGGCGGCAGCACCTGCGTCACCGAGCCGTTCGGAGGGTTCAAGAATTCCGGGATCGGTCGAGAGGGCGGTGTCGAGGGTCTGGAGGCGTTCCTCGAGCTGAAGACTGTGAACATGCAGCCATAACCGTCCCACACGGGAGGGTGAGCCGATGGACGTCCACCACCTCCGGTACTTCGTGGAGGTCGCCCACGCGGGCACGATAGCCGCGGCGGGCCGGAGTCTCGCGGTGTCCGCCAGTCCCCTCTCGCGGCGGATCGCGGACCTCGAGCGGTACATGGGCGGGCCACTGTTCGTCCGCGGCGGCCGCAGGCTCGAGCTCACCGAGTCCGGATCGGCGCTGCTCCCGGTCGCCGAGCGGGTGCTGGCCGACTTCGCCGAGGTCGAGGCCCTGCGTGCCCGCACCCGCCGCATCCTGCGCGTGGGCCTGGTGCCGAGGGTGACCGAGGAGGTGACCGCGCTCCTCGAAGCCGCGGTGGCGACGGGCCGCCCCGACGACGACGTCGAGTACGAGCCTGCGCCGTCCCCGGTGCAGAACGTCAAGGTGCTGGACGGCATGCTGGACATGGCAACCGTTCGCGTGGTGGGCCGCGACCCGCGGCTGAACCGGCTGCCGCTGGCCGTCCAGGAGATCCACGTCCTGGTCGCCCCCGTGATGCTGCCGCTGCTGGGTGCCCCCCTGCGCCCTCGCGACCTGGCGGGCTGGACCCTCTACAGCAGCTACCCGGTGCGGTTCAGCGACGACCTCGACCGGTTCCTCGACGAGCAGGGGGTCGACGACGTCCGTGTGCTCCCAGCCGCGGACCAGAACGCCCTGAGCGTGCTCCTGCAGCACGGGCGACGCTTCACGCTCACCGCGGGCGATGGCCCGATCGACCACGCCGCACCCCTGGTTCGGGTGCGGCTCACAGTCCCGGTTCTGGCGACCACCTGGCTGGTGTGGCGCCGGGACCGCTCCGACCTGCAGGACGTCATCGAGGCCGTCCGGGCGGCCCTCCGCGCCCCGAGCCGGACCGATCCGGTCCGACCGGCGGATCAGATCGGTTGTTGAGCCGCGAGAACGCGTCTCCCTAGCGTGGAGGCGCACACCGGCGCGAAGGAGGACCCGTGACACAGACGTCACCCCGGAGGACCGTCCGCCCCCCGGGCCGCCATCGGCTCAGCCCGCTGTTCGAGCCCACCTCGGTGGCCCTGGTCGGGGCGAGCGACCGCAACGGCTGGTCCGGCCTCGTGCACAGCGCGCTGTCCCTCTACGGGTTCGGCGGGACTGTGTACTACGTCAACCCGCGCGGCGGCACCGCCCACGACCAACCGTTGGCCACGTCGTTGTCCGCGCTGCCCGAGGTCCCGGACCTGGTGTTCGTCATGGTTCCGGCCCCCGCCGTGCTGGGAGTGCTGGAGGAGGCCGCGCGGCTCGGGACCCCCGCCGCGGAGATCCTGAGCTCGGGGTTCGCCGAGGTGGGCGGCGAGGGCGTCGCGCTGCAGAACCGCGTCGCCCGGCTCGCCGCGGAGTCCGGGATGGCGGTGCTCGGCCCGAACAACCTCGGGTTCGCCAACGTCACGTCCCGCATCGGGCTGACTCCGACCGTCGGCACCGGCCCGCTGCCTGCGGGACGGATCGCCATGATCTCCCAGAGCGGCAACCTCGCCGGTCAGATCTCGACGCTCGCCCGCACCTTCGATGTCGGGCTGAGCCTGATCGCGAGCACCGGCAACGAGGTCGACGTGACCGTCGGCGACATCATCGACTACCTGGTCGAGGACGAGCCGACCGCCGCGATCGGGGTCTTCGCCGAGACCCTGCGGCGACCGGACGAGTTCCGAGCGGCCTGCGAACGCGCCCACCGTGCAGGCAAGCCGGTGATCGTGCTCAAGGCGGGACGCAGCGAGGCGGCGGCCCGCAGCGCGCTCGCGCACACCGGTGCGCTCGTGGGCGACGACGCGGTGGTCGACGCCGCGCTCGCCTCCGCAGGCGTGATCCGGGTGGACACCCTGGAGGACCTGCTCGCCACCGCGGACGTCTTCACCCGCATCGGCCCGGTCCACGGCCGCAAACTCGGCATAGTGTCCATCTCCGGCGGCGCCGGGGACATCGCCGGAGACCTGGCCGAACCGCTCGACCTGGAGCTGCCCGCGCTCGCCCCGGAGACGGTGCGCGCGCTCCAGGAGGTGCTGCCGGACTACGGCACCGCCCAGAACCCCCTCGACATGACCGGCGCCGTGGTCGCGCAGCAGGGGCTCTTCGGTGACGGCCTGCGGATCCTGGCGACCGACCCGGGGATCGACGCCGTCCTGGCGATCACCGAGGCGGACCACCTCGCCCGTACCCTGGACGACGGGATGCTCCCCGGCCTGCTCGACGCCGCCGCGGGCTCCCCGGTCCCCGCCCTGCTCACGAGCACCACCGTCCACGCGTTCGGCGAGCGGACCATCGCGCTGCGGCGGGAACGGGACATGCCCGCCGTGGGCTGGGGCATCGACCGCACGCTCGCGGCGCTGGCCCGACTCGCCGACCACGCCGAGCGTCCCCTCCGCGCGCCCGCCCCGGACGCCGCCCCGGTCGCGCTCGACTCGTCCGCCGCGGGCACCTGGTCGGAGGCCCGCAGCCGCCTCCTGCTCGCGGGCGCCGGTGTGCCGGTCGTGCCCGCGCAGCTCATCACGGACACCGTCTCCGTGGAGCCGGGCTCGTACGCGCTCAAGATCGTGTCCGCCGACCTCCCGCACAAGTCCGACGTCGGCGGCGTGCGACTCGACGTCCCCGCCGCGGACGTCCCGGCCGCGGTCGCCGACATGCTCCGTGCCGTGGCCGCCGCCCGCCCCGCGGCCCGACTGGACGGCGTCCTGGTCGGCCCGATGCGCCGCGGCGGCGTGGAGCTGATCGTCGGCGTGGTCCGGGACGCGGAGTGGGGCCCGGTGCTCGCCATCGGCATGGGCGGGGTGTGGACGGAGGTCCTGGGCGACGTCCAGCGGGTGGCCCTGCCCGCGGACGACCGGGCGATCGAACGCGCTCTGCGGCGGCTGCGGTGCTTCCCGCTCCTCGACGGCGCCCGCGGGACCGATCCCATCGACCTCGCCGATCTCGTCCGGACGATCGCCGCGATCGCCGACCTCGCGGTGCGACTCGGCCCCCGCCTCGCGGCGCTGGAGGTCAACCCGCTGCGCGCCGCCGCCGACGGTATCGAGGCACTCGACGCGCTCGTCGTCTGGAACGACTGATCCCTGCTCGCTGGTCCCGACCGGGCCGGACGGCCCGGTCGGGCCCGACGTACCCGCCGTGGGAGCCGGTGCCCTCGAACTCGTGCAGGTGCCGGTCGATCTCACCCGGCACCTGCACACGGCGGCGGACCGTCGGCGTCACCTCAGCCAACACACTTCTGAGATGACGTCTAAGGAGCGATACCCCAGAGCTTCTCGAACTGAGCCTGGAAGCCCGTGACGGTGGGCTGGTTCACGTTGTCCGGGGCATTGTCCTTGGACCAGATGACCAGCGGGTCAGGGACGTTACCGGGTTCGGTACTCACGCCGGCGAATTGCCTGGCGAGCGAGTCCACGAGGTAGTACCCGAGTTCGTTGTTGGGTGATGGAATGCTCATGGCCTGCTGGCCGCTCTTGATGTACTGCAGATTGGTGGGACCGGTGTCCTTGCCGATGATCGTCACCTTGTCAGCCAGCCCAGCGGCTTTGAGGGCCTGCGGTACACCCAGCACCAAGTCGTCAGTGGCAAAGCTGAGAGTACTCACCTTGGGGTTCGCACGCAGGAAGTTGACGACCTTCTGCGGCACCGAGACACCTACATCGCTCAAGGCGACTTCAAGGTCGCTGGTGGCGACGCCGGGAGCAAATTCGTGCATCGCGGCCTCCCAGCCCTTCTGAACCGTCACCAGCACCGGGTACACCGGGAAACTCACGAATGCCGCCGCATCGCCCGATCTGCTGCGAGTGGCCGCATAGGCCGCCATCATCTTGCCTTCAAGCTCCCCGGTGGCATCTCCACGGATGTTGTAGGTAATCCCGTCTTCGACCGGGTCGGTGACGCAACACGCCACGACCGGCTTCCCTTCGGCGGCCAGCTGCTTAATCTGGGCGTCGAAGCTCGAGCGCGGAAAACCGGTGTAGGCGACCGCGTCGACACCCTCCCGGATGGCCTGGTTGAATGCGGCTTGAAGATTGTCGGGGGTTCCACTCGTCTTAATGGTGGAAACGCTCCACCCCAGGGATGCCGCGGCCTGTTCCATCGAGCTGGCGATCACTTGGCACGAAGAGACCGGGCACTGGATGAACCCGATCTTCTTGCCCCCGGGGATGGGTGCTCCGACAGGTTGGGTGATGCCGATGTCCGCCGGGGCCGTGCTGTATTGAGCCAACAACTGGTTGGCCGCTTCGAGGCCCGGCCCAGAGGCCGCGGGCGAGCCGTCATCTGCGGATCCGCCGGACGCACATGCGCCGAGGAGGCCCGTCAGAATGACGACGGCCGCCGCGCCGAGGCGAGTTCGGAGCCTGGACATCTGCTGTGTTCTCGACATCAGTCTTCCTGTTCTTCCGGTGCTGTGGGGGGTTGCGACAGTTCTGGCCCCCGAAGGAGACCGGCGAACGACGGTCTCCCTTCGAGGGCGGAGCGCTGCCGATGCGGCGGGTACACCCGCCGCGCCCGACGCGCTAGGCAGTCCGGGTCGGGTGGTTGTTTCGTCTCTGCAGCTTGGTGACGGCGAGGGCCCCGAGCAGCACGAGGCCGGTGAACATGCTGTTGCCCCAGACGGGGGCACCCACGAGTGAAAGACCGGTTTGGCCGGTCCCGAGTACGAG
>Ga0070671_100000553_pt1 | contig 26489 bp, 37 predicted proteins | sample KBSS73metaG_FD_65341 | JGI IMG/M metagenome (GOLD analysis project Ga0070671, IMG submission 65341) | Switchgrass rhizosphere microbial communities from Kellogg Biological Station, Michigan, USA - KBS S7-3 metaG | ecosystem: Host-associated > Plants > Roots > Rhizosphere > Soil ...
TGGCCGACCCGACCCGCTGCCGGATCCTGCTCGCCCTGCTCGACGGCACGAGCTTCCCCGGACAGCTCGCCGACCGGCTCCGGCTCACCCGCCCGAACGTCTCCAACCACCTGGCCTGCCTGCGGGGCTGCGGCCTGGTCACCGCCTCCTACGAGGGCCGACAGGTGCGCTACGCCATCGCCGACCCGCACCTCGCCCGAGCGTTGCGCGAGCTGCTCGCGGTCGTCCTGGCCGTCGACACCGGGCCCGAGTGCGCCGACGACTGCGCGCCGACCACCGAGACGGCCCAGCCGTGAGCGACTCGACCCGCCCCTCCCCCGACGCCGCACCGCCCTGCACCGACGGCTGCTGCGGGGGCGTCTCCGAGACCGCGCCGACCGTCGACCGCCGTGCCGCCCTGACCCGACGCGTCCGGCTCCTGGTCGCCGCGACGATCACGTACAACGTCGTCGAGGCCGTCGTCGCGATCGGCGCCGGGCACCTCGCGTCGTCGAGCGCGTTGATCGGGTTCGGCCTGGACTCCGTCATCGAGGTCGCCTCCGCCACCGCGGTCGCCTGGCAGTTCTCCGGGTCCGACCCCGAGCGACGCGAGCGCGCCGCCCTGCGCGTGATCGCGCTGTCGTTCTTCGCGCTCGCCGCCTACGTCACCGTCGAGTCGGTCCGCACCCTCTTCGGTGCCGCGGAACCCGAGCACTCCACGGTGGGGATCGTGCTCGCCGCGCTCTCCCTGGTGGTCATGCCGTTCCTGTCCGCAGCACAGCGCCAGGCCGGTCGCGAACTCGGCTCGGCCAGCGCGGTCGCGGACTCCCGGCAGACGCTGCTGTGCACCTACCTGTCGGCCGTCCTGCTCGTGGGGCTGCTGCTCAACAGCCTGTTCGGCTGGTCGTGGGCGGACCCGACCGCCGCTCTCGTCATCGCCGCCGTGGCCGTCCGAGAGGGACGCGAGGCGTGGCGGGGCCACCACTGCTGCTGACCCACCGCGCCCCGGTTCGGGCTACTTCGCGGACTTCTTCTCGGCCTGGATCCGGGCCTCCGCCCGCTGGGCGTCCGCGCGGATGCTGCGCTCGCGGAGCAGCCACTCCGGCTGCTCCTCCTTCAACGCCGCGATCTGGGCCGTGGTCAGCGGCTCGGTGATCTCGGCGCGGGCCAGCCCGGAGATCGACACCCCCAGCCGGTCCGCGACGACGGGACGGGGGTGCGGACCGTCGCGCCGCAGCTCACGCAGCCACTCGGGCGGGTCGGCCTGCAGCGCGTCGAGCTCGTCCCGCGAGACCACCCCGGTCCGGAACTCCTCCGGCGTCGCCTCGAGGTACACACCGAGCTTCTTCGCCGCCGTCGCGGGCTTCATCGTCTGGGTCGACCTCTGCCGCGTCATCGGCCCAGGATATCGGGACCGCGGCGGCCGATAGCCTGGGCCGGTGAGCACGCCGAGCGACCCCGTGACCTTCCGGCTCGGCTACGTCCCCGGCGTCACACCGGGCAAGTGGACGCGGATGTGGGCCGAGCGCCGTCCCCACGTCCCGCTGGAGCTGGTCTCAGGGACCACGGACGAGGCGGTGCAGCGGGTTCGGGCCGCCGCGCTGGACGCCGCCGTCGTCCGGCTGCCGATCGACCGGACCGGGCTGCACGCGATCCCGCTCTACACCGAGACCAGCGTGGCCCTCGTGCCGAAGGAGCACCTGCTCACCGCGGCCGAGGAGGCCGCGGTCGCGGACCTCGCCGACGAGATCGTCCTCCGCCCACGAGACGACACCCTCGTCTGGCCCGGGGACCGACCCGGCCGGGCCGCGGCCTACGAACCCGCGACGACCGCAGAGGCCGTCGAGCTCGTGGCCGCGGGCGTCGGGCTGCTGGTCCTCCCCCAGTCGCTCGCCCGCCTCCACCACCGCCGGGACCTCACCTACCGGCCGCTGACCGACGCCCCGGGCTCCGACGTCGTCCTGACCTGGCCGGATGCGGAGAACACCGACCTGATGGAGGAGTTCATCGGGATCATCCGCGGCCGCACACCCCGCAGCTCCCGCACCCCTACGCCACGGGGGAACCCCGGGGAGAGCAGACCGACGAGGAAGAAGGCGGCCCGGCGCGGCACCCGCCGACGCTGAGCCGGCTCCCGACAGAACAGGGCGGACGGTCGTCGGGCGTCGCCGCCGGGGCCGGCCGTCAGGCGGCCACGGCCGTGGTGAACGGGGCGTCGGTCGCGGCCCGGACCTCGTCCTCGGTGACCCCGGGGGCGGTCTCGACCAGGACCAGACCCTCGTCGGTGACGTCGAGGACCGCGAGGTCGGTGATGATCCGGTTCACGACCCCCATGCCGGTGAAGGGCAGCGTGTTCTCGCGCAGGATCTTCGGCGACCCGTCCTTGGCGGTGTGCTCCATCAGGACGATGACCCGGCGGGCGCCGTGGACGAGGTCCATGGCGCCGCCCATGCCCTTGACCATCTTCCCGGGCACGGCCCAGTTCGACAGGTCGCCGCGTGCGGAGACCTGCATCGCGCCGAGCACGGCGACGTCGAGGTGGCCGCCGCGGATGATCCCGAACGAGAGCGCCGAGTCGAAGAACGACGCCCCCGGCCGGATCGTCACGGTCTCCTTGCCCGCGTTGATCAGGTCGGGGTCCACGGCGTCGGGGGTGGGGTACGGGCCGGTGCCGAGGATGCCGTTCTCGCTGTGCAGCACCACGTGCACGTCGTCGGGCAGGAAGCCCGGGATCAACGTGGGCAGCCCGATCCCGAGGTTGACGTACTCGCCGTCGCGCAGCTCGGCGGCGGCGCGGGCGGCCATCTGGTGGCGGGTCAGGCTCATCGCACAGCCTCCGTGACGGTGGTCTTCTCGATCCGCTTCTCGACGTCGGGGGCGTACACGACGTGCTGCACGAACACCCCGGGCAGGTGGATCCCGGCGGGGTCGAGCTCGCCGGGTTCGACCAGCTCGGCCACCTCCGCGATGGTGACCCGGCCCGCCATGGCACAGAGCGGGTTGAAGTTCTGCGCGGTCTTGTCGAACACGAGGTTGCCGTGGCGGTCCCCCCGGGCCGCGGCGACCAGCGCGAAGTCGGTGCGGATGGCCTCCTCGAGCACGTGCGGCACTCCGTGGAAGTCACGGACCTCCTTGGCCGGGGAGGCCACGGCCACGGAGCCGTCGGCGGCGTAGCGCCAGGGCAGGCCGCCGTCGGCGATCTGCGAACCGACGCCCGCGGGGGTGAAGAACGCCGGGATGCCGCACCCTCCGGCGCGCAGGCGTTCGGCGAGGGTGCCCTGCGGGCAGAGCTCGACCTCGAGCTCGCCGGAGAGGTACTGGCGGGCGAACTCCTTGTTCTCGCCGACGTAGGAGCCGGTCACGCGCCGGATCCGCTTGTCGGAGAGCAGGATGCCGAGGCCCCAGTCGTCGACCCCGCAGTTGTTCGACACGACCTCCAGATCCGCCGCCCCCGCCGCGTGCAGGGTGGCGATCAGGGTCGACGGGATGCCGCAGAGCCCGAACCCGCCGACCGCGAGTGTCGCTCCGTCGGTGATGTCGGCGAGCGCCCGGTCGGCGCTGACCACCTTGTCCATCGGTGACTCCCTGGTCCGTGCGAGAACGTCGTCGGCTCGGGTGCCAGGACACCCGCGGTGCACGGACCGGCTCCACCGATTGACCACTGAACAGACGTCTGGGAGCCGGAACGTCCACTGAGTGGACGTACCCTCGGCGGATGGAGTCGCCTGTCAGCACGGACGCCCCCGGCGGCCTGTCGGTGGTCACGAAGATCGGTCTGGTGCTGCGCACGGTCGGGAGCGCGGACGCCGAGGGCCTGACGACCTCGGCGATCGCCCGGCTCACCGGGCTGCCCCGCCCGACCGCGCACCGCCTGCTCACCGACCTCGCCGAACAGGGTTTCGTCGACCGCGACCGGGACACGGCTCGCTGGCAGCTCGGCCCCGAGCTGTTCCTGCTCGGCGCCCTGGCCGCGGCCCGGTACGACGTCACCGACCAGGCTCGCGACATCCTCGCCGACCTCGCCGAACAGACCGGCGAGAGCGCCTACCTCTCCGCGCTGCGCGGCCGGGAGACCGTCTGCCTCGCCGAGTGCGAGGGCAGCTTCCCACTCCGCTCGCACGTGCTCCACGAAGGCATCAGGTTCCCGCTCGGCGTCGCCTCCGCCGGCCTCGCGATCCTCGCGCACCTGCCCGCCGCCGAGGCCGAGGACTACCTCGCCACCACCGACCTCACGATCCGCTGGGGCCCCGCACACTCGCGCCGGGCGGTGCGCTCCCGCCTCGTCGCGACCCGCGACGGCGGCTACGCCGTGAACCCGGGCCTGGTGGTCGAGGGCAGCTGGGGCATGGCCGCCGCCGTCTTCGACCGGACCGGACGCCCCCGCTCGGCGCTGAGCCTCACCGGCGTGCGGTCCCGGTTCACCGACGACCGCATCCCCGCCCTCGGACGGCTCCTCCTCGACCGGGCCCACGCGCTGAGCAGACGGAGCCGGTGACCCGCCCCACGCCCTCACCAGCGACCGGCCGCGGCGACACACGTGTTGACGATGCGGCTGCGGCGGGACTAGTCATGGATCACTGATCCCGGAGAGAGGCCGACGATGACCCGGACGATCGATGACCTCCCACCGGCCGTCCGGTCGCGGTACCCGTACCGGTCCAGGTTCGTCCAGGTGAACGGCCGACGGATGCACTACGTCGACGAGGGGCCTCCCGACGCGCCACCGGTGCTCCTGCTGCACGGCAACCCCGCCTGGGGCTACCTCTGGCGCGATGCCGTGCCGCCCCTGCTGGCCGCCGGTCTGCGCGTCGTCGTCCCCGACCAGATCGGCTTCGGGCTCTCGGAGAAGCCCCACACCCACGCCGTACACACCCTCGACAACCACACCGCCAACCTCATCGCGTTGATCGACCGCCTCGATCTGCGCGGCGTCACCGTCGTGTGCCACGACTGGGGTGGGCCGACCGGCCTGGGGGCCCTGCTCAGCCGCCCGCACCGCGCCACGGCGGTCGCGGTGATGTCGACGTGGGCCTGGACGACGCCGAGCTCGGCCTTCCACCGCTCGGTGCTCCCCTGGCGGATGATGCACGCTCCCCTGGTCGGGCCGTACCTGCTGGGCACACGGGCCGCGATGCCCGGGCGTGGCATGTACCTCTCCGTGGTCGATCGCAGCCGCTTCGCCGAGGAGTCGCAGGAGGCGTACACCACGGTGCTCGGCGACGCCGACGAACGGACACTCACCTGGACCTGGCCGCGCTCGATCCCGATCGGTCTGCCGAGCGACACCACCGGTGCCCGCTTCCGGTGGCTGGAGGAGGGCGTCCGCGCGCTCCGCCTGCCCGCCACCGTCCTCTGGGGCCGGGAGGACGAGGTGTTCCCGTCCGACGTCTTCGCCGCCCGCTGGCACGAGATCTGGCCCCACGCCGAGGGCACCCACCTGGTCACCGGCAAGCACTTCCTGCAGGAGGACTCCGGCACCGAGATCGGTCACCTGCTGGCCGACTTCGCCACCCGCGCCACCCGCGCCGCCCACGACCCCGGAGCCGCCCGATGAGCGCCCTGCCGATCGTCGAACCCGCCGCGAACCGCCCCACCAGCCACCGCGGCGTACCGCTGCTGACCGAACCCTCGGTGGGCCACTACCCGGAGTTCCGCGCGTTCCTCGCGCGCACCTTCGGCCTCGACACCGACCGGATCGGCGGGCCGGGCCTGCTCAGCGTCGACGGCCGCTTCTACGAGCTCGTCTTCCTCGGCCGCTCGGGAACCCCGTTCCCCTCGGGCGTCGAGATCCACGCTCTGCTCCCCGGTCTGGAACCGCTCGACGAGGACGTCGCCGACCGTGACCTGTGGGCCGTGCTCGAGTGGCTCGTCGACGGGGTCGGTGGTGAGTGGAGCGCGGAGGACCTCGTCACCACCGGCCGCATCTACCGGGTGCCCGCCGCCGAACAGAAGTGACGTACTCCGTCCGTGCGCTGTTCTTCGAGTTCGGTCTGCAGGGCAGCCGTGGCCGCGGCATCGGCGGGCGCCGAGGCGCCCCCGCGGGACGAGCATGGCCATGCCCTCGGCGGGGTATCGCCGTCGAGATGGTGGACGAGCCGAGCGACCACCGGGCCACGCGGGCCGGTGAGCCCACGGGCGCCCGGTAGCTCGCCGACCACCCCGGGAACGCGCAGCACGCGCTCACCGCGCTCAAGGAGGATTCGTGACCACCGTCGACACGCTGCTCGAGGAAGCGGGCCAGACCTACGCCGACCAGGCCGGGATCTCGCTGAGGGACACCCCGGCCCCGCTCTACCGGCTCCTCGTGCTCGCGGTCCTGCTGTCCACCCGGATCAAGGCCGACATCGCCGTCGACGCAGCCCACGAGCTCGTCGCAGCCGGCATGGGGACCCCCGAGAAGATGCGCGACGCCACCTGGCGACAACGGGTCGACGCCCTCGGCCGCGCCCACTACAAGCGGTACGACGAGTCCACCGCGACCGCGCTCGGCGAGGGCGCCGAGCTCCTCCTCGACCGCTGGCAGGGCGACCTGCGCAGGCTGCGCGACGAGGCGGGCCGGGACCCACGGGCGATCCGCGAGCTGCTGCAGGAGGTCCCCCGGCTCGGTCCGACCGGCGCGGACATCTTCTGCCGCGAGGTCCAGGGCATCTGGACCGAGCTGCAGCCCGCGCTCGACGGCAAGGCCCGCCAGGGCGCCGAGAAGCTGGGGCTGCCCACCGAGCCCGACGAGCTCGCCCGCCTCGTCCGGAAGCCGGACCTGCCGCGTCTGGCCGCCGCTCTGACCCGCGCCGCGCTCGACGTCGACGTCCGACACGCCGTGGACGACGGCACCGAGTAGGGACCGGGCAGGGGTCGGTTCGGCGCGGCGGCTGGACGCAGAACTCGTTCCCCTCCGGATCGGCGAGCACGACCCACGGAAGAACCGGCTGCAGCTCGACCACCGCATCGACCGCGACCGCCTTGCACATGCGAGACGACGACTGCGGCCAGATACTGGCGCCCCGCCTCGGCCACAGGGAGACACGAGATGATCGGCGACGCACACCGCCTCGATGGTCGGCGACTCGCGACGGGTCGGTCCGCGCGGCCAGTCGATCTCGGGGGCTCGAGGGACTCCCGCCTACGGCGGACGCTCCACCACCGGTTGTTCGTGCCGGTCCTCCTCGTCGTGCTCGGCGCCGCGGGCGTGCTGGTCGGCTTCGGGTTGCCGTCGGGGGGACTGGCCGTCGCCGCTGTCGTCGTCATGTCGGCCGGATGGGTCTGGGCGTGGTGGATCTACGTCGGTCTGCGACATCCAGACCGCTGACGAGCGGGAAGTCCTCGTCGCCCAGCCTGCCGGAGAGCGCGAATCTGTACTTGCCAGGTGGCAATACTGTATCGCACACTGTAGATATTCGGCCGGGAGACGAAGGAGCCCGATATGACACTCGCCAAGGTCTGGCTGCAGCTGCGCGATGGAGACCTGGTCCGCGCCGACCAGGTCAGCGAGATCACGGTCCACCCCGCGCCACGGATGTCCGGGGCGGAGCGGTGGCTGGTCGACGTCGTCGTGCCCGTCGCCACGGGAGCCGGTGACCGCGGGGGCTGGCGGTCCGGGCCCCTGCACCGCACCCTCGCCCAGTGCGACGGCGAGCCCCACGGAGCCCAGGTCGCGCTCGCCCGGCTGCTCGCCCGCCTCGAGGACCTCGACGCCTCAGGGGTCGTGCACGCCCACGTCGCCTCCGCGCCCGACGGCTCGTGGCGACACCCGGAGCTGCGCTTCCTCTTCTCTCGCTTCGACACCATGGACCAGCCGGAACCGGCGGCCGACGCCGTCCACGCCACCGGCCGCGACGCTGCCGCACCCGCGATGTCCGGCTGAGACCCGAGGGGCCGAGGCGCCCCGAACCCTGCCCGTGCCCACCGAGAGGACGGAGAAGATGGACCAGACCGCACTGGTCGCCGTGAACGACGACGACGCCGACACACCCCCGCGTCTCGGCGGGTACGGCCGATGCGCGTCGTGCGGGAATCTCAAAGCGCTCGACGGCGCTGGGCGACCGTTCCCGCACAACCGTTTCGTCTACCAGTCGGCGCAGTTCCGGACGCGTCGGTGCGAGGGTGAACGACTACCGGCACGTCGACACTCGGCCGACGTCGCCTGACGACGCGCCCGGTCGCGGTGCTGTTCCCTCAGCCCTGGCGTGCGGGCTGTCCGAGGCTGCGCGAGAGCGGACGGAACACGGTCTGTCGGTCGGCGTGTCCCAGCAGGTCCAGCGCCTGCCAGAGCGTGACCTGCGTGGCGGTCAGCACCGGCTTGCCGACCAGCGCCGCCAGCCGGCCCACCATGCCTGCGGTGTGCAGGGCGGTCTCGGGCAGCAGGACCGCCTCGGCGTCGGGGCTGTCCGCGGCGCGGAGCAGTCCGCTGATCTCCTCGGATCCCCATCGGGCCAGGGCACGGTCCGATGGTGCGTCGGCCGACACCCGGTGCACGGTGCGCACACCCGCCTCGGCGAGGAAGTCCGCGAAGGCGTCGGTGACGTCCGGGGAGTAGACCGAGGCCAGGCCGACCGCGTCGATCCCGAGCCTGCGGACCGCGGTCACGAAGGCCAGCGAGGTGCTGCCCGCCGGGACGCCGAGGTGCCCGGTCAGCATCCGCACCTGCTCCTGGGCGTGCGCGAGACCGCCGAGGAAGGTGCACGACGAACAGGCCACCGTGACGACGTCCGGGGCCTGCTCGAACCCGTCCGCAGCGGATCTCAGGGTCTCGAGCGCGCCGAGCTCGGTGACCGCCCGCCGACGGCCCGCGCCGTCGAGATCGGCCAGGTCGCCCACGGTGTCGGGCCAGGTCAGGTAGACCGTCTCGATCGCGGGCACCGGGTCCAGCCCGGCGGCGAGCGCGGGGTAGTCGTCCTCGCCGCAGTCCTGCGTCGGGTACACCAGACCGACCCGCGGGCACCGCAGGGAACGCACCACCCGTGACGGTTCGGCGGCGGACGGCTCGGGCCCTGAGGCCACCGGGTCGTTCGGTTCAGCGGTGTCAGCGGGCATTGCGCCTCCATGAGGGCGAGAGGCACGGCTGCTGAACCTCGTCTGATCGACACGGACGCCCAGACGATAGCCACACCGAGCCCGGACGGCCGTCCGAGGCGAGCGCCGGCGCGCCCGATCGAGGTCGACCCTCCCCTCTCGACGACCCGGAGACGGGGTTTTCGGTCGGCCCGGCTGCGGGTAGGTCCGAACCATGACAGCAGCCCACGAGGACGACGAGCGACCCGCGGCACCTCGCGAGTCGATTCCCGACGACCAGGCCGAAGGAGTCGATCCGATGGCCGAGGTCCCGGGAGGGCCACAGGTCGACGTGCCCGCCGCACAGGGCCACCTCCCCGAGCAGGACGACGAGCCGGAGGGGAGACGCTGAGTCACACGACAGCCCCGCCGACGGTCGCGATGATCCCGGGCGCCGCCGTCCGCGGCTATGTCCGGTCCGCGGTCGAACGGCTTCGCCACCGGGGTGTCGAGGCGACCCTGCTGCCCGCCCCCGGCGAACCGGGCGCCCCCTCCGACCTGGCCGAATACGGCCGGGAGCTCGCCGCCCGCCTCGTCGACCGGGGCAGCACCGTCGACCTCCTCGTGGGGTTGTCGGTCGGAGCGCAGGCCGCAGCCGTGGCGGCCGCCACGCCGGGGCGGCCGGGTCCACCCCGCATCCGCCGCGTGATGCTCGTCAGCCCCACGGTCGATCCGGCGGCGCGTACGGTGCCGCGGCTCGTCGGGCGCTGGCTCGCGGGAGGCCGGGTGGAGTCCCCGTCCCTGCTCCCCCGCCAGCTGCCCGACTGGTGGCGTGCCGGGCCCGGCAGGATCGCCCGGGTCGTCCGGTCCGCCGTCACGGTGGACATCGAGCGGGTGCTGCCGAGCATCGACGTCCCCGTCGACGTCGTCCACGCCGAACGCGACCTCATCACGTCCCACGCCTACGCCGCCCGCCTCGCCGCCGCCCACAACGACGGCCGCCTCGTCGTCATCCCCGGTGCCACCCATTCCTGGCCGCACGGCGACGAGGACCGCTTCGTCGACCTCGTCCGATCCACCCTGGAGCGACCGTGAGGGACTCCGAGACCCTTCCCCCCGAAGCGGTCGTCGCCGCCTTCGACTCCGCCACAGTGCTCCACGGTGGACTCGTCTCCGCCCTCGACGGGCGGCCGTTCCCGCACCTGGGCAACAGCCGACTCGCCGCCGCCGCCACGCGCGTCGGAGGCAAGCTGCCCTGGTCGATCCTGCGCGGCCTCTACACCCGCATCGGCGCCGCCGAGGGCATCGACCCCGACCGGCTGGCCGACGTGGACATGGGCGCCGTGGCGCACTGGCTCACGGACTCCTACCCGACCCGCCGCTACCCGGCCGCGTTCGTCGGCTCCAGCAACGGCGCACTGGCCCACCTGGCCGCGGCCATGCAGATCCCCTGGCTGCCGGGCACCGTCCTGGTCCCGGTGGCCAGGGTCGCCGACCCCGCCCGACCCGTCGACGCCCTCGAGTTCGGCCGCCGGCACGCCCCCGCGTTCCTGGCCGCCAACCGCGACGTCTCCCTGCACCACATGCACGACCAGATCCAGGACGAGCTCATGGTCGCGCGGATGACCTACTTCCGCACCAAGTGGTCGGCCCTGCCGCAGTCCTATGCGGACTTCCTGCGCGACAACCTCGCCACCGGCGCCCCCGTCGTCCTCGTCGAGGACACCTCCAGCTGGCCGGTCGTCCGGGTCGACGAGCGGCACGTGTTCCAACCCGGCGCCCAGGGCGGCGTCGAGCCCGAGGACTACCTGCGCAGGCCCCACACCCCCACGCCCGACGACGACGCCCCCGAGGCCGAGTGGGGCGCCGACCCCGGGCTCGGACAGTCCCTGCAGCGCTGGTGCGCCACCCACGGGCATCCCCTGGTTCGGCTCACCTACCGCGGCCCGCAGGCTCCCGCCCACGCCGTCGCCGCGATCATGCGGGACTGGTACCGCGCCCGCGGCGAACCCGCGGACCGGCTCCTCGTGCCCTCCTTCGTCCTCGGCGACCCGTGGCGCACGTTGTCCACCGCCTCGGTGCCGTACTGGACCTTCTTCTCCGTCCAGCCCGCCCTGGACGCCCTCGACGACCATCTGGCCCGCTCCGAGCCCTACCGAGACGTCGACGTCCTGCTCTTCCAGCACGGCGCCGACTCCCTCGGCATCGCCGGACCCGCCGAGTGGGAGGCCGTCGTCCGCAAGCACGGGGCCACACCGCGGCTCCTCGCCCTCGACCGCCGCCGGTTCCCCCACGACATCGCCATCAACGCCCGGTACGACCAGGCATTGGCCACACTCCCCCGGGCCCGGCACCCCTGGTCCCCGCTGACCGTCCACAGCGGCCTCACCGGACTGGGCGAGGCCGGGCTGCTTCGCGACCGACCCGGCACCTGAACGCGCCGTGCGCGGTGAATCGGGCCGCTGGGCGGGTACATCCTCCCCAACAGCCGCACAGCGGGGAGGGACGACGATGACACAGGACCAGTTCACCCAGCAGGACCCCACCGAACAGCACGCTGCTCCCGGTAGCGGGGACCGCACCATCGACCACCCCGGCCGCACCGCGGAGATGGACGTGCGACCCGACCACGGAGAGGACACCTATCGCGGCACCGGCAGGCTCACGGGGAAGAAGACCGTCGTCACCGGCGGAGACTCCGGAATCGGGCGAGCCGTCGCGATCGCCTTCGCCCGAGAGGGTGCCGACGTCCTGATCACCCACCTCGACGCCGAGCAGCAGGACGCCGACGAGACGGCCCGCCTGGTCCGCGACGCCGGTCGCACCGCCGTCACCCTCGCCGTGGACCTGCGCGACCAGGCCCGGTGTCAGGAGACCGTCGACCGCGCCGTGGCCGAGTTCGGCCACATCGACGTCCTGGTCAGCAACGCGGCCTACCAGATGTCCCAGGACGGCGGCATCGACGACATCACCACCGAGCAGTTCGACCGCGTGATGCACACCAACGTCTACGCGATGTTCTGGCTCTGCAAGGCCGCGGTCCCCCACATGCCGCCCGGGTCCTCGGTCATCACCACCTCGTCGGTGCAGGCCTTCCAACCGTCCCCGCACCTGCTCGACTACGCCACCTCCAAGGCCGCGATCGTCGCGTTCACCAAGGGTCTCGGCCACAACCTCGCCGACCGGGGCATCCGCGCCAACTCCGTCGCCCCCGGCCCGGTGTGGACGCCCCTGATCCCGTCGACGATGGACGAGAAGAAGCTCGACGGGTTCGGCGCCCAGGCACCGATGGGCCGGGCCGCCCAACCCGCGGAGCTGGCGCCGTTCTACGTCTTCCTCGCCTCCCAGGAGTCGAGCTACATGACCTCCGAGGTCCTCGGCGTCACCGGCGGCACACCCGTCACCTGAGCGGGTCCTGTCCCGACCACCGTCCTCGCCCGCGTGGCGCGGGATCCGGAGCCGCCGTCCTGAGCCTCACTCCGGCGGCGCGAGCTGTCGCCGCTCGCGCCGCCGATGACCGTAGGCGACCCGGCGCACGGTGGCCGGATCCTCCAGTCCCGATCCGACGGCTCCGGCGACGACGCCCAGCACGGTCGCCATGACCACGATCCGGACGTAGTCACCCAGAGCCGCAGGGCGCCCGAGCACCCCACCGAGGTAGTCCGGCGGCACGATCACCGCGGCGACGGCGCTGTTCACGACCAGCACGACCGCGGTGAACACGAGCGACCCCACCGTCAGGGTGAGCAGGGTCGCGGTGTTGAGCAGCCACGCCGGAGCCGAACCCGTCCGTCGGTCCCAGAGTCGGTGCCGAACCACCAGCCAACCGACGAACAGGGCGACGGCACCGACGTACGCCAGCAGCAGCCGCCACGGCTCCAGCGCCGTCGCCAGGGCCCAGATGTTCGAGTAGAGCAGGCCGAACGCCGACCCCGCCGCCGCCCCTGCGAGGGCGGCACCCAGCCCGAGGGTCAGCCGCCACGGCCGGTTCGCCCGCACCGTCCCGGCGAGCAGTCGCAACGACCCGGTCCTGGTCAGCTCCGTTCCCTCGCCGGAGGTCCGGGCCGAGGACCGGAGCACGTCGGCTCGGATCTTCGGCGCCCGCGACCCCGCCACCCGAGGCAGATCGAGCAGCCTCCCCACCAGGTCGACGACCGCGTCGCGGGTGCGGGGCAGGAGCCGGAACCCGCCCAACGCAGGCAGCGACAACACCGCGACCCGCGCGCGTTCCTCCACCTCGGCGACGACCGGTGTCCCCGCCGACAGCGCAGGCACGTCGGTCAGACACACCGCGACATCCCACTCCGTGTGCTGCACCCGCTCCCGAGCCCGTTCCAACGCCCCCGGTCCCTCGCCGCGCACCTCGAACGGCTCGATCACGATCTCGACCCGCCACTCGATGCCGTCGGAGTCGAGCCGCGACGCCGAGCCTGATCCGGGGTGACCCGTCCGGGAGGTGACCACCGGCCGCAGAGCGGGTAGACCCGGGGATGACCACGGACCCGGCATCCACACTCGACGATGTCCGCCCCGCTCGGCTGGGCCCACGACGGATCTGGCCCCGCCGTCTCGCCATCGCCCTGCTGGTCGCCGTCGTGCTCGCCGGCGCCGCCGGGTTCCTCGGAGTCCACAGCACCAGCCGCACCGCCACCGTCGGCCGGGACACCCTGACCGTCGAGTACGCGAGCATCGCCCGCGCCGGGCTGGACGCCCCGTGGACCGTCACCGTCCGCCGTGCAGGCGGCTTCGACGGCCCCGTCCGGCTGGCGGTCACCGCCGACTACTTCGACCTCTTCGAGAGCCAGGGGCTCGATCCGGAGCCCGCCGCCGAGACCGCCGACGGTCGCCTCCTCTACTGGACCTTCGACCCGCCGCCGGGAGAGGAGTTCTCCGTGGACTTCGACGCCTACATCCAACCCGCCGCCCAGTGGGGCGCAGGCGGTGAGATCAGCCTGCTCGACGGCCCCGACGACAGCGCCCCGTCCGTCACGGTCGCGTTCTCGACCTGGCTGGTGCCCTGATGGAGATCGTCGTGCGGGCCGTCGTCCTCTTCGGGTTCCTGTGGCTCGTCACCCGTGTCGCAGGCCGCTCCACCCTCGGCGAGCTCAGCACCTTCCAGCTGCTGCTCTTCGTGACCATGGGTGACCTCGTCCAGCAGTCGATCACGCAGCAGGACTACTCGGTCACCTCGGGGATCCTCGCCGTCAGCGTGTTCACGCTGCTCACCCTGGCTGTGTCCTGGCTCAACGTCCGCTGGCGGCGCGCGCGCCCGATCACGCACGGCGTGCCGGTGGTGATCGTCCGCCGCGGCGAGCTGCTCGGCCACGTCATGCGCACCGAGCGCCTCTCCGCCGACGACCTCATGGCCGCGGCGCGGGAGAAGGGCATCCGCAGGCTCACCGACGTCGACCTCGCCGTGTTCGAGGCCGACGGCAAGATCTCCTTCTTCACCGCGCCCGAGTCGTCCGACGGCGGGCAGGGGGCTCCCGACCGGCCGACGGTCGGCTGACGGGAGTGCTCGGTCGCTACCGCGACGGCCGGGGCTGGTCGGACGCCGGGGTCCGGCGGCGGCGGGCATCGTCGGCTCGCTGCTCGTCGAGCCGGTCCTGGCGACGCCGTTCGCGGATCCGCAGCAGGACGAGCATCGAGATCCCGTAGGCGATCCCGACGACCACCAGCGCCACCCCGAACCTGATGACGACCGAGGCGTCGATCGCCGACAGCAGGGCGAGCACACCGAGGGTCAGCAGGTGGAAGAGCACCGAGAGCAGGATGTTCAACGAGTGCGCCGTCTCGTTGTTCTGGAACACCTCCTCGAGGAAGGGTTCGCCGCGACGGAGCAGGACCTGACCCACGGCGGCGGTCAGCACGACCGCGGCGATGAGGTAGAAGACGTACTCGGTGTCCATCGGTTCTTCTCTCCTCGGAGTCGCTGTCCGCCGGACAGCGGACCACACGACGGTGCGCGGCGGCCCTCTCGCTGCGGGCGCCGACCACGACGTCGCAGAGATCGAATTCCCGACGCAGGCCGTACCAAAACCACCGGGCCGGGAGACGAGGGAGCCCGGGTCCGTTCCGAGACCCCCCGTCGCCGAGCGGCCCGAGGCGGGCACGGTGCTACAGGCGGGCTGCGAGCAGGTCGAGTCCGGCCGCCGCCGCCGCTCGACAGATCTCCTCGGGTTCACCGTCGAGGTCCAACCGGAGGACCTCCGTCCCGGCGGCCCCGTCCACGGCGACGAACACGGTCCCCGGCTCCCGGCCGTCCTGCGGCGCGGGACCGCCCGCGCCGGTCAGCGCGACGACGAGGTCGGCGCCGAGCAGCCTCCGGGCGGCCACGGCCATCGCCCGGGCCGCGGGTTCGCTCACGACGGGGCCCTCCGGAACGTCGAGCAGGCCGTGCTTGACCTGCGAGGAGTACGCGACGATCCCGCCGCGGAACCACGTCGAGGCGCCTTCGGCCGCGGCCAGTGCCGCGGCCACGGTCCCCCCGGTCAGCGACTCCGCCACGCCCACGGTGACCCCGCGGTCCGCGGCGCGCTTCCCGACCTCGGCGGCGTGCCTGTCCAGTTCGCTCACGTGCGATCCTCCCTGCTCAACGATAGAGACGGCGGTGCGCGGCCCGCACCGCCCAGCGGTAGACCGGTCCCGCGGGGCCGCCTGCGGCGAGGGCCGCCCGCGCGGCGTTCGCCCCGGCGCCGCCGTGCACCGCTCCGCCGGGGTGGGCGGAGGACCCGGCCAGGAAGAGCCCGTCCACCGGGGTGTCCGCGCGGCCGAGCCCGGGGACCGGCCGGAACACCAGCTGCTGGTGTACGGCCGCGGTGCCGCCGTTGATGGCCCCCTCGACGAGGTTGGGGTTGCGGCGCTGCAGGTCCGGCGGGCCTGCGGTGTGCCTGCCCCGGATCAGCGACCGGAACCCGGGAGCGACCCGCTCCACGGTCTCCTCGATCCGGTCCGCGTGCCGCCGCAGGTCGGACTCGGTCCAGCCGAGCCCGCGGGGGACGTGGGTGTACGCCCACGCCGACTCGGTGCCCGCGGGCGAGCGCGTCGGGTCGGCCACCGTCATCTGCCCGAACAGGAGGAACGGCTCCTCGGGGAGCCTGCCCGCGGCGAGGTCGGCGGTGTAGCGGCGCAGGCCCTCGGCGTCCGCGCCCAAGTGCACCGTGCCGGCGCCACGGGCACCCTCGGTGGTCCAGGGCACCGGGCCGTCGAGCGCCCAGTCCAGCTTCACGGTCGCGGTGTCCCACTCGAACCCGGCGAGGTCGCGGACGAACCGGGCGGGCAGGTGCTCCTCCCCCACCAGATCGCGGTAGAGCAGCGGAGCGGCGACGTCGGCGAGTACCGCCCGCCGGGCCGCGACGAGACCGCCCTCGGCGTCGCGCACCCCCGCGGCGCGACCGGCCCGCACCTCGATCCCGCGAACCGGGCGGTCGCAGTCGATCCGCCCACCGCGGCTGCGCAGCCGGGCCACCAGGGCGTCGGTCAGGCGCCCGGCCCCGCCCTCCGGGACGGGGAACCCGACGTCCTGCCCGAGCATGCTCAGCAGCCACCCGAACACCGCGCTGCCCGCCGCGTCGGGGCCGAGGTCGGTGTGCAGGGCGTTGCCCGCCAGCAGCAGCCCGGCGCCCTCGCCGCGGAAGTGCTCGCGGGCGAACCCCCGGACGGGCTGCACGAGGGTCCGCGCGAACCGCAGCCCCTCCGCCGCCCCCAACGCCCGCACCAGCCGCCGCGCCCCCCGCACCGGCGGGAACGGGCGCAGGAACGTCTCGAGCAGCGGGTCGCGGATCCGTCGCCACTGCTCGACGAGCTCGAGCCACGCCGCGCCGTCGCCCGCGGCGAACGTCTCCAGGTTCGCCGCGGTGCGCTCCGGGTCGCGGTGCAGCACGGCGCACCGGTCGTCCGGGGTGACGTGCGCGAGCACCGCGGGGGCGTGGCACCAGCGCAGGCCGTGGGCGGGCAGGTCGAGCTCGGCCAGGACCGGGGACGCCGCCGCGAGCGGGTAGAACGCGCTGAAGGTGTCCGTGACGAACCCGGGCGCGGTGAGCTCGGCGCTGCGCACCGCACCGCCCGGGCTGTCGGTGGCCTCGCAGACCAGCACCTCCCAGCCCGCGTCGGCAAGGAGGTTGGCCGCGACCAGCCCGTTGTGCCCGGCCCCGACGACGACGGCGTCGACCGACTCCGCGGGAAGTGCGCTCATCCCCGCTCGCAGACGATGTCCGCCAGCCGGGCGAGCGACTCCCGGTTGCGCGGCACCAGCATCGCCTGCTGCACGAAGCCGGGGATCAGGGTCGCGGGGCCCCGCTCGGCGCGTTCGGTCATGGTCACCAGGCTGCCGCCGTCCGCGGGGTCGACGGTGATCCGCACGCGCGCCGCCCCGGAGGGCCAGGCGTGCGCGCGGATCTCGATCAGCTCGTCCGCCTTCGACTCGATGACCTCGGTGTCGTCCTCGAGCTGCAGCGGCCAGGTCCCGACGCTGTGGTGCAGCCGGGTGCCGACCGCCGGGTAGCCGTCGTCGACCGCACGCATGTGGGTGGCGCCGACGACCCACAGCGGGTAGCTCCAGCCGTCGGCCAACACGGCGTAGACCCGCTCGGGGGGCGCCGGAATCCACCGTTCGACCTGCACACTCATCGTGCTCGTGCCTCCAGACACAGGTGGTAGGGATCGGGCCCGGCGGGCATCGGGGACCCGGCGCCGAGGGAGCGCCCGCCGGCAGGTCGACGTCGAGGGACCCGAGCAGGGTGGAGAGCGTTCCGCACTCGGGTCATGCCGGGTCCATACCCCGCAGGCCCCGCCCTCTCACCCGCGATCCGCCCCGTCGACGCCACGCCGCCGGGCCGCACCGGGCGCTGCCACAGCCTGCCGCGCGGACGACCTGCGGTCGCCCCCGGCACCCCCACGACGCTGCCCGCGATGTCCATACCGCGGCGCTACCCGCGGCCCACGGACCGGAACCAGAGCCGCTCCGCGTTGCCCGCGGCCAGGAGCTCGCGGTGGGGGTCCGACACCGCGTCGAGCAGCGGATCGAGGCGCGCCAACCGGGCAGGCGCGTCGCGCGGGGCGGCCACCGAGTCCGAGCCCAGCACGAAGCGGTCCGGAAACTCGTCGATCAGCGCCACCCAGCTCGGATCCGCACCGTCGCCGTGCGCGTCCACGATCCGGTCCACAAGGGACCAGGACACGTCGATGTGCAACCGCCGGTGCCGGGCCAGCAGCGTGCCGACGACCGCGGCCTGGTCGTGGGGCTCGATCCGCCGCGCGACACCGGCGTGGCACCAGACCACGTCGGTGTCCCGGTGCCGAGCGAGCATCTCGTCCAGCTGGGGGACGTACTCGTGCTCCGTCGGCCGTCCCGCCGACGCGCTGTCGTGGTGCAGGGCCAGCGGGCGGTCACGCTGGCGGGCGAAGTCGAACACCGCGTCGAGGGCCGGGTGCGAGGCGGTCGGGTGCTCCCCCGCCGTGAGGTTCGTCAGGTCGTCGTGGCGCAGCATGACCCCGCCGATCCCCGCCCAGAACGGATACCGTCCCCAGGCCCACTCGAGGTGCTCCACGGCGAGCCGGTCGGTGGGGTCGAAGCCGCACACCGTCGGGGCCACGCGCGGGCGCAGCTCCTGCGGGAGGGCCAGGTACAGGTCGGCGACGAGCTGGTCGGTCAGCGCGAAGTAGCTGCACTGGTCGTTGCCGTCGAGGTAGTAGTGCGGCGCCCGCGGCTCGCTGCGCGCCCACTTCTTCTTCACCGGCAACCCGAACACGACCGCGCGCGAGACCGTCTCGAGCGCCGCCGCCAGATCCTCGGCGCTCACCGTCTGTTGGAGGAAGTCGACGACGTGGACGTGGGCGTCGACGACGGTCCCCGTCATCGCCGCACCGCGTCACCGGTCGGGCCGCTCCGAGGATCGATGATGTGATCGACCATTCCCGCACCTACCCGCCTCGGGACCGCGCCATGCACGACGGTTCCGGTACCGCAGCGCCCGGGACCCCGCCGCCGGGTCGTGTGTCCGCCGGCGTCCAGGACGGTGAGCGGCCTCCGCCCGAGCTGTCCGCCGTCAGCGATCCCCCGGGGCGGGAGGCTCGGGTGCGGACGAGTCGGCCGCCGTCACGTCTCCCGCCTCCTGGGCCTCCGCGTCCACGTAGACCACGCCGTGAGAGTGCGCGACGGTCCCGGCGTCGCGGTGCGGGACGTCCCCGTCGATCGCGTCGTCGGACACGTACGCGGCGTCCTTCTCCCGCGGTTTCCAGTGGGTACCGTCGTCCGCGACGAGGGGAGCAGGCAGCTCGACGCGCTGGGCGTCCGTGGCACCGGGCGTCGGCGACCGCGGATCGCCGCCGCTCTTGGGATCGAGCTCCGGATCAGCCACGACCACTCCGTCCATGAGGGCCCGACCCCTTGCCGGACTTCGGCGAGGTACCCGCGCGGTCCGCAGCCCAACCCGCCACGATCGGGGGATGGCAGGTACCCGTCGCGGGTGGGGCGCCTCAGCTCCCGGCCTCGGGCCCGAGCAGGTTCCCGAGCGGCCCGAGGTCGATGTTCAGGTCGCCCGGCTCGAGGCCGAAGTGCTCACGCAGCTCGATCATCGCCTCCTCCAGCCGCATGAGGCCGAGACCCAGCCGCTCCACGGTCTCGTCCGACAGGTCGCCCGCCTCCACCCTGCGGAGCGCCTGACGCTCCATGAGCTGGCGGAGCAGCTCGACGATGGTCAGCACGAGCTTTCCGAGATCTCGCGCCACGGTCTCCGGCTGGGACTCGATGCGGTCGGGCAGCTCAGCCATCGGCGCCGTCCATCAGGGTGTGGACCGAGCTGATCAGCGCCCGCAGCGACACGTGCACGAGGTCGACGTCCGCCAGCGAGATCGTCACGTCGCCGGTGATCATCACACCGCCCGCCAGCAAGCGGTCGAGGAGATCGACCAGCGCCAGGTCGTCATCCGGGTGGGCGATCGTCACGGCTGCTCCCAGTCGGTGAACGAGAACGCGGGCCAGGGTCCGGTCAGCTCCACCCGGATCCCCTCGGGCGCGGACTCCGCGACGGCCGCGCGGAAGGCCTCCTCGCGCTCGTCGGCCACGAGATAACCCGCGTTGAGCACCATCTCCTCCGCACGCCCGCTCAGCCGAGCGTCCTGCAGCGTGAAGCGGTGTGCCGCGGCGGACCGCTCGACGAGCGCCGCGTGCAGACTCTCGGCGCTCTCCCGGGCGTGCTCGCGCCGCCGTCCGTCGCGGTCCCGGGTCTCCCGGCGACGGAGCAGGTACGAGGTCCCGGGGCGGCCGGCGTCGGGTGCCGGGAGGGCGGCTGCCTCCTGCGCGACCTCGGGTCCGACGTAGACCTTCACCCCCCACTCGCGGTGCCCGGCGACGCGGCGCAGCACCCGCAGGAGGTCGGCGGACCTGTCCGCGAGCAGCCGTCGCACCGCGGCGTCGTCGCGGTAGAGCGTCGCCAGGCTGACGGGGGCGGTCGGCCGCTCCCGCCCCGCCTCGACCACGACGGCGTGGTGGGCGCGCGCGAGGCCCTCGAGCCGGCCGAGGTCCTCCATCGAGGCGGCGAGGGCGGCCTCGTCGAACCGCCGGGCGACGACCGTACCGACGACCGCGACGAGATCGCCCTCGATCACCAGCCGCGGCGGCTCACCGTCGACCCCCGGTCCGGCCGGGGCGTCGAGGCCGCCGAGCCGGATCGCGTAGAGCCACACCAGCTCGTCCACGGTCGTCACCGGCGCCTCCCCTGCGGTCGGCGGGCGGCGGTCCGCCGGACCGGTTCCTCCTCGACGGGCTCATCCTCCCCCTCGTCCACCTCGTCCGCGTCGCCCTCCTCGAGCTCGGCGACGGTCCCCGCCTCCAAGGCCTCGATCCGCTCACGCAGGCGGCGGTTCTCCTCCGCGAGCGACGCCGGGCTCGCGCCGTCCCCGGAGCCGTTGCCCGAGCTCAGGCTCGTGTCGTGCTCCCACCAGTCGATGCCCATCTCGCGAGCCTTGTCGACCGACGCGACGAGCAGCCTGATCTTGATCGTGAGCAGCTCGATGTCGAGCACGTTCACCCGGATGTCCCCGGCGATCACGATCCCCTTGTCCAGCACCCGTTCCAGGATGTCGGCGAGGTTCGTCGACTCCTGTCGGTGCGTGTCCGGCGGACGGGCCGTCCTGCCGGGTACCGGAAGTCCTCCGGAGGTCATCGTCCTCCCTTGTGCAGCGTTCCGCGGCCGTAGCGGGCCGCCCGGCGGTAGCCGGTGAGATCGCCGTCGGCGTCGACCTGGACCTCGAACAGGGCGAGGATGTCCGCCGAGTCCGGGATGCGCCGGGTCTCCACGACCTCGACGCCGATCAGCCAGCCGTCGCCGTCCGCCTCGATCGACACGACGCTCTCGAGCTCGCGCCCGGTGAGCATCACGATCTGTTCGGCGGCGCGGCGGGCGGCCGCGACGGGGAGCACCCCGTCCTTGTGGCCGTTGCGGGTGCGAGCGTCTGCATCCTCCTCGGGTCGTCTGCGTGGGCGCGCGGGTGGGGCGGACCCCGAGCGGGACTCCTCCCGCTCGGGGCGCCGCCTCCGGACCGGCCGGTCGTCCTGGTCCGCCACGTCCGTCACTCAGCCCCGACGCACCATCAGCCGCTGCAACAACTCGTTCTCGCGAGCCGTGCACTCCTCCTCGGAGAGCTCACCGCTGCGCCGGGCCTCGTCGACACGGTCCAGCTCGACCCGGATACGGGCCGGGTCGTAGTACTGCTCCTCGGCCTGGCCCTGGATCTGCTCGGCCAACCACAGCACGCCACGGACCGGCGCGAGGGGCAGGCCGAGCAGACCTGACACGAGACCCATCGTGGATCACTCCTCCGTCATTCCTGGGGGATGAAGTCGTAGGGCGCGAGCGGGCCGAGCAGCCGCAGCCGCAACCACTCGTGGGTGTCCGCACCGAGCTCCTCGACCGCATCCTCGAACTCGTCCGCCGCGTCCCGCCGGACCAGGAACGCCGCGTTCACGACGTCCTCCGGCTGAGTCGGCGTGGTCGCCGACACCGCCTCCGCGAACTCCCCGATCCGCTCGAGCACGTCGGCGGCGTCGACGTCGCGGCGTTCCTCGAGCGCCTTGACGATGCGCTCGCCGAGCTGAACGCGGTCGTAGTACGAGGCGTCCTCGGGCACCCCGCGGATCCGTTCCTGCAGCTCCCGGATCCCGGTGTCCTCCTCCACGATCTCCTGCAGCAGGACGTCCTGCTCGTAGCTGCCCTTGAGGGTGTACTGGACCTTGCCCTCCAACTGCTCGAGGGCCCGCACGAACTGGTCGTGGTGCGGGGCCAGCAGCTCCTCCACCACCCCCTCCTGCTCGACGACGGCCGGGAACCGCATCGGGAGGACGGTGGTCGTCGCCGCGACCGCGTCGACCACCGCCTCGTGGGCCACGAGATCGTCCCGCGTACCGAGCGGCCGGTCCAACGGCACGTCGCCGACGATCGCCGCGACCGCCTCGTGGGCGACGGTCGTGACCTCACCCGACGGACCCAGTCCGACGAGATCCTCCGGCAGCTCCGCGTCCGCCGACACCAGCCCGTAGACGTACGTCGCGGTCACCCCTCACGCTCCCTGGTCCGCTGCCGCGGCCGCCGGCGCGGCGCCTCCTCGCGGTCGTCGTCGGAGTTGCCGCCCAGCAGCTCCCCGACCTTGTCGACGGCGGCGTCCAGCGCACCGCTCGTCTTCCCCTTCGCGCCGCCCTCCATGATCCCCTGGGTCAGGTCGGTGAGGTCCTTGCCGCCCTTCCCCTTCCCGTAGAGGTCCAGCCGGTTCGTGGCCTCGGCGAACCGGAGGAAGGTGTCGACGCTGGCCACCACGATGCGGGCGTCGATGGTCAAGATCTCGATGCCGACCAACGACACCCGGACGAACACGTCGATCACGAGACCCTTGTCCAGGATCAACTCGACGACGTCGGCGAGGCCACTGCCCGCGCCGCCCCCGCCCGAACCGCGGTCGACGTACCCGCCGCCCCCCGGTCCCTGGGTCTGTGTCGCGACCGTCATGGGTCATCGGCTCCTTCCACCGGCGGTGGCCGGCTGTCGGCGGGCCGAGCGGCGCCTGCGGGGCGCGGGTTCGGTCTCCGGCTCCTCGTACTCCGCGTCGTCCGCGGACTCGTCGTCCTCGTCCGCGTCGTCCTCGTACTCGTCCGCGTCATCCGCGTCGTCCGCGTCGTCCGCGTCGTCGTACTCGTCGACCTCCTCGGACGGTTCGTCGTCCTCGGCGGGGTCATCGGTGGGGTCGTCCTCGTACTCGTCGGCCTCGTCCGACTCGTCGTAGTCGGCGTCCTCGCCGGAGTCGTACTCGCCGTCCTGGGCGTCCTCAGCGCTGTCCTCGGCGCTGTCCTCGGCCCCGTCGTCGCCGTCGTACTCGTCCGCGCCTGCCTCGTCGGCCACGCCGTCGGCGCCCTCCTCAGCGCCCTCCTCAGCGCGCTGCCGCTCCTCCTCCTCGAGTGCCTCCTCGTGGGTCCGGGTGACCTCACCCTCGTGGATCTCGCCCCGCCAGCCCTCGACGTCGTCGGGGTGCAGCAGGACGGTGGCCATCGCATGCCGCCGGAAGTGCTTGAACTCCAACCGCGCGCGCCGGCCCTGGGCCCGCCAGATGTTGCCGGTCCGCTCGAACAACCCCTGCGGGAAGTACTCGAGGACCAGCAGCACCCTCGTCGCGTTGGGCCCGAGCTCGGTGAAGCTCACCGCACCGTCGACGTGCCCCTTGGCGCCCTTGGACTTCCACACGATGTGCGAGTCCGGGACCTGCTCCAGGATCGTCGCCTCCCACTCGCGGTGGGACAGGAAGATCTGCGCCTTCCACTGGGTCTTCTCGTCCGAGACCTGGTCGACGCTCTCGACCTTCTTCATGAAGCTGGGGAAGTCCCCGAACTGCGTCCACAGGTCGTAGGTCGTGCGCAGCGGCAGGCCCACGTCGAGGTCCTCCACGATCTGGGTGACCTTGAGCTTCTTGCCACCCTTGCCGCCACCCCCGCCGGAGTCGGACCCACCACCGAAGAGACCGGTGATCTTGTCCTTCAGACCCGAGAAGAAGCCACCGCCGGAGTCCTCGTCCTCGGAGTCGGGGTCGCGGTCCTCGCCGTCCTCGTCGTCGCGAGAGCCGGTGATCGCCGACTTCAGCCCGGACCCGGTCTCACCGACGTCGGTGAGCCGATCCGTCAGACCGGCGACCCGATCGGTCGCCACCTCCGCGGCCCGTTGGACCAGCATCGAGAGCAGCTTCTGCCCCGCGTCCTTCAGCGCGTCCGACGGGACGGCGTCGGACAGCTTGCTCGCACCGTCAGGCATCGCCGGACCTCCGACGTCCGCCCTTGCGCGCGGTGGCGGCCTTGGTCGTGCCGGAGGCCGCCTTCGTCGCCGTGTCGGACGCCGCCTTCGCACCGCCTCGGGTCGCCTTGGTCCCGCCGGACGCCGCCTTGGACGTGCCGGCGCGGGCGGTCCGGGTCCCCGCCGCAGCGGTTCGTCGACCGGTTCCCCCGGCACGGGACGGGGAGCTCGAGCCCCCCTCCGCCGCCTTGGCCGAGCGGCGACGGGGCCTCGGCGCCTCCTCCGGCTCCTGCTCGGCGGGCTCGTCCGCGGGGCGTTCCGCGTCACCGTCGTCGAGGTCGTTCGTGTCGTCGACCTGGTCGACCTCATCGACCTCGCCGTCGTCGGTCTCGTCGGTCTCGTCGGTCTCGTCGGGGAGCTCCTCATCGGGGCCCTTGCCCCGGGGGTCGACGGTGTCCCGCACCCCGCCCGCCGCCTTCCTCGCCGACCCCGCCGCACCGCCGCCGAGATCGCCCAGTGACTCGACCCGTTTGCCCACCTTCTCGGTGAGCGACGAGACCTGCTTCGCCGCGACCGCCATCACGGCGCCCTTCCCGGCGTCGAGGAGCCGACCCCGGACCTGGTCCGAGAGTGCCGACAGCTCTGGCGAGCTGTTGAGCAGTCTCTGTCCCTGGGCCAACAGCTCGCCCGGTCCACCCGCACGACGCCCCGCGGCCATCCCGCCGAGCATCAGGGCGAGCTTCATCTTCTTGGTGCGCCCGAGGAAGTAGCCACCGGCTACCCCTAGGGCCACTCGTGCGCCGCACTTCATCGCGTCTCCTCACGTGGTGGCCGGTCCACCGCCGCGCAGACCATCGGAGATCATCGAGAGAGATGATCGGGCGCGACGTTGAACCGGAGTCGCAACCGTCTACCCACCGCGATCTCCGCGCACACGCTGGTCGGCCATATCCGCAATTTTTGCGCCATCTGGACCACACGTCCGGCCCATTTCTCGGAGTTGTTCATGGAACGACCGGGGCACCGTCGATCCGACTGTTCCGTGAGGCCGACGCGCCACCTGCATGAATGTCCTCCAGATGGCGGCTGGACATTACGCCGAATGTGCCTGTGTCACGACCAAGTCCATGATCAGGGACAACAGGGGCACCCCCGCGCGTCAGGGCTCACGAGCGGACCGGCCGGACGCCGTCGGACTTCGTCGAGGCGACCCGGTCGCGCACAGCCGGAACCAGCGTCCGAAAGGCCCATCCCCGCGCCATCACCACGAAGATCGGAATTGTGCGGAGGATCAGGACGCCGCTTTCGCCGCCGCCACGATGATCAGCACGATCAATGCGATCAACAACAGCACCACCGTGACCGGGAGCAGCACGAGGGCGAGGACGAGCGCCACCACGAGCCCGATCCGCATCGCCGGGCTCAGCGCTCCCAGGGCCCCCTTGAGCGCTCCCCAGACGGGATTCCCACCCGCGAGGCCGGCTCGGACTCCCCCGAGGAGCCCGCCCACGGCGAGACCACCCGACGCCGCCATCGTGTCGAAGGAGCCCGCCAGACCCTCCACCTTCTCCAGCGCGACCCCGACTGTGGTCCGCAGCAGAGTTCGAAGCAGCTCCTTGAGGCTGGTCTTGAGCTCGTCCACGGCCCCCTCTCGTGCCTGACGAGGGCCCGGTCGGGACCCGTTCAGGGCGGCGCGGCCGTCGTCCACCTCGAGCACGCTCATCGGACGCACACCCGGGCCCCCGCCACTTCGGCGCCGGAGGCGCCCTTCTCATCGCAGTCCTCGCCGTGCATGTCGGCCCCTGTCGTCGTCGGTTCGCGGCGCAGCGTCGATCAGGGGCCACGCCGCCCGGCTCCGCGACTACCACCCCCTGCACCGGTCTAGTCGGGTTCGGCGCCGAAACCCGTCAGGTGGCGCAATGGGCGACGCGCATGGACGCGGCCAGTTGCGCCGGGCGGTGGGTACTCACCCGCACGCCAGGCCCCGACCCCGCACGAACGCCTCGCCTTCGCACCATGAACGACATCGGGCTCACCGCATGGCTCGACAGCGCGCCGGCCACGGCCATCGCCCTCAGCGGAGCCGCCGTCCAGGCGGACGACGCCGGGGAGCGAAGACTGTCCCGCAGCGGCTCCATGTCATGACACACCAGGTCATCAGGCAGGTAACCTGGCGCCATGCCCCGGTGGGAAGAAGGCAGCGAGAGGCGGATGAAGCAGGCCGCCATGGAGCTCGTCGAACAGCAGGGCTTC
>Ga0070671_100000555_pt1 | contig 26477 bp, 25 predicted proteins | sample KBSS73metaG_FD_65341 | JGI IMG/M metagenome (GOLD analysis project Ga0070671, IMG submission 65341) | Switchgrass rhizosphere microbial communities from Kellogg Biological Station, Michigan, USA - KBS S7-3 metaG | ecosystem: Host-associated > Plants > Roots > Rhizosphere > Soil ...
GGCGAGGAGGAATATCTGCAAGCGCTCGGCGAACCCATCGTCGTTGCCGGCGGCAGGCCGCCCGGATGATCGGTGGCGATGGGAAACGGGCGGGACGGGATCGACACCGAGCGCGGTCTGAAAATCCGCGTGCCGAGGGTTCCGTTCCGTCCTTAGCTGTATGGACGGTAGAGGAAGTCGACTGAAAGTCTACCGTTCCTCTACCGGAGTAGGTGCAAAGCTGTCTTTAGCTGGTGCAGATAGCCTGTGCCAGAACGGTTTCACGATCTGATTTCTACGCACCGTCCATGCGATAAGAGCGAGCGCCGCGATCAGGCAGATCGCAATCGCCACGACGGATGCTTCCGCCCCGAATGCGCCGCCCGATAGCCATTCCGGCCCCGAGAGGGTCCCTTGGAGCAGCCCTTTCGCTGGCGTGCCGGAGACAGCCACACCGAAAATTCCACCCTGCATGAAATTCCACGCCATATGCAGGCCGATGGGCAGCCACAAGCGGCGCGTCGCGGTATACGCGGCAGCGAGCAGGATGCCCGCTTCGAAGATGATCGAGATCGCTCCAACCAGAGTCGCATGTGGACTAATGAGATGAATGAATCCGAATAGCACCGCCGAAATGAGCATCGCTAACCAGGTTCCCAACGATTGCTCGACGATGCGGAACACGATGCCGCGGAATACGATCTCTTCAGCAACCCCGGCCATCATCGCGCCGACCAGCGGCCCGACGATGCTCGACGCCGCTGCCGTGCCGGTCACGTGGTAAGAACCGATTGCCCACAACACAGCAATGGTGCTTGAAAACAGCAGGGCACCTGTGAGCACGCCCGCACCGAACTCCTTGAGCGCGCCGCCAGTCGAGAATTCAGCGACCGCGCGCTTTTCAACAAGTCGCACATATGCGCAATAGGCACCGTATACCGCCACGATGCTGATCAGCGTTGCGATGCGCGTAACACTCCGGCCTTGGGAAGGCACCAGGAGCAAGATGAGCTTCTGAGTTGCGATAGCGGCCAGAATCACCATGAAACTAGCCAGCAGAATTCTCACCAGCGGAAACTGAACGACTTTATTCCATCGAGTGGCGGGCGTGGAAGCAGATTGTGCGGCCAAAGTCTCGACCTCGATCTTCCCTGCGGCTCTGAGAGTCCGCTTCCGCGCTAGAATAGCTGACTTGGACGGCGGCCGCTTGTGGCGCAACTATGTCCGCGTGCTCTATCCGTGCTGAATGGGCCGAAGGCGCCGACTGAGTCGATGTCGAGCGATCTCTTGACCGCCTCGCAGGGTGCTTCCCGCAAAGCCCATCGCGTATGGACTCAAAGCGCAGGTTCCGCACCTGCCACGCCTTCGAAGCGAAGCCGCGCCTCGGAAAAGTGGGGCGCAGCATTCGTGCGCTGATGCAACCGAGAACGGTAGGCGCGCAGCTCGGGCAATTCATCGAGCAGATTCTTTTCTGCCGCCCAATCGACAATGTACGCCGCCACGCAATCCGCGGCGGTAAAGGAATCACCGACGATGAAACTTCGTCCGATCAAGTGCCGGTCGAGCACCGTTGCCATTGTTCGAAAATCCTCGGCGGCGAGAGCGATTTCAGCCGCTGAGCGCTTTTCTGGCGGGTAAAGAAAGGTGTGACGAGTCATTCGCCACAGTGCCGATTCCAGCTCAGTCATCGCAAAGAACGCCCACCGATACACCTGCGCCCGCGGCTTCAGATCCACCGGCAGGAGTCCCCTGCCAGGGAATTTCTCGGCTAGATACAGGACAATGGCGGCAGATTCCGTCAGCACCAGGTCATCATCGACCAACACCGGTATTTTGCCGGCGGGGTTGAGTTTGAGGAACTGCGATGAACGCTGTTCGCCGGCCATCAGGTTCACGGGTACGAATTCGAACTTCGCGTCCAGGTCGAGCAGGGCCCAAAGGACGCGCAGCGAGCGCGTGGCGCCAAATCCATAAAGTTTCATCATGAGCGTGTCTCCAGATGCTTCAGCAGGCGGCGTGCCAATATCGAATCATGTGCGGCGCGGGTCTGACCCGCGGCGGCTTCTATCACCACTTCGACAGCAAGGACGAGTTGTACGCGGCCGCCGTATCGAGCTTCACCACGTGTAATCCATTTGCCGTGCAGCTCGCCGAGGCGAAGCGGCCCATCCGCGATCCGCACAAGTTGGCGCGCATGCTGGTCGACCTCTATCTCAGTGATGAAGTGCTCGATAATCCGGACCTGCATTGTCCGCTGTATGCCCTGCCCGCCGACGTCGCACGCGCGGGCCTGCCACCGCAAAAGGCCTACACCGACCTCATCCGCAACTTGGTGCGCGTGTTCCTCGCGGCACTCACGGACGCTCGCGATGCGGAACGCCGCGCGCAGGCCATGGTCTCCCTGTGCGTCGGCGGCATGGTGCTTGCGCGCACCACAAACGATGCCGAGCTGCGCCAATCGCTCCGGGCCACGGCCAGGCAACAGGCTCTAGCGCTGCTGGAGACGTAAGTAGATCAGCGAAGCGTCCGCGCGTTGTTCTGACGGTGTTCGGTCACGGTCGCGGCGATCGGTCGCACCTCGGTGTTGGATATCTCCTGGAAGGCACTGAAACTGGTTAGGCCTGTGGTCGCTACCGATCGAGTCGCTTCTGCTTGACGGCCGCGACTTCGTCACGGCTCAGCTCACCGTTGTGGTCCGCGTCGGCACGATCGAACAACGGCGTGGGGCCATCGACAAATTCGGCGTTGCTTACCCGCCCATCGCGATCCTTGTCAAGTTGCGCGACCAATTGAGTCAGTCGTTCCTGCGCCTTCTGACGGGCCATCGGCCGGGATGTCAGGTCCGCCTGATCTATATACCCGTCACCGTTGCGGTCCAGTCGCCTGAAGGCACGTTCGCGCACTGCATGAAACTCCTCGCGAGTGACGACACCGTCGCCGTTCATGTCGGCAGACTCGAATAACTTGGTTGGGTCCGGTTGCCGTTGAATAACCGCGCGGGTCGCCATCATGCACCCCGTATTCAGTGTCAGGCAGGCAACGAGCAGGGCGGTGTTTCGAAAGCTTGCGGCTTGCATGTTGGTTCCTCAATTTCCCGCCTGTTGCAGGGCCTGGACAATGAGCGGCTTCAGCTGCTGTTCGAGGTGGCCGCCGAAGTGTGTCTTGTAGTTGTTCATGTCCTGCATCCCGAGAATGGCGTAGTAACCGGCATCCCGATCGATCCACGGCGTGAATCCGAATGCACCCGGAGAGGAGATCTGATGGCATCCAGTCTGCGGCGTGCTGCATTCGAGCCACGCGGTGAGCCCATAGCGCAGATTGCCTCCGGGACTCTTGCCAATCGTGGCGTCGGGATAGGGCTCGATCGTCTGGGTATCGAAGATTCCGGGGGCCAGCAGGGACGTGCCTTGCCACACTCCTTTGTCGTACACGAAATGCAGGATGCGCTCGTACTCTCTCATTGACACGATCAGGCCCCCGGCGAGGAGCGGATTGTCCGTGCCGGTCGCCTGCAACGGATTCGCGTAGTAAACAATGTCTGTGGTAAGTCCCAACGGGCCGCGAATCTCTTGCGCAAACAACTCGTTCCACGTTTTACCGGTAACCACTTCTGCCATCCGGCCGGCCACCGCGAGGTGTACGCTGCCGTAATCGAATTCGGTGCCCGGCGACGACGCCAACGCCGTCCCGGAGATGGTAGTTGCGCACTCGCCGAGAGTAACCGACGAGTCGTAGGTGCAGCGGTTTTCGGGAGCGAGACCCGACGTGAACGACATCAACTGTCGCAAGGTAATCGGTGCGTGATCGCCAGTCCAGCCGAGCACTTGGCCAGTGGTGCTGTCGAGGGACAAGTAGCCCGCGTCCATGAGCCTGAAGAGCGTGGCGCCGGAGACCAACTTGGAAGCGGAGGCTATGGGAACACGCGTATCCGGCGAGAAGCTGCCGTACATGTGTTCGAATACTTTAACGCCATCGCGGTTGTAGATTGCGAGTCCCATGCCTGTCAGACCTTCGGATTCGAAGGCCGCCCGCGCGGCTGAATCCACGGGATCGAATGGATTGCCGCCGTCTCCGTCACCATTGCAGGCAGCCAGTGTCAATAGCGCTGAAGAGACGGCCAGCTGTGACAAAAAGACAATGTTCATTGTGTGCAACTCCTCGAACTTGTAGGAGCAGCAACGGCGGCCGGGAATTTCGGGTGACAGCCGGTGCGCAGCATTTGGTCACCCGCGCGTAACAGTGTGTAACAGCGCGCTCCATCTGGTTGAGTATCGTTCCGGATACGGCTAAAACGTCCGTATGACGGAAACCACTGCGACCATTCTGATCGTCGAGGACGACGCCGCTATTCGCCGGCTGGTCGCCGAGGTCCTCCGGAATGAAGGGTTTGCTGTAGAGGCTGCTGATGGTGGGCACGGAATGGACGCCGTTCTGGCACGCGCCCGGCCTGACCTGGTGATTCTGGACCTAATGCTGCCGGGCGAGGATGGGTTATCCATCTGCCGCAGGTTGTATGCACATGAGAACTTCCCCATACTCATACTGAGTGCAAAATCCGACGAGATCGATCGCGTCGTGGGTCTGGAGACCGGTGCGGACGACTATCTCGTCAAGCCATTCGGACCGCGCGAGCTCATGGCGCGTGTCCGCGCGCTGCTTCGGCGCGGGCCCCGAACAAGGGTTCCCGTTGTCAGGCGGTTCTCTGTAGGAGATCTCGTAGTCGACCTCGACACGCGGCAACTTGTCGATAAGCGCAATGCACTCGTCGCCCTGACGTCGGCCGAGTTCGACTTATTCGCCTGCTTCGTTCAAAGACCCCGGCGCGTGTTGACGCGCGACCAGATTTGTAAATGGACTCGCGGTAGGATGCCCGATCCGTTGGATCGTTCCATTGACATGATTGTCTCCCGCCTTCGACGCAAGCTCGATATAGTGAGTCCCGGTACCAATCTCATCACAACGGTGAGAAACGGCGGCTATTTGCTGACAGCCCACGTCACGCCGGTTCCCTGATGCGTCTCGCGCCCGCGGTTCGCATCGGTCTGGTGATCCTGTCGAGTGTGACGATTGCCTGGATCGGTACCGTGTTACTCTTTTATCTCTCGGCGGCCAGCGGCACTCGCAATACGCGTCCGTTACCAGGTCAGGTTGCTGCGCTCGTGACGTTGCTGGAGCAGGCGACACCTGCCCAGCGACCTGTGCTGCTGCGCGCGGTGACGTCGCAAACCATAACTGCGCGTGTCGAGCCCGGTATTCACGTTGGAATTACGCCGAGATTCCAGCGTGTCCCGCGATGGACCGAGCGCGCGGTTGATCAGTACCTGGCAGCCACCGGCGAGCGGCCCAACAGTGTGACCGTTACGGGCGCGCGCGGGGGCTGGGGCTTCTCATTCGTCGCCCCAGTCGATCTCGAGCTGCGGGTGGGGCTCACAACCGGCGACACCCTGGTCGTCGATGCGCTGAGTTATCCGGTGACCAACGTTTTCGGCCTGCCGGTGGGATTTGTGGCGGGTCTGACGAGCGCGGTGATTGGATTGATGGCACTACTTGCCCTGCAACGCCAAGTGGCCTTCAATCGCCTGCAGGTTCGCATGTCTCACCTGGTCCGCGGTCGGATCGCGATGCTGGGCGGAATCTCGCACGATGTGCGGACATTTCTGACCCGGCTACGCTTGCGCGTGGAGCGGATTCCCGATACGGAAGAGCGGGATCGCGCGATAGCGGATATCGCTGACATGCTTCGCCTCCTCGACGATGCCCTGCTCGCCAGTCGGGCGGGCGCTGGGGAGTTAGCCGAGGAGTTAGTTGACTTCGGGCAGGTCGTTCGCGCGGAGGTGGAGGATTGCGGGGCCGCGGGGCAGTTGGTGGACGTGCGGACTGTGGGCAGCGCCGGCGCCGATGCAACTGTGTTGGGTGATCGCCTCGCCCTGCGCCGCGTGGTCGCCAATTTGGTCGGCAATGCTTTGATCTACGGCAAGGCCGCTCACCTGTCCATCGACACGGACAGGGAATTCGTCACGTTGATTGTTGATGACCACGGCCCTGGCATCCCGCCGGACCAGCGAGAGGCGATACTGGAGCCCTTCGTGCGCCTCGAGGATTCGCGCAACCGCCATACCGGGGGCGCTGGTCTCGGGCTCGCGGTGGCCCGCAGTCTCCTCGAGGCCCATGGCGGTACCATTTCGATCGCGGACGCGACCAGTGGCGGCGCGCGGGTTACAGTCAGACTGCCGTTGTTTGTTGCGCGCTAGCAGGGCTTCATTCTTGCTCGAGCCGGATGCGGGCCAACTACGCTTCACCGGGTCAGCGAGGCCTTCCACTTCTTCGGCGTCGTGCAATACACCGCCCGAAACGCCTCCACGAAAGCGCTGGGCTGTCGATAACCCACGGAGAAGGCGACGTCTTTCACCGAGCGACCTCCAATAAGCATCTCCACGGCCCTCATCACTCGCAATTGCCGCCGCCAGGACTCGAAGTCGAGGCCCGTTTCCTTGCGGAACAGTCGTTCGAGTGTCCGAACGCTAACACCCGCAGAAGCACACAGACTACTGAGTGTCGTGCGGAGCCCCGGATGGGTGACGAGTTGCCGGGCAATCGCGATTGCTCGCGGGTCCCTGGGCAGTGAAACGGTCGTTGCAACGGAGGATGCGGAAGTTAGCTCGGCGATCAGTAGCGTGCAGAGCGCCTCGTGAACCTGGTTCCTTGCGCGAAGCTCGCCCCCGTTGACAATTTCGACGATCAGTTCACGTAGCAGCGGGCGCACGTGAAGGACTCGGCAGCTGCCCGGTAAGGCTGCGAGTCCATGCCGCAAATAGATGGTGCGCATGGATACGGTTTCCGGCATGCGAATCCGATGCACCGTTCGCGCGGGAACCCAAAGACCGAAGTACGGCGGAATCATCCATAGATTCTGGCCGGAAGAGACTTCCATGACGCCACGGGTTGCATAAATGAGCTGATCGGATCCGTGCATGTGCTCGGAAATCTCAGACCGCCGTGGGTATTCACGAGCGAATGTAACAGCCCATGTGCCCCGGGGAGGCTCATGTTTGGAGCTGTGCGGTCCTGGGGGGGAAATCCGCTGTCTCGGTGTGACGGTCCGCTGTCGCATGGGCGGTATATTATGACGATAGTGCGGTCTTGCGGCAGTCCTCAGCGAGGCGCATCGTGACGCCATGTTCCTCACTAAGAAATGCCTTTCCAGAAGGGTGATCTTGCAGGGCCTCGGGGCGGCGGTGGGCCTGCCGCTGTTGGATGCGATGGTTCCCGCCTACACGCCTTTGAGCCGCACGCCCGCATCCGCAAAGACCCGATTCACCGCGATTGAGATGGTGCACGGTGCCGCCGGAAGCACCGAGTTTGGGCGGGCGCAAAATCTCTGGTCGCCGATTGGCACCGGTCGGGAGTTTGATTTCACGTCGACTCTGCGGCCGCTCGAGCCCTTGCGCGACTATATCACGATTGTCAGCGACACCGAGTTGAAAAACGCTACTTCGCTTTCGGCCGAAGAAGACGGTCCGATGGCGGACCATGCTCGCTCATCCGCCGCATTTCTGACAGCTCAACATCCCAAAAGAACCGCCGATGCGGATGTCGGGGCCGGGCCTTCGCTCGATCAGATACTAGCGATGCAGTCTCCTCACGAGACACCCCTGGCGTCAGTTCAGATGTGCATCGAGGATCTGGGTACTCTGTCCGGAGACTGCGGATACGGGTATAGCTGCGCCTACTCTCACACCATCAGTTGGACCTCACCCACGATGCCGCTCCCAATGGAAAGGGCGCCTCGCATCCTCTTCGATGGATTCTTCGGGTCGGAGGCTCATCGGCAATCCGACCACAACATTCCGCAACCCGGCAGCGTGCTCGACGGAACTGCGGGTGAAAGAAGTCGTCTACGCAGACGGCTCGGCCCTGCGGACCGGCGCCGCGTCGAAGAGTATCTCGACGAGATCCGAGACGTAGAGCAGAGGATCCAGAACGTTGAGGCGCGCAATCTCAATGAGTCTGCGCGACAGTTGGCCGGAGCGCCCCTGAGTGTTCCGGACTCTTTCGAAGAACACGTGGGCCTGATGTTTGATCTGATCCGGTTGGCTTTCGCGGCAGATCTTACGCGCATCTGTACTCTCAAGCTTGGGATCGATCGAAGTCAGCGGCTGTATCCCGAAAGCGGCAGTACTACACCTTTTCACACACTGTCGCATCACCGGGAAGAGCCGCCGAAGATTCTGGAGTTCGCACGCCTCAACCAATATCACGTCGCTCGGGTGGCGGCTTTTCTCGAGCGCCTGCGCGCGACGCCGGAAGGCAATGGCAATCTCCTGCAGTCTTCTGCGGTCCTGTACGGCAGCCCGATGGGGGACTCGCACGTCCACGGGCATCGGTTTTTACCGTTGTTCATTGCAGGCCAGGCAAGCGGTCGTCTCCGCGGGAATCTCCATGTGCGGTGTACCGAGGGAACGCCGATGGCGAATGTACTGCTCACACTCGCGCGGAAGTTGGGAGTCGAGCTCGATCATATCGGCGACAGCACAGGTGAAATCGCGCTGTGATCGTCTGCGCCTGAGCGACCGACGGAGAGTTTGCGTACTCAGCACCGGGGCTGGCCAGAAACCTTGGCCTGCTTGCAAGGTAAGTGGGTGAGCCGCGCCGTCGTAACCCCCGTCTCTCTCCGCTTCCGCGCTAGAATAGCTGACTTGGACGGCGGCGCCTATGCGGCATGGGCCGAAGGCGCCGACTGAAGTCGATGTCGAGCGATCTCTTGACCGCCGCGCAGCATTTGAGGATCGATTTCAAGCCAAGGTTTTAAAAACAGAAACCAACCTATTCGGCTCGACGTTTTCCCATGGTGTTGTATTTGGGTGTTTCCCGCAAAGCCCATCGCGACCCGCGCGCCGCTTCATCTCGAGATGACGAGGCAGCATTTATGGCACCTATCAGAAGCTGTAACTTCCACTTACGAAGTAGTTGCGCGGCCTCGCATAGATGATCTCGGCGTAGCCGGACGATGTCGACAGTGATGAGTTCCCGGCAACGGGATACACCTTATCTGTCAGATTATTCACACCGAACATCAAGCGCCATGCGCGGGCCGAATTCTCGAGAGTGAGCGAGGCATTCATCACGGTAACTCCGCTGCTCTGCGCCACCTCCCGCGAGTTGGCCGCATCGAAAAACTGCGCTGCCGTAAAGGAAACATCCAGGCGCGGAGTGAGCAGCAGCCCGCCCGGGTGCAGCGTGTAACCTGCACCGGCGTTGGCTTGCCACTTCGGTGTAAAAGGCAGGGAGTTAGACGGCCCAACGGTAGCGGTGACCGCCGAACCAGGCACCGCGATCGTCGCGATCTCGTCGATGGTGTTGCGAAGATAACTTCCGCTGGCGTTTACGTTCAGATCGCGCATCGGTGCGTACGTCAGCTCGAGCTCCGCGCCCTCGATAGTCGATTTACCGGCGTTGAACAGCAACGGAACAACGCCCAGCCGATACGTGAGCTGCATATTGTCATAGTATGTTTTGAAGATAGCGGCGTTCGCGCGCAATACACCACTCCAATCGCTCTTGAGGCCCAGCTCGTAGGTCCTGGCCCTTTCTTCTTTGAACGGTATCGGCAGGTTTCCAGGTGGCGGCGCATTGTAGCGTTGGTTGAATCCACCGCTCTTGAACCCCTGGGACCAGCTGAAGTAGCTCATCAAATCTTTAGTCCAGCGATATTGCAGGCTGGCCGATCCTGTCGTCGCGGTAAACTCCTGTTTGAACGAAATAGGCTGCACGTACAGCGGTGGCACGAGCGACGGCAAAGGATCAGGCGTTGGATTCGTGTAGGGTGATACATTGAAGTCTACGATCCGAATCTTCTTGGTCTCGTTGGTATAACGCACGCCCCCCGTAAAACTGAGCGCCTTGGTGATGTCGTATGTCCATTGCGAGAACAGCGCCCAGTTGTCGTTATCGAGCTGAGCGGCGTCATAGTCTCGTGAGCCCGGAGAACCCCGAGAGACCACCAGCGGCGGTGGAGTCGGGACCGCAACCTGCAGCAGATCATCGACGCTTTCTTTGAAGTAGAACGCGCCGACGACACCATGCAACGGACCGGCCTCGGTCAGCGCCTGCAGCTCCTGGCTCACCTGGTGTCCCCTGCTCCGGTAATCGGTCTGCAGGATCAGCAACGGAGTGTTGTCCGCGTCACGTTCTCCAGTCCAGTTGAGCTGGCGATAGGCACTAACCGACTTGAGTTTGAACGACTCGTTGATGGCCCACTCACCCACGGTGGATACCCCCCAATTCTCCAAGGTACTGCCCACGGGAGCGGTTCCGCCGTTCCGGAAGGGCCCGAGGTTCCAAGTCACAGAATTGGCGCACCGCGAATCGACCGTTCCGGTCGGAACGAATGGCGGTGGAAACGTCGCCCCCGGACATCCCGCGGCGGCGCTCACGACCGCGGGAAATGCCTGCCGCCCGTTGATCGCTGCGAACACAAACGGCGAGCCGTGCTCGTTCGCATGCGTGTAGTCGCCGCGCAAGGTCACTTTCAGCTGCTCCAGTGGTTGCCAGCGCAAGGACGACTGGACCGTGTAGCTGTTTTCGTTACCCAAATCGACGCCATCAGATACCCGCGTAACATAACCGTCGCGCTTGCGGAAGCCTGCCGAAACACGTGCCGCGACGTGGCTCGCGATCGGAATGTCCACGGCAGCGAACGCTTCGCGCAGGTTATCATCACCGAGCGAGACGCGCGCCGTACCTCCAAACTCATCGCCGGGAGCCGCTGTGCTCAGAAGCACCGCGCCGCCGATGGTATTGCGCCCAAAGAGCGTACCCTGAGGACCACGCAGCACTTGCACTTGCGCAACGTCGCGAAACTCCATAACTCCACCAACGGCACGCCCCATATAGACATCGTCGATGTATAGGCCCACACCAGGGTCAACACTGGGAGACGCATCAGTCTGGCCAATTCCGCGGATGAAAACCTGTGCTGCAGAGTTGTTGCCCGACAAAGGCGCGTAGCTATGAAATTGCAGGCTCGGGGTCACATGACCAAGGTCCTCGGTGTTGAATATCTGTTGGCGCTCGAGTGTTTCAGCGCTAAATGCGGAGACGGCGATCGGCGTGTCCTGGAGCCGCTCTTCTCGGCGACGTGCAGTTACCACAATCTCTTCCAGACCAGTGCCTGTGTTGGCGGCCACGGCCTGAGCCTGCGCACTGATGGGCCTGGCAATCGGCATCGTTGCAAGCACTGCAAGCGCGCACCCGCGCGCATACTTGGTTAAGTCGCCCATCATTCCCCCTTCAGGATAATTTGTTATTCGCGCGAAGTCGGTCCGACGCACTCGAAGCTCGTAGCGTCATTGGTTGCTCCGTTACCTACGTATCGAGCATGCCGTGGATAGGCGCACAGCGGGCGGCTACCGCCAGTCGGGAAGTTCTCCGCCACTCGAGGATCGAATAGGCCACCGCCTGGAAATGGCGAAACAATGTCGTTATTGCTCGCTACGATGCGCTCAGGCGCAGCACCCTGCTCCACCCAACGGGTAATCGCGGTCAACATATTTGCGGCGAAACTGGTCGTTGCGGGGCCGCCACCGCAGTGGGCCATGTTGGGCACCATGAAGAGGCGGGCGAAATACGGCGCTGACCGGCTTTCCTGCAGAAGGTGTCGATACCAGTTCACGATGTCGGCACCGGAGAAGATGCCGTCGTTGACCGAGCTGTAGATGATCAGTTTGCCGCCACGGCGCCGGAAGGCATTGAGATCGGTCGAGCCTGCTGCCATGAACTGCATCGCACTCAGCGGATAGTCACGCGTTCTGGCAAAGATCTTCGGCGCATCGGTATCGAAGTTATAGGAGAAGATGAAGGCCTCCTGGCCGTTCGGTCCACTGACGGGGGTCGGCACGGGCGGAGTCGTGAAGACCATCGGCACGGCCGAGGCGCCCAGCGTCAGATTGATCGCGGTGTTATACACAGGGTTACCCAGAAACGACACGTTCCACGCCTGCCAGCCGAGAGCGGCAGCGGCCGTCGGCGGATCCCAAATGCCAGCGTCCCAGTACCATCGCGAATACAGCTCTCGACCGGCGGAATCACGCGGGCCCGCGAAAATTTGCTTCAGTGCGGAAACCTGCTGGGTTGTGAGACAGGATCCGCCGTGCGGAACATTGCCGTGAGTACCAGTCGGACTGCATGTGAATCGGATCAACGCCGGATAGACGCGCTGATTCGTGCAGTTTGCAAAGTCGTCGATAATACCGTCTACCAGACCATCCAACGCGTCGCAGGCGCTGAGAATCGCGGCAGAGGCGACTTCGAGATCCGCATTGGTGAAAGTGGATGGTAGATAGGGCTGTCCGTTTGCGTCGATCGTTGTAGCAAGCGGGGCCAGCGTCTGTTCGTTCCAGGCCTCCGCGATAGCTGCCCGCGGCAAATTGAACCCAGGATTTCCCGCCACAACGCCGTCAAAAAGTGTTGGGAAGCGTTGTGCCGCCAGCATCGCGTCGCGACCGCCGTTGGAGCAACCGCAAATATACGAGTGCTGCGGCCTCAAGCCATAGTAATACTGAATCAGCGCTTTGGATGTCTGGGCCGTACGCTCGATGCCGTTGAACCCGTAGTCCTCGCGCGCCGGCTCATCCATGCCAAAGTGTGCAGCACCCCCGGCGTTATCATCTTCATCGCTCCAGTTCACTCCCGCTGGAGGCGTGTAAGGCGGAAAGCCCCCGGCTGCATTCTCGTGGCCACCATCGTCGCTTGCGACGGCCCAGCCTTGCGCCAACTCCACCCCGAAAAATCCTGTGGGATTGGACACCGAACCGTCGAGGCCACCTCCCCCCGTCAACTCGAAATTTCCGCTCCAGGTGTCCGGCAGGTTGAGCTCGAATACGATGCCATAGGTGAAGTGATCGGGATCCTGCGTGCTGATGCGCTTGTTGATCACGCCCACCAGATTGCAGTAGGCCGGTAAATCTCCCGACGCCGCATGGTCGGTCGTGCTGAGAATCTGCACATTGGGAATGCTGATAGCCGCGAGCTTCGCACAGGGCATCGTGGGTACGGCCGCCACTGACGCCCGTGCAACCGCGAACACGCACAGCCAGCCGACGAAGGAGATGCCCCAAGACGGTCCAGGATGCAAAATGCGCGAAAGCAGGTTTCGCCAGCAGTTCATTTGAGCCCCCCTGAATCAGGTACTCCAACGAGCACTCCCGATGCCTCAATCCTAGTGGTGCCGTTGGGGATGTATTTATTCCGGAGTGCACTCAGCGTTGACGCTCAGCGCACCGCTTTATTGGCGGTCAGCAGCCGTGGTGCACACGCTACTTAAGTCTGGGGCTTGGCGACTCGGCAACGAGTTTGGCAGAACGGAAATCGCTTGGCGTCAGGCCATAGCGCTCCCTGAAGACACGGCAAAAATGCGCGCTGCTCTTGAATCCGTGCTCACATGCGATCTGCGTCACACTGCTTGAGGCCCGACACGGATCTCTCAACAGGCGAGCACATACCTCCAGGCGCCGGCGCTGTAAATAACGGCATACGCTCTCGCCTTGCTCCTGAAACAGAGCGTGCAGATAGCGTAGTGAAATACGTCCCTTCCTTGCGATGGCCGCAGGATCGAGATCTGCATCCCACAGATTCGCCTCGATCAACTCGATGAGACGAATGCGTAATGCGGCAGCGTGTGTCGAACATTCGATCCTTGCTCGTGATATGGTCGCGCAGGCTGCCGCGGTCACATTCATCAGCGCGTCCGTTAGATGGTGCTCGGACCGTTCACCTTCAGGCTCCGGGAGCTTCCTCCACAAGTCCCGGATGAACCGAGCCGCAAGCCGGTTTGTCGCACTCGAGCGCGACATCGGCAGCATGACGAGATCCTCGACACAAGCCACGTGCTCGCGCAGTCGGGCGCGCGGTATGCGTACGACGAGAATGGATGTCGAACTCTCGAAGGCCACGCGGTAGGGTCGGGTACTGTCAAACAACGTCAGATCACCGGGTGAAAGGACGACCTCGCGCCCGCTTTGCTGATTAATGCTGTTACCGGTTAACTGAAGATGTAGAAGAAAGTAGGCGTCAGAGCATCGGCTGACTTGTTCTCGCGAGTGCGTCACCGTAGCTGAAGTTGAATCGGCGATAGCAAAGCGCAGCTCGCCCGCATTCTGGCACCGCATCCGCGCATCGATCTGCTCGTTCGGAACATCGACAGTGAGGGACGTGAACGTCTTGCAGACCACGTCGTTCCAGAATTCAAGCCGCTTCGCCCCACCGAGCCCACGAGTGCTCAGTGCCTCGATACCCTCGCCGCGAGCACTCATCGGATCCCCCTCCAGATCCAAATTCACCTGGGCGCAGCTGGCCGCGGCCGAAGCGCCCGGTGTTACATCCCGGCTCTTGTTGAAGCCGATGGTAACGGGGGATTACTATCTATGCAAGCCAGCAGGCGCATCGATCAGCCGTACACGAGCTTATCAAGCAGGGTTCGCAGCTGTTTGCGCTCATCGAGCGTAAGTTTTGCGCCAACGGCTCGCTCATGGAGAGGAATGCGTTGGCGTAATGCTGCGAGCATCGCCGTGCCGCGCGACGTAACATGAAGGGAATAGCTGCGTGCATCATGAGGTGAGGGGTCTCGGCGCAGAAAGCCTCTTTCGACCGCCCGCAAGACCTGTTCGCCGACCGTTGCACGCTCCAATCCGATCAGCCTTGCGAGCTCGGCTTGATTGGTGCCAGGCTGGCGATTCACCAGAGCGAGAACTCCGATGAGATTGGGAGTGATCTCACCGTGCCCTATTTGCTCATCGAACGTCGACATGACGTACATGTATGCCACATGTAGGAATAACCCGATAACGGGCTCACTTGCCGGACCCAGCTGAGCTTCGATCATGGCCGTCGCGGAGAGCGCGCGGCCTGGCGCCCATCGGGGCTCCTCGCGGCGCGATCGGGCGGGTGCAGTAACCGGCGGTGTCCGTTTCTTGCGGATCGATCTTTGCATAACCGCCACAGCTAACCTGCACGTCAGGCCGACAGTGTTGGATAGTAGCACGCCGTTTGGGGCGGTGTACCCGGTGTCGGAACTGATCGCGGCAGAGATGCAGTGTTGCAGACTCAATGCAAAGCGCGCACAGGCCATAGCAATTGACCCAACTGATTCGAGTTCGTGTACACACTGACGTTTGCGTTCGAGATGTTCTGACCGTACAGCGACGCGCTCCACTGGTCCTTCGCGTCGGATGGATGGACGGAGCTCTGGAATTTGGACCGCGTGCGCTGGGGCAGCGTAGCATTCGAGCAGGGCATCGCGCGGACCCGAGACAACTTGCGGGCACTGGTCGAGCTTGCTCGCGCGCGGGGTGCTGAGCCGCTCGTCGATGTACCGCAATTCGGTCCGGAGAGCGCTACCGACGAGAGGTGGTAGCGCCGGCGCACATTGCTCGCAGTCCCATCGATCAACGGATCAAGACCGATCGGACGCGATGCGTTGTTGTTGGCACGGGAGTCGCGTGCCGGCAATCTGGTTCCGGTGGTGTCGCCCGATGAGCGCGATGAAGCGATCCGCGATCTGTCGCGCATGCGTGAAGATGTGTTGGCCGCCCGCCTGCGAACTCATCAACAAATGAAGGGCTCTGCTGCTGCGTCACCGGGTATGCCTACTACGGTCTACCGATCCCTGCCCTAAAACCGCTCAACCCCGACCACTCCCAGCAATTTTGATAGAGCCAGTCAACCTGACAGCTCTCGGTCACAATGTAGGTCGGCTCGACCGGCACAACAATATTTGAGACGGCGAACACGCCGCTCACACCACCGACGTATCTTTTGGGGTTCGCTAATCGTCCTAGATCATGGGCACGGGAATGTTGCGGTTCTAAGCAGCTGGAGGGAGATATTGATGACTTATTTCAGCGGAGGCACGTCTGCATGGGGGCTGCTCTCGCTGAGCTATAAAATTTTGTAGGGCCGGTGGGGTCGCGCAGAGTTTGTGTAGATATTCGGGCGATTTGCGACTTGATTTCTCAAAGCACTTGTGGGTTGCACCGAAATGCAACGCCTTGCAACACGACCGATGTAGTTGCATCAGCCCGCCTGAGCCCTCCGGAATCCGCAGCAGTTCGCCGGACATGGCGTTTCGGACGCACGCTCACCTCGACCTACGCCCGAGTGCTTTACCGTGTCGCGACGGCACCCAGGCCGCCCCTATGGCAGACAGCGATTGCACACGCAGCCATCCGTATAATAGCTTCCATTCATTTCCGCAGGTTGCTAAGCCCTCGACGGCATCGGACTTCACTGCCGGATGGCGCAAGACTTTGAAGGGTCTTCACTTGGGCGTCGCAGTGAGGTCACAATAAGGCCGGATGACTCATTTGCCATTCATGCGAGCTCCAATGATCCGTAAGCTGATTGACGCAGCCCCTGCCTGCGTCGTTACGTGCCTATCCGCCTACACAGCACCGGCATTTCCCGCCACCGCGGTAGCCGTAACGCAAAGACCCACACTGATCGTCGCCATTTCAGTCGACCAGTTCTCCGCCGGAGTCTTTGATCAATATCGCGACCGTTTCAAAGGCGGTTTGCGGCGCATGATCGATGAGGGCGTCGTCTTTCCCAATGGATATCAGAGCCACGCCGCCACTGAAACGTGCCCCGGGCATTCCACCCTCCTCACCGGCAAACATCCGAGTGGCACGGGGATCATCGCCAATGAGTGGCTCGAACCCGGCGGCCAGAACATGTATTGCGTCTCGGATCCCAGCGTGTCGGTCCCCGGCCGCCCCAACGCACCGCGTGGCCCAGCCAATCTGCGGGTTTCAACATTGGGCGAATGGCTCAAGAGCCATGACCCTGCGTCGCGAGTAATTGCCGTGTCAGGCAAAGACCGCGCGGCCATCAACATGTCCGGACACAATCCGGATGCTGTCTTTTGGTGGGACGATGAGCTGGGATTCAACACCTACGTCCATGCGGGTGAAGATCCACGGGATCGGCTCGCGCCCGTTAAAGATTTCAACGAGGCCGTCGCGCAGCGCTGGAGCAAGGCGCTACCGACTTGGACTCCCCTGGACAAGTCCTGCGCGCGGCTCAATTCAGAGGGAACCTATGACGGAACATGGCACATTTCACACCATGTGCCGCCGAATTGGCATCTGAACGACAAGACCCAACCGTTCCGCCAAGATCGGGCATTCAAGAGCTGGGTGCGCGCCAGTCCGATCGTGGATGAGCTGAGCTTGGAACTGGCAAAGTCGCTCCTCACCCGCTACAAACTCGGTAGAGGCACAGCTCCGGACCTGCTGGCTATTTCGCTTAGCGCCACCGACTACGTCGGTCACCGCTATGGGAATGAAGGACCCGAAATGTGTGATCAGCTCGCCCATCTCGATCGGGGACTTGGCGCCTTCTTCACCAGCCTGGATGCGCTCAAGCTCCGCTACGTCGTGGTCCTGAGCGCAGATCATGGAGCGGTCGACGTTGCCGAACGCGTGCAGCAACGCGGTTTTCCCGCCCAACGGATCACAGTTGATGTTTCAATGAGCGTCAATTCCTATCTGCGCGGGCTGGATTCGGATTCGAAAGCCGGGCCCGGCTTCAAAGTCGACTTCGATGCGTTCAAATTCGAGTCCAATGGCCTTTACTTTCTGGGTCGCAACATAGCCCCTGAGCAACGCCAGTCCATCATCAATATTGCCGTCAAATATCTGAATCAACAGCCTTGGGTAGCGAGGTCCTTCTCCAAGGACGACATCCTCAGGGTACAAGTGCGACCCGATATCGCGCCGGACGAGCTTACTCTCGAAGAAAGATTCGCCGAAAGTGTGGACGCCGAGCGCAGCGCGGACGTTCTGATCGCCTTCAAACCATACTCGACGCTCGATCACATCGATCCGGCGGGCAACTACATCGCCGGCCACGGGTCGCCGTGGAATTACGACCGCCGGGTTCCAATTCTGTTCTGGCGTCCCGGTATCCAGGGCTACGAGCAGTATTTACCAATTGAGACCGTAGACATCGCGCCCACGCTCGCGGCCGTTCTCGGGGTGCCCCATCCCGCCGTGGACGGCCGCTGCATCGACCTGGATCGCGGTGCAGGAAGCACCTGCCCTGTTGACTGAACTACGGCAGATTGCCTGAACTCACGACATTGGCCAGATGGGCCCGAGGGACCAGACGGCACATCCGTCGCGAGCGACGATCCCCGTGGTATTTGTCGCTTGGCGAGCTGTCGTCAGCTTATGGGTACCGCACTAGTCGACTTCCGGTAGCAGTGCGACTCTAATCGGATGGCGCTAATATATTGACGACAGCAGGCGCTTGAGCAATAGCAACGCAGTGGACCACTCGGAAGCCAAAATCTCCACCGAAGACCCCGCGGTCTGGCAAGCGCGGTTTACTCGGGTAACTAGTCGATCTCAGCGCGCCTTCGCATCGAGGCCGGGATATTCGGGAGTATGGCTATGTACGCCCCATCCTTCGCTGCAGGGGCGTACGCCTCTTGAGGCGATATCAACGGACGCAGGATCCCAGTTCGTAGAAGATCTCCTCGCGAAAATCGAGCGCGGCATGTATGCCTGAGTTACTGGCTGCGCGCACCCGCGCAACCATCGCATCCGTCGATCGCCCTTTTGCCGCTGACGAGCAACGCGTCAGACGGCGACACGAACAGCTACGCGGGTTTGCGCTTGCAACAGCTATCCTGATCCTGACTGTGGCTGCGCACCCGAGTGGCGCCCACTCAGATCGAATCGCGATCGTAGGTTCGTCGACGGTATACCCTTTCAGCGCGGCAGTCGCTGAGCACTTTGCCAGATCCGGCCCATTTCCGACCCCAGTTGTTCGCGCCACGAGCACGGCTGAAGGATTCAAGTTGTTCTGCTCAGGCGTCGGTGACGAAACTCCTGATGTGAATAATGCATCGCGCCGTATCTCTGATGGCGAGCGAGAGAAATGCTCCAAAAATGGTGCGCGCAAGATCGCTGAGATTCGTATCGGTTACGACAGCCTGATTCTTGCTACTAATCTGAAGGTCGATACGTTCAACGTCACTCTTGAACAGCTCTGGCGTGCTGCGGCAGCAGTCGTTCCAATTCAGGGCCGCATCACATCCAATCCCTATAAAACCTGGAGTGACATTGACCCACGGTTACCCGCCCGACCCATCCACCTCATCGGCCCTGCCGCCGGGCACGGGACCCGCGATGCCTTTGTAGAACTTGTCATGGAGCCCAGCTGCAGAAATGCATTGGCAGTTTCGTCGGTCGATGTGGCACCTTCGGCGTCGACCTGCGTAGAAGTGCGCAAGGACGGTGCTTGGACAGATGTCGACAATGCGGAATTAACGCTCGGCAAACTGGCCAGCAATCTGGACGCGATCGGAATACTCACCTTTTCGTACCTGGAGCAATTCAAAAACCGGATCCACGCGGCGACAGTGAATGGTATCGCACCGTCCCGGGCGACAATCCCTTCCGGAGAATATCCGCTCTCGCGTCCGCTCTTCATATATGTAAAGGAAGCGCATTTGAAGACCACGACGGGTCTTGCCGACTATGCGACCGAGTTCCTGAGCTTTTGCGCCGCTGGAGCGCATGGGTATCTTCCAGATGAAGGACTGGTACCACTTCCTTCGCCTGAATTGCTCGAACAGCGCGCGGTGGTGGCGCGATTGCAGCGCTGACTCTGGCGATCAGTTCTTGACCAAACTTCGAACGAGGGCGATCAATTCATGGCGCCGAAACGGCTTCGACATAACCGCATCCGCGCCCGATTGCGTAGCAGAGGTGAGGTAAGCCTCTGTGGTAATCGCTCCGGGTTTATAGCCAAGGCTTGTGAAGTTACCGCCCCCGCTGATGGCGAGAATTCGGGCTCCTGGAAAATGTGCTCGGATTTTCTTGATGACCTCAATGCCATTACTCTGCGGCATAATGATATCTACAATAACTACATCGACCGGACGCTCGAAAAAATCGCGAACTCCGATGGCACCGTTGTCCGCTGTTGTGACGGTGAATCCTACGCGACCCAACACCTGCTGAATGGAGTCGCGTACATCCGGTTCGTCGTCGATCACTAGCACGGTGGGCATATACTCAACTCCGCTGGATCAGTTCGCCACTAGCCCGCTCGCTCTGGCAGGATCTGCAAAAATGGGGAACTCAAGGACAAACTGCGTGCCCTGACTTGGTACGCTAGTCACTGCAATGTGACCGCCCAGGCTCGTTACGATGCCATGCACGATCGACAGTCCGAGGCCGGAACCTTGCCCAACCTCCCGTGTCGTGAAGAACGGCTCGAATATGCGTTCTTGGATTTCAGGATTTATTCCTACGCCGGTATCCTTTACTCGCAGCTGCAGTACCCGACAGTTGCCTGAGACGTCGGCGCGCTCGCATGAAGTCAGGCTCACTGTGACGACGCCCTCTCTGGCACCGATGGCCAGAACCGCGTTGGAGCATAGGTTCAGCACGACTTGATTCAGAAGGGTCGCGTCGGCCAGGACTTGCTCGTCTTCCGAGCCAATCTCCCGCTGCAATCGGACGTTCGGCGGAATGAGCGCCTGAGAGAGATCCAGAGCCTCGTTCACCGCCCGGGCTAAGCTGACGGGCTCGAATGGTCTTTCGGGCAAAGGACGGCTGAACGAGAGCAGCTTGCAGACGACATCACTTGCCCGATTGGCCGCCTTCATCACGCGTATCAGATTTGGACGCGCAGGGTGGTCGCCCGGAACTTCGTCCAGGGCCTCCTCGGTGTATAAAATCAACGGCAGTAGAATGTTATTGAACTCGTGGGCAACACCACCCGCCAGGGTTCCCACAGTGGCAAGCCGCTGCTCGTGTCGCAAATGACTCTCCAGTCGCATGCGCTCAGCCTGCTCGGTCAGACGCTGTTGTATTTCGGCGCGCAACCTGTCGGCTGTACCCACAAGCTCGGTACGCATGTTCTCGAGGTCCGATGCGAGCCCTACGATCTCCAGCATGGCACTATCGGTCCGTAAATGCGTGGCTGTGTCCCCCTGAGCCACTCGGCGCGAGGCAAGTTGTAACTGAGTAAGTGGTCGAGAGACGTACCCGGCCAATAACATCGCTGCTATCAGGGAGCACACGCCATACAGCCCCAGTGCCTCAATGATTTGCCAACGGGCCAAGTGCAGCTGCTCGAGCGTCGCGCCTTTATCAAAACCGAGATACAGGTGACCACCCGCGCCCCCGCGCATCAGAGGAATGAGGACTGCATAAACAGGATCCACGGAGCTGCCGAAGCGAACATCATCACCGCGCGTTTGCACCCAGGCCGGCGTTTCGACGGCCGAGCTACCCAGCATTCGCCCATTGAACTCGACAGCGGCATAAAGACACCCCCCGCCCTCCACGCTACCGTCGAGGAAGATGACGGTGCGGCTCGGAGAGTCGAGGGTGTCTCCCAATTCAAGCTCTCGGGCGAGTGAGGTCGCGTAACTTCGGGCATGACGGGTAAAAGTGGCGATCGCATTGCCGCGCGCGAGTGCATCCAGCCCAAAGAAAAGGAGGGGCAGAAGCGCCGCATAGAGCAGCAGCTGCAGAAGAAGCAGACGACCCCGCAGGCTATTCAAAAGGCGTCGCATCCGCCGAACTGACCAGTGACCCCACTACCTGAAGAATACCCCACTCGCCGCTGGTGGGGTCCCTGCATCGATTAAGGCCGTCGCGTGCGACAATGTGCCAAAGAACGGCGCTTTCGGCTACGTGACCTTGTACAGGGGAGATCCAAACGTGCAATTCCTTTCCAGCTTGATGCCTCGCGAAGGCAAATTCTTTGACCTTTTCGATCAGCATGCACAGCTGGTAGTTGCCGCCAGCGCTGTGCTCGCCGAGTTGCTGGAAGGTTTTACGCGCGAGGAGCATAAACGCGAAGAGCGTATCGCGCGCATACTGGAGCTTGAGCACAGTGCCGATAAGGTGACTCACGAGACGGTTGCACTGCTTCACCGGACCTTTGTAACCCCGCTGGACCGCGAGGACATCCACCGCCTGATCTCAACGATGGATGACGTGCTCGACCTGATCCAAGACACCGCTGAATCCTTTCAGCTCTATGACGTGCGTCGGCTCACCTCCGAGGCGTGCGAGCTCGCCGAGCTCCTGCATGAGTGTTGCCTGAGGATGCAAAAGGCGGTCCACCTGTTGTCCAACATGGCGCAGGCATCGCAGACGCTTAAACTGTGTAATGAGATCGACGGCCTGGAGTCGCAAGCAGATCGCGTGATGAGGACGGGTCTATCCAAGCTGTTTCGCGAAGAGGGTGACGTGCGGCAGCTTCTGAAGCTCGAGACCGTGTATCAGTTGTTGGAGTCTGCAACCGACCGGTGCGAGGACGTCGCCAATATCATCGAGGGCTTGGTCCTCGAAAACGCCTAACTCGGTCGCCCGGGCCAGAACAACACGCTTCGGTATGGACATGACTCTGAGTGTCACGACACTGATCTTTTTGGTCGCATTGGCTCTAACATTCGACTTCCTCAATGGATTTCATGATGCGGCCAACTCGATCGCAACAGTGGTCTCGACTGGGGTATTGCGTCCCTATCAGGCAGTTGCCTGGGCAGCATGCTTCAACTTCGTTGCGTTCGCGATATTCAAGCTCAACGTTGCGACCACGGTCGGAAAGGGCATCCTTGCACCGGAGTTTGTGGACGCGCATGTCATCTTGAGCTCGCTGACCGGTGCCATCGCTTGGAACCTCATTACCTGGTACTACGGTATTCCAACCAGTTCCTCTCACGCGCTCATCGGGGGCATGATTGGCGCCGGAATGGCAAAGGCGGGTACCGCACCGCTCGTGCTAGCGGGAATCTTCAAGACGATGGCGTTCATCGTAATTTCGCCGCTGCTGGGACTCCTGTTAGGCGCACTACTTATGGTGGCGGTCTCGTGGATCTTCTTCCATCGCTCACCCTACACGGTCGATCAGTGGTTCCGCCGACTTCAGCTCCTATCTTCTGCGCTTTACAGTATTGGACACGGCAGCAACGACGCGCAGAAGAGCATGGGTCTGATCTGGCTCATGTTGATCTCCGCGGGCGCAACCTCAAGAGATCATCTGCCATTCTGGGTGGTCGCGAGCTGCTATACGGCCATGGCCCTCGGAACTCTCCTCGGCGGCTGGCGCATCGTCAAGACGATGGGTCAGCGCATCACCAAGCTCAAACCTGTGGGTGGCTTCGCCGCAGAAGCCGGCGGAGCACTGACACTATTTCTCGCTTCGGGCCTCGGCGTGCCGGTGTCAACCACACACACCATTACGGGCGCCATCGTGGGAGTCGGAGCGACTCAGCGAGTATCAGCCGTTCGCTGGGGCATCGCCGGGAACATTGTAGTGGCGTGGGTCATCACGCTCCCGGCCGCCGCTCTCATAGCCGCCGTGGCGTGGTGGGCTGCCAGTCTCGTGCTGCATGCAGAGACATTCTCGCAGTTCCGCTGAAACAGGATTCACTACAAATTCGTCAAGTAGCTTACCTCGGCCGAACCGGTCGCAAAGGCCACGAGCTTGACCTATCGCGTACGCGACTCGAATGACAACGTAACTGACCCGCTGTACCCGATCCGCCGCCCCCGTCGATTGCCCCGCGCACTATAATCCGTTCGACTATTGCTCCTGACAAAGCGAGGGTCGCAGATATTGGCTGAAGCTGTGATTGCACCAGAACACCGCTATGCTCAAGTGGTCGCCAGGCTACGCTCTCGGCCAGGCGTGAGCGTCACCGTGCCCAGGAAACGGGGTCTCGGCTCGACAGCTCTGTGCATCAACGACAAGATCTTCGCCATGCTCTCGTCGAAGGAGGAGTTCGTAGTCAAGCTACCTAAGGCACGGGTGGATGAGCTGGTAGCGGCTGCACGCGGTACACGTTTCGAACTAAGCCACGGTCAACCTATGCACGAATGGTTCGTGGCAGGCGCGGGGTTCGAAGACGAGTGGTCGTCGCTTGCCGAGGAGGCATTATCTTTCGTTGGTGCCGGCTAAGAGGAACAGCGGACTATGGAGGTTCTAGTGACGCCGCATCCCAACCGACTCCACGCAATTCTTCAGCGCGCCAAGTCACACGCGGAAGCGCAGCTCGAGGCGCTTCGGGCAGAGCACTTTGCAGTGTTCAAACTCCTACCCGATGGAGACTACCTCGATTGGACTGCCGAGCACATCAAGGCTCTTGAAGATCTCGCTCATGAACTGGAGGAGGCGATCCGGCGCGCGAGTAACCAACCTACAACGCTCGACCGGTCCGCCCGCAAGAAACTGAGTAGTTAGATGAAAACAAATCGCCTTCTCGTCTAATCCCAGCGAGTTCCGTGGACCAGAATTAAGGAACCAAAGGCCAGTTTGGCAACTACTTGCTCCCGCTCGACTTTGGAAGTTGGTCAGTCTGGGAATTAAGGAACCCCGACAGTGTCTGTCGGTGTTCTTAGACGATGATGAGACTGAGTACTTGATTGGAGACCGGTCGTGAGTAGACTGACTCAACGGAGCTGTTGGCGGTCGACACCAGTCAAACGCAAACCGACAAGTTCAAGGTGGCTCAACTCTCCGCTCCTCGATCTGTCGATTTCTCGAAGCGTGGCTCGTGCCAGAAGCTGCGGTATACCCGTGCCCGGCGATCCATCGCAAATCATTTACCTCTGGTTCGATGCACTGGCCAACTATATTAGTGCGCTGGGTTTGCACGAAACGATGAAGCATTTCGGACCTTCTGGACTGAAGCTAATCGAATCACGCACGTGATCGGCAAAGGCGTGACGCGGTTTCACGCCGTATATTGGCCTGCATGCGTTGCCCCGCGTCCCGGACCACTTCCGCGCGTCCAGTCAATCATCACCAGTACGTCGGTGGTAGCGAGTTCTGTGCGCGTCGGTTTTCAAGATCGGTGACGATTTGCGGTTCCATCGTTTCGAAACGTCTATAGAACATGACCGGAATTAATGCAAGGAAATAAAATAGCGCAGGAACCCAGACAAAAGAAAAATTAATACCCGCTATGGCATTGATACTCTGCACTTCATTGGCTCGATAGCCAGTCGCGGATAGGATCCATGCGGTTATCGCTCCCCCAAGTCCGCTACCCGCCTTTACACAGAAAGCAGAGCCAAGTGCAGACAGCAACCCAGCAGCGCGTATACCGGATTTCCATTCGCCGAAATCCACACTGTCTGCTAACAGTGAGAAGGGCATGATCATTGCCAAGGCACCGGTGAGTATGCCGATGATCCAACCAACAAAGACCACCGGCAGCGAATGACTCACGACACCCACATAGATGACGAATTGAGCGAGCACCGAACCCGCCAGTCCACATGCCCAGACAGTGGTTTTGGACGTTCGCGAACAAAACCATGGAATCAGAATAATGCTTACCAACGAAACAATATCCAGACTGTTGGCGATGGGGATCAGCTCAGTGCGACCCCAGACATACTGGAAGTAATAGGGCACGATGGATATACGTGAGATGAACGCAACCCAAAATAGCAAGCTGCTCGAAACAATGATGATCCACGGCCAATTTCCGACAATGGCGGAAAAAGAATTCTTCGTGGTTTGATGCGGCGTCGCCGCTTCCGTCACACGCTCTTCGAGCGTAGCGAAGGCGGTCAAAAACAGGGCCACCGATCCACATGCATAAACAATAATAGCGATGAAGACGCCGCGCTTGTCATTACCACTACCGAAATAGGCAATACATGGCAGGAACAAGGCGTTGACAATCAATACACCGGCTTTTGAGCCAAGCATTCTAAAACTGGTCAATACCAGGCGTTGTCTTGGGTCTCGTGTCAGCGCCGATAGAATCGCGGTCACCGGCGTATTGATCCCGGTGAAAATAATACTGCAGATGCAGTACGTCACACCGGCATAAAGCACCTTGTTTGACATCGACAGATCGGGCGTGGAGAAGGTCAGTACCGCGGTAACTGCAAACGGGATGCACAACCACAGAAACCAAGGACGGGATTTTCCCCAACGTGACTTCACCCGTTCGAACACGATTCCCCACAGCGGCGCATCCAATGCGTCGATAGATCGTGCAACCAACAATATATTGCCCGCAACCAGCGCTGACAGACCCGCTATATCCGTGTAGAACTTCAGTAGATAGAACGAAATGGCGGCAAACAGCAAATTGCTCGCGACGTCGCTCATCGCGTAACCAAAACGTTGTGCGTATATAGTGGATCGCGTCAATGGAGCCGTCGTTGGTGTCGGTGGTACAGCCGTTACGTCACTTGATTGCGCCGCTTGTAGTGGATTGCTCATATTGTCGTGCCACGGCTTAGTCGCTGTTGTATAGGTGCTGCGGGCAGATCGGTACGAAGCGCGATGTCTGGTCGGCGATGTTTGAGTCGCACAGATTCATTCATTCGATCACGAGCAAGCTGAAATCGGGTAATTCGATAATCGATGATAGTGCTAGGTTTGGTTTGCGCCGAGAAGGTTTTGGAGCTATCGCATAAGATATCACAATTTATTATTGAAATTCTAAAAAT
>Ga0070671_100000559_pt1 | contig 26408 bp, 22 predicted proteins | sample KBSS73metaG_FD_65341 | JGI IMG/M metagenome (GOLD analysis project Ga0070671, IMG submission 65341) | Switchgrass rhizosphere microbial communities from Kellogg Biological Station, Michigan, USA - KBS S7-3 metaG | ecosystem: Host-associated > Plants > Roots > Rhizosphere > Soil ...
CAGATCGAACAGATCAAGATCTTCGACCACCACGCGCACCCGGGGTTTGCGGGAGACGAAGAGGTCGATCCCGCACCGGTGCCGCCGAGCGCGGCCCCCTGGCGCTTGCGGCCGGAGCATCCCGACTGGGCGGCCGCGACCCGTGGGTTATTCGGCGTGACCGGAAAGACACAGCTCAGGAAGGCCAATCCGGGGCCGAAGTACTTCAACGCGATTCTCGATCGGCTGGGCGTCGACGTGTCGGTGGCCAATCGCATCACGATGTCGGACGATCTCGATCCGGCGCGCTTCAAGTGGGTGTTCTACATCGACCCGGTCCTGTTCCCGTTCGACAACGCCGCGCTGGCCGCCCGCAATCCGGACCAGGCCGCCTTCATGCCGAATCAGACGAAGCTGGTTCGACGGTTCATGCAACAGGCGGATTTGAAAGATCTGCCGCCGACGCTCGCTGACTACCTGGCGTTCGTCACGCGGGTGCTCGAGGATCACCAGCGCCGCGGCGCGATTGCGGCGAAGTTCGAGATCGCCTATTTTCGGTCGTTCGTCTTCGACGATCCGCCGCGGGATGCCGTCAGCGCTGTGTACGACAGATACCGGGCGGGCGGCGCGCCGTCGCTCGCTGACTACAAGGCCTTTCAGGATCTCGTCTTCCGCTACGTCGTGACCGAGTGCGGCCGGCTGCATCTGCCCGTTCACATCCACAGCTCCGCGGGCGCCGGCGATTACTTCAGCGTGGCGGGCGCCAGCGTGTTGAATCTGGAGCCGGTGCTGCGCGACCCGCGATACAGCGCGACGACCTTCGTGCTGATTCATGCCGGCCATCCGTTCGAACAAGCCGCGATGTTCATGGCGGCGATGAAGAACGTCTGGCTCGACTCGTCCGCGACCGGCAGCTTCCTGCTGTCGGCGAACGAGTTCAAGGACGTGCTCCGCCGCTGGTTCGGGATCTTCCCGGACAAGGTGACCTACGGTTCCGACGCCTTTCCGATTGACGACCAGGTCGGCGCGGAGCAGCTTTACTGGTTCGGCGTCCACAACGCGAGAACCGCCACCGCGGCAGCGCTGGCAGAAATGATCGCCGCTCGCGAGATGACCGAGAAGCAGGCGATGGCGATCGCCCGTGGCTACCTTCACGACAACGCCGCGGCGCTCTACAAGTGACAACCATCAAGGGGCTCCGTCGCGTTCTCACGTTTCGCGACCTGGTGCTCTATTACCTGGTCACCGGCTTCAGTCTGCGCTGGATCGCGACGGCTTCGGCGGCCGGGCCGAGCGCGCTGGTCATCTGGGTCGTCGCGGCGCTGGGGTTCTTCGTGCCGCTGGTCTTCACCGTCCTCGAGCTGTCGTCGCGCTATCCGGAAGAAGGCGGCGTCTACGTCTGGAGCAAGCGCGCCTTCGGTCCGTTTTCGGCGTTCATGACCGGCTGGACGTACTGGGGTTCGAACCTGCCGTACTTCCCTGGGCTGCTGTACTTTGCCGCGGCCAACGCGCTGTTCATCGGTGGTCCCGCCTGGCAAGAGTGGTCCACCAACAGCAGCTATTTCATCGCGGTGGCGATGACCGGCCTCGTCATCGCCGTGACGATGAACGTGGTTGGTTTGAACGTGGGAAAGTGGTTGAACAACGTCGGCGCGATGGCGAGCTGGATTCCGGCCGCCGTGCTGATCGTGCTCGGCGCTGTGTCGTGGAGCCGCTTCGGATCGGCGACTCCATTGAGCCCTCAGGTGTTCGTGCCGAGCACGAACCTGAAGGACGTCATCTTCTGGTCCACGATCGCCTTCGCATTCGGCGGCGTCGAAAGCGGGTCGACGATGGGAGAGGAGATTCAGGATGCGCGCCGGACCGTTCCGCGTGCCGTGCTCACCGCCGGCGCGGTAATGACGGTGCTCTACATCGCCGGTACGTTGAGCGTGCTGCTCGCGCTGCCGAGCGCAAAGATCTCCGGACTCGAAGGCATCATGCAGGCGATTCAAGCGATCACGTCGGGGCTGGGATTGCCGTGGCTGGTGCCGATCGTTGCGGTGTTCGTCACCATCAATGCGCTTGGCGGCGTGGGCGGGTGGTTCGCGGCGACGGCTCGTCTACCGTTCGTGGCCGGCATCGATCGGTTTCTGCCGCCGGCGTTCGGCGAGCTGCATCCGCGCTGGCACACGCCGTACGTCGCCCTGCTCGTTCAAGCCGGCATCGCCGCGGTGTTTATCTTCCTCGGACAAGCCGGCACGTCGGTGCGGGGCGCGTATCAGGTGCTCGTCAGCATGGGGATCATCGCCTACTTCATCCCGTTTCTGTTCATGTTCGCGGCGATGATCGTGCTGCAGCGGGAGCCTGCCGGCCCCGAAGTCATTCGCGTACCCGGCGGAAAACCGGTGGCGATCGTGCTCGCGTCGGTCGGGTTCCTCGTGACGGCGGTGTCGATCGTGTTGGCCTGCATTCCTGAGGACAAAGAGCCGAACAAGACGCTCGCGGTGGTCAAGGTCGTCGGCCTGTCTCTGGTGCTCGTCGGGATTGGCGTGGCCGTCTATCTATCGGGAAGGCGTCGAGCAATGGCCGCTTCATGACGAAGTTCCTCGCCCTCATCTGTCTCCTCGTCCACGCCTCCACGGCCGCCGCGGCGCCAAAACCTGGCACGCAGAAGCCGCGCAGCGGCGAAGGCGGCACGATTCGCGTGGACTACTACCACACGGGCAACGCGAAGGAAGAACGCTTCAGCCTCGACCGCGTCGTCCTCGAGCCGCTGCCGTGGCCCGGGAATCCGGCGAAGCCGATTGACGGCACCAACCGCGGCAAGTACCTGTTCGAGGTCGCCGACGCCGCCAGCGGACGCGTGCTCTACTCGCGCGGGTTCAGCTCGATCTACGGCGAGTGGGAGACGACGGGTGAGGCCGAGAAGATCAACCGAACCTTTTCCGAATCGCTGCGGTTCCCTGCTCCCGATGCGCCGGTTCGCATCGTCGTCAAGAAGCGCGATTCCCGCAATGTCTTCCGCGACGCGTGGACGGTGTCCGTCGATCCCGCGGACAAGTTCGTCACGCCGGTAGCGGCCCCGAATGCGGGCGCTCTGATCGCGCTGCATCAGAGCGGCGATCCCACGACGAAGCTGGACTTCCTGATTCTCGGCGACGGCTACACCGCGCGCGAACGGGCCAAGTTCGAGCGCGACGCTCGCCGGCTGGTCGCCACGCTGTTGGCGACCTCGCCCTTCAAGGAGCGGCAGGCCGACATCAACATCTGGGGCCTCTGTCCGCCGGCCGCGCAATCGGGGATCTCGCGGCCGTCACAGCATATCTACCGGCAGTCGCCGGTCGGCGCCACCTACGACGCGTTCGATTCCGAGCGCTACGTGCTGACCTTCGAGAACAAGGCGTTCCGCGACATCTCCGCGAACGCGCCGTACGAATTCGTCGAGGTTCTGACGAACAGCGCCACCTACGGCGGCGGCGGCATCTTCGGCCTCTACAGCACCGTGGCGGCCGACAGCGTCTGGGCGCCGTACATCTTCGTGCACGAGTTCGGTCATCACATCGCCGGCCTGGCGGACGAGTACTACACCTCCGACGTCGCGTACTTGCCCGCGGCCGATCGCGTCGAGCCGTGGGAGCCGAACGCGACGGCGTTGCTCGATCCCGCGGCGTTGAAGTGGAAGGATCTCGTGACGCCGGGTACGCCGCTGCCGACGCCCTGGCCGAAAGAGGCGTTCGAGCGGTACACGAAGGACGTGCAGCAGAAGCGCCGCGCGATCCGCGCCGCGAACAGGCCCGAGGCGGAGATGGACGCGCTCTTCCGCGACGAAGAAAAGCACGATACGGCGTTGCTCAATGAGGGCCCTCACGCCGGCCGAGTGGGAGCGTTCGAAGGCGCGAATTACGAAGCCCGGGGCTACTATCGGCCCCAGGCCGACTGCATCATGTTCACGCGTGACAACGTGCCGTTTTGCGCCGTCTGCCGCCGCGCCATCGAGGCGATTCTCGACCTGTACGCCCGCTGACCGCCCCCGCCTTGACGCGGCTCAGCCCTTCAATCAGACTAAGCGGCCGCGAATATTCACTACTCCTTACGAGGCGCATATGCAGGACGACTTCGACAGCGGAATGGGAATGCCCGATGATGAGCTGGCCGGCGGATCGGCCATGTCAGACATTGGCGATGCCGGCCTGGGCGGGGCCGAAGGCGAGGGCGAGGGGGAGGCTGGCGGTGCACCGGCTGGGCGGCCGTCTGGCGGCGCCCGCGCGCGCAAGTCTTCAGGCTCCAGAAAGTCCAGCAGCGCCCGAAAGGCCGTCGCCAAGCCGAAGAAGGCGGCCAAGAAGGCCGCGCCCAGGAAGGCGAAAAAGAGCGCCAAGAAGGCCAAGGCGAAAAAGCCAGCCCGGAAAGCCGCGGCCAAGAGCGGCAAGAAAGCCAAGCGGAAGGCTGGGAGCAAGAAATAGTGTGGCGAACCGGCCAGTGACCGATTGACCGCTGGCCGGTTCAGCGCGCCACAGCCCCGCGTCCCTGTCCGAACTGTTGCGTCGCGTAGCCGACAATCAGGCCGACGATCGATCCGGGCAGCATGATCTCGATCCAGTAGTGACGGCCGTCAGGCTGCGGGATTGCCGCGACGAGAAACGCGAAGAACGCGGCCACCACCAGTCCCACGAGCAGCCCTTTCGAGAGCGACTGGACGCGATAGGCGTACCAGCCGACAAGGGCGCCCACTATCAGCCCTTTGATCGTCGACCCGATGACAATCCCGACGATTTGCGACGCCACTTCGGGCGTCCCCAGCGCGGTCAATCCGTCAAAGGCGCCCAGCACAGCGCCGAGTAGCAGTCCAAGCACAGGCTTCTTCATCGCATCTCCTGTCTGTCTTTTACACGCCGGACACCAGATCCTTTTTCAGCGCAGGAACGCGAACGCGACGCGCATCACCAGATACGACAGCACGAGCCAGACGAACGTCTGGTACCGGATCAGCCAACGGCCCGCCCGTTCCAACGCCGTCTCCCGGTAGGCGGAGACCGCCGCGCCCTGGCGGTAGTGGGCCAGATCGTCCACCAGCTCTTTGGCGCTGGCATAGCGAGCCGCCGGCGCGGGCGCGAGACACTTGCGGATTATCGCGGCGAGCCGCTTCGACGGCGCCGGAGAGGCCGCGCCCAGAGACCGTGACAGATCGTCGAGATCGGCGGGCGCCGGGCTGCCGGTCCACATCCAGAAGAGGAGCGCCCCGAGCGCGTAGACATCAGCCGGCGGTCCGGCGTTGGACGAATCGCCGTGCGCCTGTTCCGGCGCCATGAAGCCCGCAGTACCCATGCGCGTACCTCCCGAGGTTCCGTCGGCCGCACCGTCCGGATGACGGTCGTCCGCGTGTGCCCCCGGACCGCCTCCGCGATCCACTCGCGCGAGCACTCGGGCTACGCCCCAGTCGAGCACGAGCACCTCGCCGAACTGCCCGACCATGACGTTCGACGGTTTCAGATCCCGGTGGACGATGCCCGCCGCATGCGCGAACGCGACCGTCTCGGCGACCCGCTCGAAAACCACGAGTCGCGCGGCTTCGTGATCGAGCGACGCGGCATGGTCGGCGAGCGTCTCACCGCGCACGAGTTTCATGACGTAGAACCATCGGCCATCGTCGAGCAGCCCGGCGTCGTGCACCGGCACGATCCCCGGATGTTCGAGCCGCGCCAGGACCTTCGCTTCCTGGCGCAGACGCTGGTCGAGGTCGTCGGCCGGCGCCGCGGCATTCGACACCTTGATCGCGACTTCCCGGCCGAGTTGCTCGTCGCGTGCCGCGTAGACCGACCCCATGCCACCACGGCCGATGGGCCTCAGGATCGCGTAGCGATTGGTGGCCAGCTCCGGCCGCGTGGCAACGTCTCGCAGGCGTTCGACGAGGTCGTTCGAGAGCCACGTCACCGATCCACCTCGATCCCAAACAGCTCGCGGGCTTCGAGGCGGAATTCCTCGGCCGTGCCGCAGAGACCTTGAAGGTGGCCCAGCGCGAGCTCGCGGAAACGCCGGCGGGCGGCGTGCAGATAGTTGGTGACTTGCGAGACGCTCAGACCCAGGTCGTGAGCGATGGCCGCATATGAGACGTCGGGCGACGGCGCCAGGTCGTGGCGCTCGAAGACCTCGAAGATCACCGCCTTGCCCGATTCCTCGCACCGCCGCCGCAGATCGTCCACGGCGCGCCCGAAGAGCGCACGGATCATCTCGTCCCGGAAAAACCGATCCAGATCGCGCAAATCGCTCGACGCCAGCTCGGCGAGCGCCTCTTCCGCCCCGGGAAAATCGAGTGACAGGCGTTCCGCGCCACCGCCGCGCTTTTCGGCGCGCTCCGCCTTCTGAGTGTTCTGAACGAACCGGTCGAGGCACGTGCGCAGGAAGGTGCGGAACCTGGCCTTCGCCGGGTCGTAGCGTTCGACGAACCTCTTCTCGAACGCCACGGCAAAGAACGCCTGCACAGCATCCTCGGCCGCCTCCGGCGAAAGCCGCCAGTGCAGCCGGAGGTAGTGATAGCTCGGGCGCCAGTAGCCGGCGGCCAGGTCGCCGAACGCCGTGCGCCGGACTTCGTCGTCGTCCGCGCGAATGCGTTCGATGACCGACCGCCGGGTGGCGGGAAATGGGATCACGCGGCAAGGGTAACGCAGCCCGGCCGCGGCCTGCACCGCGGAAGTCACCGGGCGGCTGAATCGATCGTCAGCTCAAAGTGCACGATCGTATCGTGTTCCCTCCGCCGATCCATTACACGCGGGAGGTCGATTCCTTTACACTCCCTTCAGGAGGCTCTTCTTGACGACAGCCATTCGCATTCTTCTGGTTTCGACCGTCATCTCGCTCAGCGCGTCGACGAGCTGGCTCGTCGCGCAGAACCGCTTCGGCGCTCCGAAGACCATCATCCATGTGTCCCTCATCCAGTGGAAAGAGGGTGTCTCGGCCGCCGCGAAGAAGCAGGCCCTCGACGGCGTCAAAGACATGGCCGCGAAGATTCCCGGCATCAGGAATGTCTGGACCAAAGCGCTGCGGGTGCAGCCAGAGGGCTATCACGATGCATTCGTGATCGAGTTCGAGAACCAGGCGGCGGCGGACCGTTACGCCAAGGATCCGGTGCACGACAAGTGGACCGAGGCGTTCCTCAAGATCCGCGAAGCGAGCATCTCGCCCCAGATCACGAACGAGTAAGCTCCGATCGGCGGTGTATCCGGCGGCCGATGACCGCCATCACGCCAGCCGCGCTGACGCGGCGATCGCCGCGGCGTTCGGCAGCGACTCGAGCTTCCAGCAGAGATCCATCAGCGTGCGGGCCTGCGCGGACGGCAGCACGCCGTCCGCCAGCCCCGCGAATTTCGCCTCGAGATCGGCGTCGCTCATCGGCCGTTCGATGCTGCCGACCACGTGCTCGACGAACTTCTCCAGCGTGCGGCCATCCTTCAACGTGACGGTCGCGCGGACCTGGTCTTCCTTGATCGCTGGATCGATCGCGGCCGTCACCCGATCGCGCAGGGCCGCAATCGCCGGATCGCGGGCGTTGTCGTCGCTGAAGTCGCGCATCCCCGCCGATCCCTTCACGATCGCGAGCGCAGCCGCGAAGTAGACGCTGAACTTGCTCTCGAGGCCGGTCTGCGGCGTCTTCTTGCCAGTCAATTCGAGCACCAGCGGATGCACCCCCAAATCGATGCGGGCGATCTGATCGGCGGTCAGCGTGTGCTCGCGGCGCAGCTGGACGCAGGCATCGATGGCGGGATGAATCACGACGCCGCAGGCAAATGGCTTGTAGGTGTTGAGCAGAATCTCGTAGCTCTTGCCGTGGTTCTCCGTGATCTCGGCGTAGTTTCGTGCCGTGCTGAGAACGTTGGCCCACCCGCTCTTCCCCTCGATACCGAGCTCGCTGCTGGTGAAGTTGCGTCCCGCCAGCAGCGCCGCGGTCAGGCCGTTCTGCGCCGCACGTCCCGGATGGAAGGCCTTCGTCATCGATCCGAACATTTCACGCAGGCCGACCGGCTGGGTCGCGGCAAGTCCGAGCGCCCACACCATCTGCTGCTCCGAGAGGCCGAGGATTCGACCGCTCGCCGCCGCCGATCCGAACACGCCGGCCGTGCCCGTGATGTGCCAGCCGCGATCGTAGTGAGCGGGGTAGACGGCGTTGCCAATCCGGCACTCGACCTCGATCCCCAGCACCATCGCGGTGAGGAAGTCTTTGCCTGACATCGGCCGCAGCTCCGACAGCGCCAGCAGCGACGAGACGACCGGGCCCGCGGGATGAATCACCGTCTTCAGGTGCGTGTCGTCGAAGTCGAACACGTGCGAGCTGATGCCGTTCATCAGCGCCGCGTGCAGGATGTCCATTCGTTCGCGGCGTCCGAGCACTGAAGCCTGGGGCGGACCGGAGAACGGCGCCAGCGCGGCGATCGCGGCATCCAGCGTTGGCTGGCGCGACCCACCGACCGCGCAACCAACCCAATTCAGGAGCGTGCGGCACGCCTCCTTGCGTACGGCGGCCGGCAGCTCGTCATGACGCGTCGCGATCACGTACTGCGCGATGCTGCGCGTGACATCGCGGCGAACGTCGGTCGTCGAATCCTGTCCGCCGGGATCCGCGGAAGCACCGATGATCGGGCCAGTCAGACCCGCCAGCGACAGGGTTCCCAGAAAGTCACGGCGATCGAGGTGCTGCATGGCTCGATTGTATGTCGCGAGCAACGCCGAGTCAGCGCACTCTCGATGAGTCGCAGCTGACCGTCGCGAGTGACGACATTCCGTCACAGTGTCATGCGTCGCGATCTGTTGGCCGGACACTCTTCGAGGGAATCTGCACGTTTGACGTCATTCGGCCCGCCCCCGACGTCGGTGCCCTTCTTGCCAAACATGGAGATGTGCTGATGGGTCGTAGGAAGTCGTGAACCCACGCTGAAAAAGGAGAGGTGTCATGAAACTCAGACGCTCGGGATCTGCTGTGATTCTCGCGTCGACTCTCGTTGCAGGGCTCGCCTGGGCACCGTGTGCGGCCGCCGACGAGCATATCAAGGGGGTCATCCAGGCACTCGGCATCGATAGCACAGTCGTCATGCGCACCGACGATGGCGCGGACGTGACCATCGTCCTGAGGGACTACACCAAGGTACGGCGCGTCGACGGCATGCGGGAGCTCAAGGTCAGCTCCACGGAGCTGATTCCTGGCCTGCGGGTTCAGGCGTCCGGATACTACGAAGCGGCGAACGCATTCGCCGCTGAGCGTGTCACGTTCAAGCGTTCGGACATGAAGCTGGCGGCGGCCATCAGGGGCGGCGTCGACCCGACCGACCAGCGGAGTCTCGACAATCAACGGCGCATCGGCGAGAACTCGCGAACCATCGCGCAGCAGCAGCAGATGCTGCAGCATCAAGCCGCGGAAATCGCGAACAACGCGCATCGCATCAGAGCCAACGACGAGAAAATCGTCGCGACCACGGGCCGCATCAACAGCCTGGATAACTACAACGTCGTCTCGACCGTCACCGTTTATTTCCGTAACGGCCAGGCGAGGATCGATCCGAAGTACAGGAGCCAGTTGCAGCAACTTGCCGCACAGGCCAAGGGCGTCCGTGGCTACATGATTCAGGTCCAGGGATACGCCTCCGCCGTCGGGTCCAACGCGCTCAACCAGAAACTGAGCATGCAGCGCGCCGATGCCGTCACCTCCGTGCTGCAGCAGGACGGCGTCCCGCCACCGAACATCCTCGTGCCCGCCGCGATGGGCGTTACCGATCAGGTTGCCAGCAACCGGACGGCCGACGGTCAGGCCCAGAATCGTCGGACGGTCGTGACTCTCCTTCAGAACAAGGGGATCAGCGAGCGATAACAACCTTGTGCGGAGGTACCGCACGAATCGAAAAGGAGAGACAGCGTCATGCGTTTAGTTAACGGCCTCCTCGCTGCGGTGATGGTCTCGGGGCTCTCGGGAACTGCATTGGCTCAGACTCCACCGCCGACTCCCAATGCGCCAGCGCTCGCCCCAGCCGACAACGCCGGTCTGACCAGAAGTCACTGGCTGGCCTCCGGATTCGTCGGTTCGAATTTCGGCTCGGTCAACGACCTCGACTTCAGCCTCGACAGAAGTCGGAGCTTCGATTGGGGCGGACAGGTTGGCTACTTGTGGCGGGGTGTCGTCGGCGGCGAATTCCTGGTCGATTTCACGCCGTCATTCGGCATCAATACCTCCGGCGTGCTCCTTGATAATCCGAAGGTGAGCAGCTACATGGCCAACGCGATCGCCGTCCTCCCGCTTGGCGCAGGAGGCCAGTTTCAGCCGTACGTCTCTGGCGGCCTAGGTGGCATCCAGATGCGGTTCCCCAACGGAATCGTCGGCAGCGGAATCCTTGTCAACGGAGTCGTGACGAACGTCACGACCTCTTCCGTCAGCCAAACCGGCGGCGGGTCGAATATCGGCGGCGGCATCATGGCGTTTGCCGGCCGGGTCGGTGTCCGCGGCGACGCACGCTACTACCACGCAAACACCTTCAGCAGTCGGGACGCGACGAGTTTCGCGAATCTCGTGACGCAGAATCTGTTGTCCGATCTCAATTTCTGGCGAGCGGACATCGGTATTGCCTTTCAGTGGTAACAGCGCGAACGTCGTGCGGCGCTGCTCGAACGTGACGTCGCCATCGAATCTGGATGGCGACGGCACGCATTTCACACGGGCCTGAACCCGGTCTACACTGGTGCCGCCGACGGATTCATGTGACGGGACGCGTCTACGCCGGGGTGATACTGGTTGCTTCGACGATGGCCCTTGGTCGAGCGGGGGCGGTGGCGCGCCAGACTCCTCCCGTCCGTCCCGACGCCGCCGGGCTCTCGGCGGCACGCCTCCGTGACGCCACCGAACTGCTGAACCGATACGTCTCCGAGCACCGGATTGCCGGGGCGGTGGCGGGCGTTGCGAGACGCGGCCGGCTGGCATACCTCGAAGCCATCGGCGTCCAGGATCTCGAGACGCGGGCGCCGATGACGGAGCGGTCGCTCTTTCGCATCTACTCGATGACCAAGTCCGTCACCGCGGTGGCGGTCATGATGCTGCACGAAGAGCGACGCTTCGCTCTCGACGACGCTGTCGCCACGTTCATCCCCGAATTCAAGAATGTCGTGGTGTCCGCTGAACCCGGCGCCGCACCGCGCCCGCCGGCGCGGCCGATCACCGTCCGGGATCTCCTGCTGCATACCTCCGGCCTCAACCATCGAACATCCGAGATCTATCGTCGCGAGCAGGTGCGGACCAGGACGATGACCATGACGCAGTTCATCGCCAACCTGGTGCGCGTGCCGCTGATGGAAGATCCGGGCACGCGTTACCGGTACAGCGAGTCGACGACCGTGCTCGGACGGTTGGTCGAGATCTGGTCCGGAAAGCCGTTCGAGGTGTTCCTCGAGGAGCGCATCTTCCGTCCGCTCCGCATGACCGACACGATGTTCTGGGCCGCCACGCCCGAGCAGCGCACGCGGCTCACCATCGTGTACGGTCCTGCGCCAGGCGGCGGGCTGACGAAGGTCGATGTCGAGGCGCTGCCGTTCACCGAGCGTCCGACGCTTATTGAAGGTGCTGTCGGCCTGTTGTCGACCGTTCCTGACTACCTGCGCTTCGGCCAGATGCTGCTCAACAAGGGCGAGCTGGATGGCGTCCGCTTGCTCAGCGCGAGAACTGTGGAACAGATGACGGCGAACGGGCTGTCCGACGATGTGCAGAAGGCGCGCGGCGGTTCGATGGGGTGGGGCCTGGCCAACGTCAACGTCCTCCTGAATCCGGCTCCCACCGACCCGTCGAGCCGTGGCGAATACGGGTGGGACGGCACCGCCGGCACGATCTTCTGGGTCGATCCCGCCAAAGAAACAGTGACGGTGCTGATGACCCAGAGCTCGCCGTCCAACCCCGATCAGATCCGGCAGCGCTTCAAGGCCATCGTGCAACAGGCGCTCGTCGAGTAGTCGGAAGCGGCATCAGCAGTTTTTGGCATCAGTTCGGGTGCGCGTGATGTGGGTGGCTTCAGGCGTGTCGTCCGCGGACCACGCTGAGGCCACGCACATCTCTTGCTTCGTTACCGAATCATCGCCGCGACGAGCGGATTCAACGCTTCAACCTCCGGCTGTGAAACGTCGACGAACACGGGCGAGGGAGAAGTCAGGTCGGCAAACGCGATCCCCGCGCCGTCCTTGCTCGGGCAGAACACCTGCTCGACCCCGCCGACCCGCACCGTCACGATGATGTTGTCGGTTGGGCCGCGGAACCGCACGAGGTAATCGAAACCAGGCAATCGGCTCGGCTCCACGGTGCAGTGCTGCGGCAGACCGCTCACGTCCGCCGTGGGGATGCCTTGCGGAAATCCTGCAACACCGAACTTGAGCGTCGGCAGTCGAATACCCGTCGTCTCGCGATCGGTCGCGCCAAACACGATGGCGTCGAGCCCCGGTCCTCCGAGAAACGCTTCGCTGCCATCGCCCGGCGCCCAAAGGTTTACATCGTCACCCTGTCCCCCAAACATGATGTCGCTGTTGGGGGGGCCGCCGGGGGCTGCTCCGCCGTCCGGTCCACCGAGAATGATGTCCGAGCCTTGACCGCCGTCGATAACGTCGTTGCCGTTCATGCCAAAGATCACGTCGTTGCCCTGGCCGCCTTCGATGATGTCGGTGCGGCCGAGGGACTGGTCTGCCGCCGCACCAGCCTGAATGTCCGCGTTGAGAATGTTGTCGTCGTCGCGGCCGATCAGGAGCTGAGGGCCCTTGCCCCCATCCACGACCGCGGCCTGGGTGGGATGGGCCGGGCCCAGGACGATTGCCAACAAGGCAACGAGCAGGCTCGCCGACAGGGCGGGCAGACCGAAACGGGAGATCAATCGGAGGTGACTCATTTTGTTCTGTACCGTGACCTTTCAGAATGCGATGTGACCGTTCGCGCGCTACGGGAATCGCAGACGCTTCAATACTCGATGTAATCGAAGGGCACGCTCGATTATTCCGAGCCCGAGCCCTCAGGAAGACGTCTGGTCGACGGGTTCACACCAGTACTGCGTCTGCCTCCCGTTCTCGCAGTTGGGTCCCTTTTGGAGTGCCGGACTCTCGCGCCTGGTTGAGCAGGGCGACACGGAGGGCTCGGCGCGCTCGCGACAGACTGGACATGACGGTGCCGATGGGAACGCTCATGACGTCGGCGATCTCGCGGTAAGACAGACCTTCGAGCTCGCGAAGCACGAGTAGTTCACGAAAGCGAGTTGGCAGGCTGCCGATGGCGCGCTGGATCAACGCGACGTCAGCGGTCTGCAGCAATAGCCTTTCAGGGTCCGAGAGTGGGGACGGATTACTGTGCTGTTGCTCATCGAATGGATCGGTCGCGGCTTGCACGTTGCGGCCGCGCCAGCCATGTGAGGTGTTCCGAACGATTGTCAGGAACCAAGCCCGACCACTTCCACCGGTGTATGTCCGGAGGTAGCGAAAGGCCCGCAGCGCCGCTTCTTGCACGACATCTTCGGCATCGGGGTCGTTCCGCATCAACCAGCGCGCCAGACGATAAGCCGCATCGAGGTGGGGCAAGACCACATCCTCAAAGTTGTGACCGTTCGTGCCAGTAGTCGCGGCGTCGCCCGGTCTGTCATTCGTGGTGGGCTTCGAACCTGTCTTGACTGCCATGCCGCCAGTGTGCGGTGCGAACAGGCCGACGAACACCGACAGTGGTCGTACGGGACCCGTACGGCACTCGTACGGGCGGCAGTAAGATTGAATCAGGAATGAAAATTGGCGTACGCAGCCGGTCGCAAGGCCTCACTCGATTCGCCTTCGCGAGCGTGTCATGGCAACTGCGCAGTTGGGCGGAGCTCACATGTTGTACATGGTCATCGAAACATTTCGCGGTGGTGATCCCGTTCCGGTGTACCGGCGCTTCCGTGATCGCGGACGCCTGATGCCGGAAGGAGTCGAATACCGCGGAAGCTGGGTGACTCAAGATTTGCGCCGCTGCTATCAGGTCATGGAATGCGCGGATCGCCGGCTGCTCGATGAGTGGATGACCAACTGGAATGACATCACGGAATTCGAGATCATTCCGGTTGTCACCTCCGCGGACGCTGCCGCCGCCGTCCTCCCGCGGCTCTGAACCCCCGGCACGTCCAGGCACTCGGAACGTCTCTGTAGCCTTCCCGCGAAATCTCACGAGATACAGCTCACTCCAGTCGGCTGGAATATTCGAGCGCTCGCTCTGATTAGGTGGATGTGTGGACAACCAGCGAATGACGTCCGTTCTGACGGCATTAACGGCGTGCGTTGCCGGTGCGCTCGCCGTCGGTGCCGTTCACGCGAATGAATGTCAGCCGTTCGTGGTCAACGTCCGTCTCCAGGTCGATCGTTCCATCAGGTCCCCAGTGATCCCAGCCGACCTCAAGAACGAGACTGAAGTCCTTTGGAGACCGTACGGCGTTCATCTCGAATGGACCGATTCAGCCGCCTCCGGGGCTGCGCCGAGCGGTCTCTCTCTGGAGGCGATCCTCGAACGGCGGATCATTGACGAGCCTGGCCTGCCGAAGTGGGCGCCGGTCCTGGGTCTCGCCTCCGTCAAGCGGAATGCCCCGAGCGCGCGACCGATTCGCGTGTCGCTCGACGCCACGGAGAGCGTGCTGGCGCGTCGAACGATAAGCCGCACCTCGAGCGGCTGGATCGTGCAGGACCACGATCTTGGACGCGCGCTCGGACGCGTGCTGGCGCACGAAATAGGTCATTTGTTGCTCGGCGCTCCTTATCACGACGACGTTGGCCTGATGCGTGCGATGTTTCGCCCGGAGGAGCTCGCGGAGCCAGACCACGCGGCCTTCCGGCTCACGTGCAGTGGGGTGGCGCGGCTGAGAGGTCGTATTGGCCTGCTGACAGGAACAGAGCACGAATTGATTGATCCAGAGACGTGCCTTCACGGTCGCGCCGAGCGGTGATGGTCCGATCTGAGGTGTCCCTCGTAAGGGGGGAGCCTTCGTGGGTTCATAAAGGAGTTGAAACAAGCGTTGGTATGCGCAGAACTCGGACAGCGCCTGTGAGGTGTCGCAGTAAAATGACAGGGCATGAAGCTTGGCGCTCCGGGATCGTTTGGGGCGCAATTGAAGGCGCTTCGCGAGGCGGCGGGGTTCACGCAGGAAGAGCTCGCGACGATCGCCGGCCTGTCGGTTCATGCCGTGAGCGCGCTGGAGCGCGGTCAACGGCGGAGGCCCCACGTCGACACCGTTCGGGCGTTGTCCGCAGCGCTCGACTTGACTGGCGACAGTCATGAGGCCCTCGTCGGGAGCGCCCGCCCCAGCGCCCGCAAGGCGGCCGCCGGTCCGGCTCGTGACGTCTCATTGCCTCAAGCACTGACGGCCTTTCTCGGCCGCGATGCTGACGTGCAGACGCTGCGGAGTTGGCTCGCTGATCCCGCGACACGTCTCGTCACGCTCACTGGGCCGGGGGGAACCGGGAAGACCCGTCTGGCGATCGAACTCGCGCGCGCGAACCCGGCGGGGGCGTTCCGTGTGCTGTTCGTTGGTCTGGCGGCGGTCCGGAAATCCGCCTTCGTCGCGTCCGCAATCGCCGAGGCCCTTGGAGTGTTGGACGCGACGGCACTCGACTTGCCGAAGCGCGCGCAGATCGCGTGCGACGGTCAGTCCACGTTGCTGGTCCTCGACAATTTCGAGCAGGTCTTGGACGCGGCGCCGCTCGTCGCGGATCTGCTCGCATCAGTCCCGGCGCTCCGGGTGTTGGTCACCAGCCGGGCCCCGCTGCATCTGCGAGGGGAGCGGGAATACGCCGTAGGGCCCCTCGCGCTGGATGTCGAACCCGCCGCGGCATCGGCGACCGATTTCGCGCGCTCTCCCGCAGTCCGCCTGTTCGTCGAGCGCGTGCGGGACGTGCAGCCTGACTTTCGCCTGACGTCCGCGAATGGCCCAGTTGTGACGGCGATCTGCCGTCGCCTCGATGCGTTGCCGCTTGCTCTCGAGCTTGCGGCGCCATGGATCAAAGTGTTGACGGTCGAGGATCTGCTGGACCGCCTCAAAGACGATGTCCTGTTCTCCACATTTGGCCTGCGCGATCTCCCTGAACGCCAGCGGACGATCAACTCGACGGTCGCTTGGAGTTATCAACTCCTGGCGCCCTCCGAGCAGCGCGTTTTCCGCTGTCTTGGCGTGCTGCCGGGACGATTTCCGATCGAGGCAGCCGCGGCGGTCGTTGCCGATGGTGAGGATTCCTCCGCCAAGACCGACGACGCGCTCCGCGCGGCGGCCGGCCTGATGGACAAAAGCCTCCTGCTGCGAGCCGAGAGCTCGGTGGCGAGTCGTCCACTGTACCAGACACTCGAAACCGTCCGTGCCTACGCGGCGCTCGAGCTCACCGCGGCAGGCGAGCGCGATGACGCCATGGAGGGGCTGGTGCGCTACTGCGCCGCGGAAGCCTCCGTGGCCGCGGAGGGACTGGTCGGCCCCGCGCAGGGCGAGTGGTTGGGTCGCGTGCGTGACGATCTCGAGAACTACCGCAGCGCACTGACCTGGCTCATCGATCGCGGCCGCCCCGCCGAAGCGGCCGACATCGCCTGGAGTTTGTTCTTTTTCTGGGGAATCCGCGGGCATGCGGCCGAGGGGAGTCGGTGGTATGACGAGATCCTGAAATGGCCCTCCCTTCCGCCGGCTGTCGAATCGAAGGCGCTCCTCGGCACCGGCGCGATGCGGTACACGCAAGGCGAGCTGGGCTACGCACGCACCGCGCTCATGCGCGCCCTCGCTCTCGCCCACGAGACCGGCGACATCGTGATGGTCGCGCGCGCCGAGAATCTGTTGGGAGACATTGAGCACTCCCTCGGGAATACGGAGGCGGCCCGCATGCACTTCGCCCGCGGCGTCGAAGGCTTCCGGGCGCTGGGCCTTCCGTGGGGCCTCGGGAATTCGCTGACGGGGATGGCGGCGGTCGTTCTCGCGACTGGCGACGCCGCGCACGCCGAGCGCCTCCTCGACGAGGCCACATCGGTGCTTCGAGAGGCGGCGCCATGGTTCTTGTCGTGGACGCTCTATCTTCGCGCCTTCCTGGCGGTGCAACAAGCAAAGGCCCATGACGCGATCGTGTTGGTGCGGGAAAGCCTCACATATATCCGTCTGCTCCACGACAAGTTCGCGTTCGTGTACGTGATGGTCCCTCTCGCCGCGGCAGCGGCACGCACAGGCGATCACGCGTGGTCGGCGCGGATTCTGGGCGCGCGGGACGCCGTCAGCGAATCGACAGGCGCCACTGTCGTCGACAAATCAGTGGACGACCTCCGCGAACGAGTGGAATCGGAGGTGCGTGGACACCTCGGGCCCGATCGATGGAGCCGTGCGTATGCAGCAGGGCGAGTCACCTCCATCGACACGATGATCAAGGACATCGACAACGTTTTGACGAGCCGCCTGCGCGTCTAGGCCGGACGCGCTTCACACGCGTCGTGGAGGCCCTCAGTCCCGCTGCCCTTCGAAGTCTCGACGCCCGTCATTCCTGCGGATTCTGCTTCGGTCGACTCATCCGGAATATTCGAGAACGGTCCGAGATTAGGTGCATCGGAGGGTCTGATGCTTTCGTTGCGTCTCGTTGTTGTATCGGCAGTCTTGCTATTCGCGGTCGCCTGCGGCGACTACTCGACTTCTTCGACTTCACCGTCACCGACGCCGTCCGCCACGCCACCGCCTGGCGCGCCGTCGTCGTCCATCACGATTCCGATGGGTGCCGAGTTTCTGGGTAACCGAGCCTTCACCCCCGCGGACCTGAATATCGCCGTGGGCACGGCGGTGACATGGGTGAACAGCGACGCCACGTCTCACACCTCGACCTCAAATGCGGCCGGCTGGGACTCGGGAATCGTCGCGCCAGGCCGTCAGTTCTCGTTCGTATTCCAGAACGCTGGAACGTTTCCGTACCACTGCGCGATTCATCCCGGAATGGTAGGGACGGTTGTCGTTCACTGAGAGCGTCACTCGTGCCATCGATTGCTGAATGCATTGCATTCGCACTGACGACGCGATTCACACGCTGATCGAGGGCTTTCAGGAGTGCTCAGCGCCGACGCGCCATATCATCATCGAGCACGTCCACGATGGCGCGGCCGGCCAACCCTTTGGGCTGAATTCTCGTCAAACCGGTGAGATGAGCTCGGTCCTCACCGATCTTCGCTATGCGGCGCGGGAACTCCGCCGCCGTCCAGGCTTTGCGCTCACGGCGATCCTGTCGCTGGCCCTCGGCATCGGCGCCACCAGCGCCGTGTTCAGCGTCGTCTACGGCGTCCTGATCAATCCCTTCCCGTACGTGGGCGCCGATCGAATGATGCAGCTCAGCCTGATTGACAACGCTGGCCGGTTCCGTTACCCGGGCATGACCGGCGCGCAGCTGGATCAGCTTCGACAGGCGCGGACGGTCGAGAGCGTCGTGGGAGAGGACGGCTGGAATCTCACGACGACCGATGGCGATATCCCGGAAGACGTCAGCGCATCGTACATCTCTCCGAACGCACCGAATCATTGGGGCGTTCGTGCGCTCCTTGGGCGATGGCTCATCCCCGCCGATGCGCCTCCCGGACAGGAGCCCGAGCGCGTCGTCGTGCTTGGGTACCAGTTCTGGCAGCGTTACTACTCGGGCGACCCCGCCGTCGTCGGCCGCACCCTCCAGCTCGTTCGCAAGAACTATCAGGTCGTCGGCGTGATGCCGCCGCGGTTTCGCTGGCGCGAGGCAGATATCTACGTGCCGCTGAAGGTCAGGCTCGACCCCAATATCTATTTCGGCACGAGCCTCAAGATCCGGCCGGGTGTGTCGACGGCAGAAGCCAACGCCGATCTGCAGCCGATCCTGCAGAAGTTCGCGGCCGAGACGCCGGCGCGCTACCCCGACACGTTTCGCGTGAACCTGCGCAGCATCATCGAGATGTACGCGCGGCCGATGGGGCCGAGGCTCTTCCTGCTGCTCGGCGCCGTGACGTCGCTGCTGCTGGTGGGCTGCGCCAACGTGTCAATCCTGCTGCTCGTGCGCGGCGCCCATCGCCAGCAGGAGCTCGCCGTGCGCGCGGCCCTGGGAGCCGCACGCATCCGGGTCGTGCAGCAGCTGTTGACGGAGGCGTTGGTCATCGCCGTGGCTGGCGCGACGCTCGGTGTGTTGATCGCGTGGAAGGGCCTCGCGCTGATCGTTGCCTGGGTGCCGACCAACTCGTTCGCCGCCGAATCGGTCATCGAGATGAACGTGCCGGTGCTGCTGTTCAGTACGGCCCTGGCCGTCGTGACCGCGATCGTGTTCGGCGTCTGGCCGGCGCTCCAGCTCTCGCGTCCTGACATCGGCCGCGTGGCGCAGACCGGTGCCCGGCGGGTGATCGGCAGTGCGCAGGGGCGGAAGATCCATCGTGTCATGGTCGCGGTCCAGGTCGCGCTGACCCTGCTGATGCTCACCGCGGCCGGCGCGGCGGGAAAAGGGTTCCTGAGGCTGTCGAGCGCGGACCTCGGATACGACCCGCGCGACACGATGTCGCTGCCGATCCCCGTCCACGATGGCACCTACCAGACGTGGAAGGAGCGCTCCGAATATTTCGAGCGGCTCCGCGCGGCCATTGCCAGGATGCCGCAGGTCGTGTCAGCGGGGATCTCGACCAACGCCACTCCGCCGTCCAACGGAAACGACAGCACCATCGAGATTCTCGGCAACACGTCGGTCGAAAAGCCGGTCGCTCGCTTGAATTTCATCAGCCCCGAGTATTTCCCGCTTCTGCATATTCCTGTGGCGCAAGGACGCACCTGGAGCCGCGACGAAATGGTCCGAGGCGCGCCGCTGGCCGTGATCAACCAGACGATGGCCCGCCAGTACTGGCCACAGGGCGATGCCATCGGCCATCAATTGCGCTTCGCGAACCTGAAGGACGAACCGCCGTATTCGCCCGCCGCGGCAGGTGCCGATGGATGGCTCCAGATCATTGGCATCGTCGCCGACGCGCGCAACGACGGTCTGCGCAACCCGATCAAGCCGGCCTTCTACCTGCCGTATACGCTGAAGATGCGCATGTTCACGCAGATCCTGGTGCGCGCGAGGGTGGCTCCGCTGTCCATCTTGCGCGATGTCCGCGCCGAGCTGGTTCGCGTCGATCGCGAACAGCAGGTCAGCCGCGTGCGGGATCTTCAGGGGTGGATCACCAACCTTCCCGAGTACGCGCAACAGCGGCTGGTCGCGAACCTGTTCGGGATTTTCTCGATGCTGGCGCTGGCGCTGTCAGCGGTGGGACTCTACAGCGTCGTGTCCTACGGCGTCGCGATGCGAACCAGCGAGTTCGGCATCCGCCTGGCGCTGGGCGCGAGAGCCCGCGACGTGGTGCGCATCGTGCTGTCGGGGACGTCGTGGAATGTCGGCGCGGGACTCCTCGCGGGTGTCGTTCTGTGCCTGGTCTTCGACAAAGTCGCCTCGCAGTGGTTGACCGAAAGCTCGCGGGATCCGCTGATCCTGACTGCTGTGACCCTCCTGCTGATGGCCGTCGCCGCCATGGCGTGTCTTGCTCCCGCCCGCCGCGCGGCGTCGATCGACCCGATGGACGCCGTGCGACACGACTAGCACACAATGCTGGCGCAGGTGGCGATCGAGGTTCGGAGGTATCATCCAACCGCGTGCCGCGAGCCTTCCTGCAGGTGCTTGTCGTCGCGCGGTGGACCATGAACACACCACGATTGAGCATCGCCGTCGTGATCGGACTGCTCGCTAGCATCTGTCCGGCGGCGGCCCAGAACCCCGGCCAAACGCGACCGGCACCGCCAACCCGCGATCCGCACACGCCGGGTTACGTCAAGGCGACGGAATTGCCCGACGGCGCCGTGCCCCCACTCGACGCAGAAGGAAACTTCATCCTCGGACCCACCCACAATCCCGCTGCGGAAATGGCCGTGCGAGACGGCGTGCCGCAAGGAACCGTCTACAACTTCACGATGAGTTCGGCTGACAGCCGGATCTATCCCGGCATCGCACGCGAGCCAGGAACGCCGAACAGAGCCGATCCCGACAATCCGGGACGGCTGATCGTGAACAGCCACTCCGCTCCGTACACACGTCGCGTCGCCGTGTACGTCCCGCGGCAGTACGTTCCGGGTGCCGTTGCGCCATTCATCGTGGGAGCGGATGGACCCGACCAGATGTTGTTCACGGCGTTGGACAACCTGATCGCCCAGAAGCGCGTACCGGCGATGATCGCCATCTCCATCGGCAATGGCAGCGGCGACGCGCAGGGCAGCGAGCGCGGTTTGGAATACGACACGATGTCGGGCCGCTATGCCGAGTTCGTCGAAACAGAAGTGTTGCCGCTGGTCGAGAAGGAATACAACGTAAAGCTCACCCGGGACCCCGACGGCAGGGCGACGATGGGCGGCAGTTCAGGAGGCTCGGCCGCGTTGGCCATGGCGTGGTATCACCCTGAGCTGTACCACCGCGTGCTGACGTATTCGGGTACGTATGTGAACCAGCAGTGGCCCTACAACGCCGAGACTCCGCACGGCGCGTGGGAGTTTCACGAGCATCTCATCCCGAACAACCCCGCGAAGCCGATTCGAATCTGGATGGAAGTTGGGGACCGGGACAATCTGATTACGCGCGACAACTTCCACGACTGGGTGCTGGCGAACGAGCTCATGGCCCAAGCGCTGGCGGCTAAAAAATATCACTATCAGTTCGTGTTTGCCGTCAACGCCGGGCATACCGATCGCACCGTGAAACAGCAAACCCTGCCGGCCGCGCTGGAATGGCTCTGGAAAGGCTATCCCCGGTGACGTGTTATCGCGCGTCCTTCCCCCTTCATGAGCCTCGACCCCGGTACTCGTCTCGGGCCCTATGAGATCCTCGCGCTGCTCGGCGCAGGTGGCATGGGCGAGGTGTATCGCGCCCGCGACACGACGCTCGAACGTTCGGTCGCGATCAAGATCCTGCCGGCGGCGGTGGCGACGGACGCGGATCGACTGGCCCGCTTCGCGCGCGAGGCGACGACGCTCGCTGCCCTGAACCACCCGCACATTGCCCAGGTCTACGGCTTCGAGCGCGCGGGCGACACCCGCGCGCTCATCATGGAGCTCGTCGAAGGCGAGGACCTTGCTCAGCGCTTGACGCGCGGCGCCATCCCGGTCGACGAGGCGCTGCCCATCGCGCGGCAGATTGCGGAAGCCCTCGAAGCGGCGCACGATGCCGGCATCGTCCATCGCGATCTCAAACCCGCGAACATCAAGCTTCGAACTGACGGCACCGTGAAGGTGCTCGACTTCGGCCTCGCCAAGGCGCTCGATCCCGCCGGTCGCGACAGCAGCAGCGCGCTCACCAGCGGCGCGACGGTCCTGCACGATCCGCTCCAGTCGCCGACGATGGCGAGTCCGGCGGCGATGACGGGGATGGGCGTGATCCTCGGGACGGCAGCTTATATGGCGCCCGAGCAGGCGCGCGGCAAGGCGGTCGACCGGCGCGCCGACATCTGGGCGTTCGGCGTCGTGCTGTTCGAGATGTTGACGGGCCGCCACGCGTTTCATGGCGACACGATCTCGGACACCGTCGCCGCCGTGCTGACCCGCGAGCTCGATTGGCGCGCGATTCCGTCCGCCACGCCGGAGTCGGTCCGTAGCCTGCTCCGCCGGTGCCTCGATCGCGATCCGCGCCGGCGCCTGCAGGCCATCGGCGAGGCTCGCGTCGTCCTCGAGAATCCTGGTGCAGCAGGGTCACCTGTTGAACGAGTTCGCGGCCGCGGCCCTGGCTGGTGGCCGCTCGCCGCCGCCGCAGTCGGCGCCGTTTTCTTTGCCGCCGGTTGGCTGGCGCGGCCTTCGCCGGGAACGACGCACGAAGCCGTTCGAATAGTCGATCTCGCCGCCAGCGACCTGGAGGCAAATAGCGGCCGGGCGCCCGTCATCTCGCCCGACGGATCGCGTGTGGCTTTCGTCTCTGGCGGCCGTCTGCGGGTCCGCCGTCTCGACCGCCTCGATACCACCGAGCTCCCCGACAGCGACGATGTGGCGTACCCGTCGTGGTCGCCGGATAGTCGTCATCTGGCGTACGTCCGGCGCGGTCGTGCCTGGAAGATCTCGACCGACGGCGGAGCGCCCGCCGAGCTCGGTCCCGTGCCCAGCGACCTCGCCGGCTCCGCCGGGAGCCTCTGGACACCCGACGGTCACGTGCTCTTCGCCGGCAGCGACACCGTTGGCCTGTGGGCCTTGCCGGCCACCGGTGGCGCATCGGGGCGCGAGACGCTGGCGCTCGACCGAAGCGTCGATACCGACTTTCACGAGATCGGTGCTCTGCCGGACAACCGCGGATTGATCTTCACGGTGCACCGCCGAAACCGGCAGCCTGACATGATCGCGGTGCTGAGCGGAGGAACGCGGAAAGTACTGCTCGAGATTCCCGGCGAGAGCCTGCGCTACCCGATCTATTCGCCGACCGGCCATTTGCTTTACGAGCGCGAGACCACCAACCCGGGGATCTGGGCGGTCCCATTCTCGCTGCAACGCCTGGAAACGATCGGCGCGCCGATGCTTGTTGTTCCCCGCGGGAGAACCCCGAGCCTGGCCAGCGATGGAACGCTCGCCTTTGTCCGCCCGGATGAAGCGCCAGTCGATATCGTGCGCGTGTCGAGGTCTGGCACCGTCGAGAAGATCGCCGAGCTCGCTGAAACGAATGCGTCGATGGTGTCGCCCGTCCAGAGCGGCGGCGGGTATCGGCCAATGGCCGCGGTGAGCGTCTCGCCCGACGGCACTCGCGTCGCGGTCAATTTTGGTTTGCCCGGACAGCTGTGGGTCCACGACCTCCAGCGGAGCTCCATGTCGCGGGTGACCACGGGCACCTTTCCGATGCGTTCCGTGTGGACCCGCGACAACCGTCTGGTCTACGCATCGTCGCGCGAAGCGCGAGGGTGGAACCTCTGGTCGCGCCGCGCCGACGGCGCTGGAGATGAGACACGACTGTCGCGCAGCGACGAAGTCCATCTTCCGCTGGCGATGTCGCCCGACGAGTCAACCCTGGTCTTCGCGGAAGGATCGGGATCGGCCGGCAACCTTTTTCGCATGCCGCCCGACGCGTCGGCGCCGCCGCGCCCGCTGTTCGCGAGCCGGACCTGGGGACTCGGCGCCAGTTTTTCGCCGGACGGCCGGTGGCTGGCGTATGAGTCGTTCGAGTCCGGGCGCATGGAAGTCTTCGTGCGGCCCTTCCCCGAGGGTGATCAGCGCATCCAGGTGTCGAGCAACGGGGGTGAGATGCCGGTCTGGTCGAAGAGCGGCGAGATTTTCTACATCGGCGGTGGCAGCCTGTCAGCGGTCTCTGTCACGCCCCAGGGCCGCTCGCTCGCCGTCTCGAAGCCCGTTGTCCTCTTTCCGATGGGCGGCGAAACACACCTGGTGTCGGTCTTCGATCCGACACCGGACGGACAGCATTTCCTGATGCTGCGCTCCCGGGGCAGTCAGCATCTGACGCTCACCTTCAACTGGCCGTCCGATCTCGCGCGACTCGGCGCTGCCGGCTCTTCCTCGAATCGATAGCGCGCCAGACGCGGGGTTCTGCGCCGGCGTCGAATTACTGGCGCGCGCGCTCTTTCGCGAGCTGGTCCCGATACGTCTTTTCCAGCGCCTCGACCGCCGCCTTGAAGCCTTGCGGATCGACGAAGCGATCGGGATTGAAGGGGTCGCCCGGCTGGTATTTGTCGTGCAGCTTGAATTGCGCGGCGTGCGACGCGAGAAAGACGTCGATCGACATGTCTTTTTGCGCCTTGAACGTCCGCGCGTAATCGTCGGCGATACCCGGGTATTTGGGCATCCCGCTGACGGTCACCCCAGGGTTGATCGAACCCATGTTGGCAATGAGAACGCGGTACGTCTTCCCGCCCTCCTGCACGTTCAACGTGAAGCTGGTCGAACCTTTGGTGTGGCCGGGATGATGATGGGCGGTCAGCACCGTCCCACCGAGCGCGATCGTGTCGTTGTCCTTGAACGTGCTGTCGACTTTGACCGGTTCGAACTGAGCGCCGGGTGTGTCACCGAAGCGGAAGTCCAGCTTGCCGCCGGACTCGAGCAGCGCTTTCTCTGGTTCCGAGACGACGACCCGCGCGCCGGTCATACGTTTCAACGCCGCCAGGCCGGCGACGTGGTCGAAGTGTCCCTGGGTCGTGGTCAGAATCTTGGTATCGGCGAGTTTGAAGCCGAGCTGCTCCACGCTTGCCTTGATCTGACGCGCCGTGTCGCCAACGCCGGTGTTGATCAGGATGTGGCCTTGCGGTGTGGTGATCAAATAGCTCGACAGATCGTACGAACCAACCCAGTAGATGTTGCCGATCATCCGAAACGGCGGAAACGATCGGGTCCAGTTTGGGTCGTCCTGCGCGCGGGTGGACGAAACGAATGCGAGGGAACCAACGACCAGGAGAGCGATTGATCGGGGCAGCATGATCGGATTATCCACGAATCGCCCGCACTCGCCCGAGCGTAGAATGACGCCAGCGCTCGATCGCCAGTGAGGGGTCCGCCATGCGTTTGGACGATGCGCGAGAAAGTGAGAACGTCGAAGATCGCCGCGGCATGGGTGGCCGCGGGTTTCGGCCGGGTGGTGTCGGAGGGCTCGGCATCGGCGGCGTCGTCCTGCTGCTGGTGATCAGCTACTTCCTTGGCGTGGACCCGAGTCAACTCCTCAACGACTCGGGTGTGAGCACAGGTGGCGAGCCACCGGCCAGCACGCCTGCCGGACCACCGGGTTCCGATCCCTCCGGCGAGTTTGCCAGGAAGATTCTCGCGGATACCGAGGATACCTGGACCACGATTTTCGAGCGATCGGGACAGCAGTACTCGAAGCCGGTGCTCGTCCTGTTCTCGGACAGCGTGGAGTCCGCGTGCGGCCAGGCGGGATCGGCTACCGGACCGTTTTACTGCCCCGGCGATCAGAAGGTGTATCTCGACCTCAGTTTCTTCCGGGAGCTCGACCGGCGGTTCGGTGCTCCTGGAGACTTCGCGCAGGCGTATGTCATCGCCCACGAGATCGGCCATCACGTTCAGAATCTGACAGGCAATCTGGCGAGAGGCGGTGGGCTGTCGCGCAGAGGCGCAAATGCGCAGTCGGTGCGCCAGGAACTCCAGGCCGATTGTCTGGCGGGCGTCTGGGGGTATGCGGCGGCCAGGCGCAATCGGCTCGAGCCGGGCGACGCGGAGGAAGGACTCCGGGCGGCTGCCGCCATCGGCGACGATCGGCTGCAACAGGAGAGTCAGGGCAGGGTCGTTCCGGACTCGTTCACACACGGCTCGTCGGCGGATCGTGTGGCGGCGCTGAAACGCGGACTGCAGACCGGCGACATGGCGGCATGCGGCCTCGGACGTTGAGTGGTGCGCGGGAGGTTTGTGTGAAGCGAAACGGCGTTGTGCTGCTACTTCTCGCGCTGATGGGCGTCCACGTACCCGCGCAGCAATTCCCGC
>Ga0070671_100000561_pt1 | contig 26324 bp, 25 predicted proteins | sample KBSS73metaG_FD_65341 | JGI IMG/M metagenome (GOLD analysis project Ga0070671, IMG submission 65341) | Switchgrass rhizosphere microbial communities from Kellogg Biological Station, Michigan, USA - KBS S7-3 metaG | ecosystem: Host-associated > Plants > Roots > Rhizosphere > Soil ...
GCGCGCTCTCTTCACGGCCTCACGATTTGACTCCCATCAATAACGGTTACAAGTCCGGCACTGACTGGGAACTGCTTTCGTACCTGAGTTACGACTCCCATCATTGACACCCATCGTTGAAACGAGGATTTGACGGTACGTCGAAACGCGCTGCTGGACAAATATACGGCAGAAACCCACGGAGAATCATGGACTTAGGAGACGTCCTTGGACTTGCTGGGACGTGCCGTTGGTGGAGAGGGTGGGATTCGAACCCACGTTACGGTGAAACCGTAAACCAGATTTCGAGTCTGGCGCATTCGACCACTCTGCCACCTCTCCGGTCGGGTGCTTCGGCGGGTCGTTGCCGAGGGCGCGATTCTAGGGCCTGCGTCCGGCCCCTCGGCTCATCGGGTCGTGCGCAGCGTCATTCCCGCCAGGCGCGGGTCGCTCAGGCGGGTCTGCCAGCACTGGCCCGGAGCGAGCGGCGCGGCATCGGTGATCGTCCCGGTCGTGACGATGTCGCCGGCACGGATCGGCCAGCGCTCGGCCTGCACCGACATCGCGTCGACCCAAAGCCTGAACGCATTCAACGGACCGTCGAGGACGATCTCGGCGCCGCCCTCTTCAACCTCGCGGCCGTCGCAGCAAAGGGTCACGCGAACGGCGGCGAGCTGCGCGGCGACGTCGCCGGCATCGGCGAAGCGCGCGACCGGCACGCGCGGCCCGACGAAGAGGCGGCCGTGCAGCGCGAAATCGGCGACGGTGTCGGCCGCGGCGAAGCGCCAGCCGGCGAAATGCGTATGGACGATCTCGTAGCCGTGCGCGATCCATTCGATGCAGCCGGCGAGATCACCGGTGCTCATCCCCGGCTCGGGCGTGCGGGCCAGGCCGAACATGATCTCGGGCTCGAGGCGCGGCTCGGCGAACGGCGCGAGCGAGACGCTCGTCCCGGTGCTGTCGACGTCCTCGACTGTCGTGTTCCAGACCGGCCCCCAGATCGGCGCGAAGACGCCGTAGCGCGCCCAGATGCCGCGGTTGGTGAAGCCGATCTTGTAGCCGAGCGGGACCTCGCCGCGCGCGATGCGCAGGCGCCTGATCTCGTCGGCGACGGCGAAGGCCTGGGCGAGATCGAACGACGGCTCGCGGGCGGTGAAGGTGGCGGCGAGCGTCGACGCCCGATCGAGCGCTTCGAGGAGCTGGCCGGCACGAGCGGCGATGTGCGGCGCCGCCGCGGCACCCGCCGAGTCAGGGCCGCTCACGGGCGCAGCTCGACGAGGCCGCCGAGGTACGGCTGCAGCGCCGCCGGAACACGCACCGAGCCGTCGCCGTTCTGGAAGTTCTCGAGCACCGCGACCAGCGTCCGCCCGACCGCCAGCCCCGAGCCGTTGAGCGTGTGGACGAACTCGTTCCTGCCCTGCGCGCTCTTGAAGCGCGTCTGCATCCGCCGAGCCTGGTACGCCTCGCAGTTCGAGCACGAGCTGATCTCGCGATACGTGTTCTGCGCCGGCACCCAGACTTCAAGGTCGAAGGTCTTGGCCGCGCCGTGCCCCATGTCGCCGGTCGACAGCAGGACGACGCGATACGGCAGCTCGAGCCGCTGCAGGATCGCCTCGGCGTGGCCGACCATCTGCTCGAGCGCCGCATAGCTCTGCGCAGGGTGCGTGATCTGCACCATCTCGACCTTGTCGAACTGGTGCTGGCGGATCATTCCGCGCGCGTCGCGACCCGCGCTCCCCGCCTCGGAGCGAAAGCACGGTGTGTGGGCGGTGAGCCTGAGCGGCAGGAGCGACTCGGCGAGCAGCTCGCCGCGGACGCTGTTGGTGAGCGAGATCTCGGCGGTCGAGATCAGGTACTGCTCGCGCTCGGCGCCTTCGTCGCTCTCTTCACCTTCGCTGCCCCGGAAGACCCAGAACATGTCGTTCCTGAACTTGGGCAGCTGACCGGTGCCTTCGAGAACCTCGCGGTTGACGATGTAGGGCGTGTAGCACTCGGTGTAGCCATGCTCCTCGGTCTGCACGTCGAGCATGAGCTGCGCGAGGGCGCGATGCAGTCGCGCGACCGGCCCGCGCAGGAACGAGAAGCGCGCGCCCGAGAGCTTGGCGCCGGTGTCGAGATCGAGGCCGAGCGGCGCGCCGACGTCGACGTGATCGCGCGGCGCGAAGTCGAACTCGCGCGGCCGGCCCCAGCGCCGCACCTCGACGTTCGCGCTCTCGTCGGCGCCGACCGGGACGCTCGGATCTGGCAGGTTCGGCAGCGCCATCAACTGCTCGTTGAGCTCGAGCTGGATCGTCGCCAGGCGCTCGGCCGAGCGGTCGAGCTCGGCGCCGACCTGCGCGACCTCGGCCATCGCCGCCGACGCATCGCCGCCCTGGCTCTTCGACTTGCCGATCTCGCGCGAAAGCGCGTTGCGGCGCGCCTGCAGCTCCTCGGTGCGCGTCTGCAGCGCCTTGCGCTCGCTCTCGAGCGCAGCGAAGCGGGCGACGTCGAGGTACGGCTGCGGCGACTTGCGCGTTTCGAGGCGGGCGACGACCTGCGCCAGGTCCTTGCGCAGGAGCGAGATGTCGAGCATGTGGGCGAGGAGGCAGTCGCGGGGAGCGCGGATTGTAGAAGTCGGACGAGCGCGAATCGCAGGAGGGCGGCCGATCGTCAGGGCGGGCCGGGTCCTCGCTTGCGCCCGGTCAGCATCGCGCCCGGCAGGTTCTCGCGCCAAAGCCAGCTCATCACGGCGACGCCGGAGAGGTGGAGCGCCACCGAGACCATCAGGATGTCGGCGAGGACGGCGTGCACGGCATGGATGCGATCGTCGCCCCAGAACGCGTCGAGCCGGCTCATCCAGCCGGTGACGGCGAGCAGCAGCACGAGCGTCCAGAGCAGCCACACCATCCAGATCCCGAGCGGGTCGTGGCCGACGGTGCGCCTGGCGCCGCCGCGCAGGTAATCGAGGGTGCGAGCGACGGACGGCTTGAGCGCGGCGAACGCACTTTCGCCGCGGGCGAAGGCGGCCCAGGCGAGCCTGATCGCGATCACTGCCGCAGCGACGTAGCCGGCGACGCGGTGGACGTAGCCGCCGTCGTCGACGATGAAATCGAACAGCACCAGGCCGGCGAGCGTCCAGTGCGAAAGACGAACGGCCGCATCCCACACGGGGATGCGGCCGTCGCTTGCCGGCTCCCGGGGGCGGGAGTCCGTCATGGTGGCGCTACTTCTGGATCTCGCTCTTTACCGGCTCCAGGCTCTTCGCGTCGTAGTAGATCTCGACCTTCTTGCCTTCCTTGTTCTTGCCGTAGATCTCGTAGCAGTTGCCCGAGACCTTGAATTTGTCGATCACGTAGCCCTGCGCTTCGATCTTCGCCTTGGCGTCGGCTTCCTTCATCCACTCCGCCTGCGGATAGGCCTTGCAGTCGGCCTTGGCGGAGGCGGTGCCCGAGAACGAGGCGAGTGCGCCGAGGGCGGCGGCGAGGACGATGTGCTTCACGGGAACTCCTTATCTGCGCAGTTGTATTTGACGAAACGAGGCGTCGAAGTCTACACGGAGAATGCGAATGCTTCGCATTAATTTCTTACGGGAATGATATCGATTCTCATTTACAGTCGCGCAACATCACTTCGGGAAGCGCGATCGTGTCGTTCCATTCAGCCATCGCCTCGGCTCTGCTCGCCATCGCGGCGGCGGCCTCGTTGGCGAGCGGCGACGCCGCGGCGCAGGAGACCCTGCCGACGGTGACCATCACGGGCCATCAGGACCCCGCAGAGGTCGACGGCGACTACCGCGCGACCCGCTCCTCGACCTTCACCAAGACCGACACGCCGCTCAAGGAAGTGCCGGCCTCGATCACCGTGGTTCCTGCGCAGCTGATGAAGGACCAGGCGATGCGCAGCCTCGCCGACGTCATCCGCTACGTGCCGGGGGCCAACGTGCACCAGGGCGAAGGCAACCGCGACCAGTTCATCCTGCGCGGCGTCAGCACGAGCGCCGACCTCTACGTCGATGGCGTTCGCGACGACGCGCAGGTGTTCCGCGATCTCTACAACCTCGAGCGCGTCGAGGTCCTCAAGGGAACGGCGGGAATGATCTTCGGCCGCGGCGGCGCGGGCGGCGTGATCAACCGGGTCACCAAGACGCCGATCTTCGGCCCGGTTCGCGAGGCAACGCTCAGGCTCGGCAGCTGGGACGACCGCCGCGCCGGCGTCGACGTCGGCGACGTGCTCGGCGCCGCCGCGGCGTGGCGGCTGAACGCGGTGGCCGAGAAGGCCGGCAGCTTTCGCGACGGCGTCGACCTCGAGCGATGGGCGCTCAACCCGACGATGACGTTCCTGCTCGGCGCGCGCAGCACGATCACCTTCGGCTACGAGCACCTGCGCGACGACCGGACCGCCGACCGCGGCATCCCGGCGCGCGACGGCCGGCCCTTCGAGACCGATCCGCGAACGTTCTTCGGCAACGCCGAGCAGAGCCATGCGCGTTCGGACGTCGACGGCGCCTACGTCGTCCTTGATCACGACTTCAGCGGCGGAACGCGGCTGAAGAACACCTTCCGCGCGACGCGCTACGACAAGTTCTATCAGAACGTCTACCCCGACAACGCCAACACGAGCTCGGTCGACGCGGCCGGCAACCTTCGTCTGGCGGCGTACAACAACGCCAACCAGCGCACCAACGTCTTCAACCAGACCGACCTGACGTTCAAGCTTCGCGGCGCCGGCATCGAGCACTCGTTTCTCGCCGGCCTCGAGGTCGGCCACCAGGACAGCAGCAACAAGCGCAACACCGGCTTCTTCGGGCCGCTCGCGACCGACACGCTCATCAGCGTCGCGGCGAGCGCGCCGTTCGCGACGGCGGTTCGCTTCCAGCCCAACGGCAGCGACGCCGACAACGACGTGCGCGCCGACATCCTCGGCCTCTACGTCCAGGACCAGGTGACCTTCACGCCCGAGTGGAAGATCGTCGCCGGCCTGCGATACGACCGCTTCCGCACCCGCTTCGACGATCAGCGAACGACCGTCGCACCGAACGACCTGGCGCGGACCGACAACGGGCTCAGCCCGCGCCTGGGCATCCTCTGGTCGCCGAACGCCGTGTCGACGTACTATGCCAGCTACAGCCGTTCGTTCCTGCCTTCCGGCGAGCAGCTCAGCCTGGCGCCGAACACCGCCGACCTGGCCCCCGAGAAGGCGACGAACTACGAGATCGGTGCCCATTGGGACGTGCTGCCGCGGCTCTCGCTCTCGGCGGCGATCTTTCGCCTCGACCGCGACGACGTTCGCTCGCCCGACCCGTTGAACCCGGGGTTCTTCGTCAAGACCGGCCAGCAGCGCACCGAAGGCATCGAGCTCGGCATGCAGGGCGAGGTCACGCCGGGGTGGATGATGTACGGCGGCTACTCGTACCTCGACGGCCGCATCACGAAGACGACGTCGACCGCGCCGGCGGGTGCGAGGCTGCAGCTGGTTCCCGAGCACCAGTTCTCGCTCTGGAACCGGGTCAGCCTCGGGCCGAGCTGGGCGGCGGGCCTGGGCGTAATCCACCAGTCGAGCTCGTTCGCGACCCTCGACAACCGGGTCGAGCTGCCGGGCTTCGCACGCGCCGACGCCGCCCTCTACTACACGCTCGAGGGCGGCAGGACGCGTCTGGCGCTCAACGTCGAGAACGTCTTCGACCGCCAGTACACGCCCACCGCCGACGGCAACAACAACATCTCGCCGGGGGCGCCGCGCAACGTCCAGGTGACGCTGACCACGGCGTTCTGAGACGCGCCTCGATCAGCTGACGGCCCGAGCGACGCCGACTTCAGGCTCGGCGCCGATCGCTTCGGCTTCGAGCCGCGAGAGGCTCGAGACGAGGTCCGCGAAGCGCTCGCCCTGAACGATCACGTGGTTGCGAACGCTGAGCGCCGCCTTCTCCGCGTCGCCGTCGCGCAAAGCGTCGACGATCGCCTGATGTTCTTCGAACGAGCGCTGGATGCGATTGCGCACGCGCAGCTGCAGTCGCCGGTACGGGCGCAGCTTCTTCTGCAAGGCGGCGGCTTCCTCGGCCAGGAAGGTGTTGTGCGAAGCGGCGTAGATGGCGTAGTGGAATCGCTCGTTGGCGTAGAAGTAGGCGTCGGCATCGCGGCTCGCGACCGCGCCTCGGCAGGCGGCGTGCGCCGACTCGATCGCGGCGAGCTCGTCGTCCGACATGCGCCGCGTCGCCAGCTGCACGCACATCGCCTCGAGCTCGGCCATGACTTCGAACATCTCGATCAGGCGCTCGGCCGAAACCCGTGCGACGACGGCGCCACGCCGCGGCCGCATCTCGATCAGGCCCTCGCCGAGAAGCAGGTTCAGCGCCTCGCGAATCGGCGTCCGCGACACGTTGAAGCGCCTGGCCAGCTCGACTTCGTCGAGCCGGCTTCCGGGCAGGAGCTGTCCCGTCGCGATCTCTTCCTCGATGGCTTCGCGAAGTCGATCCGACAGTCTGGTCATGGAGGGCGCAATTCTATGAAGCGATCGCAATGCCGGGCCTGCGCCGCAAGCACCAGGCCCCGGCGAATCGGAACTGCGAGACGGCACATCGACGCCGTCGCGCACCGGCCGCGTCGTCGAGGACCGGATTCGCGCCTCTGCGACGGGTCCGCGGTCGGACCGGCGGCGCGCCCCGTCAGGGGTCGACGCCATCGGCAGCAATCGGGCTCAGCCGAGCGAGGCGGCGGCCCGCGCCGAGCGCCGGCGCCGCGAGATCGCACCCAGCGCGACCAGGCCGGCTGCCATCAGCGCGTAGGTCGACGGTTCGGGCACGGCCTGCGTGAACGCGAAGTTCGTGATCGTGGCCGTGGCGCTTCCGCTGATGCAGTCGGTGCAGTTGACGAAGAAGCCGAACGACGACGTTGCCGCGAAAGTTCGGCTGCCGACTTGAGCGAGGGCGCCGCCTGGATCGGAGAGGACGGTACGAACGCCGTTTACGATTACGCCGAACAGATCGCCGCCCGGTCCCCCAGAATCAACTGTGAGATAGGACCAATTGAACGAGTAGTTGCCCGCGAGGTTGATGGTCTCCGAAATCTGGCAGGGGCCCAGGACCTGGTAAATACCGCCGATGCAACCCGGCGTGTCTCCACCCGGGCTTATTGAGTTGCCGCCGGTCAGCACGAGCTGGGTCGGGCTGAAGACGGCACTCCCCGGAATCGGCGAACCGCCGCTGAGCGTACCAGTTGTGGTGAGAGACCAGTTGGCAGGCGCGACCGGACCGGTGAAGTCAATCGCGAATGCGGAGCTTGTCAGGCCAGAAAAAACAAGCGCTGTCGCGGCTAAGAATTTCTTCATGGTTTTCTTCCGTGGTTGATCATTGAAGAACGCTGCTCGCCTGCGCCTGCGCGATGAGCGCGTCGCGGTCCTCTGCGAGCAGATAGCCTTGCGAGAAGGCGTTGTTCGCGGCTTGCGTCACTGCCGCGACATAGCCGGCGTGGTCGCCGTAGCGCTCGACCAGCGAGAGGCGCGGGTCGCCCGTCGCCTGGCGCTCGGCCAGCGTCGTCGCGAACGGGATATAGCCGCCGACGTAGTTGCAGACCTGGCCCTTATGGAACCCCGCGGCGGTGATGTTCCAGCCGAGGTAGGTTCCGAGCGGCGCGTCGCGCAGCACCGTCGGGACGCCGCCGAGCTCGTTGCCGTCGGCGTCGACGCGCGGCACCTTCATCGGGATCACCTTCATGATCGCCGGCGGCAGGTTGGTCGGCACGCCGCTGCCGTCGGCGCGGTTGAATTGCGGACCCCAGTCGTAGTCGAGCACCGGGAACACGAAGTTCTCGGGATCGAAGACCGTCTCGGGAACTCCCGGCACTCCCGCCGGGAAGCCCATGTCGAGCCGCGTCGGACTGACGAGCGTGCCGCCGATCAGCGTCGGATAGCGGCTCGGTGGCGGGGTGGTCCCGTTCATCAGCCACGCGCGCATCGCAAGCCGGATGACGTTGATCATCTGCGTCGAAGGCATCGGGTTGGCTCGGAAAGTGCCGTTGCCCCAGTTGTTGCCCGGACAGTTCGCGCCGGTGGCCGCCGGCAAGTGCACGAAGCCGCCGCCGCCGCCGCCGTGCGTCGTGCTGCCGATGTAGTAGCGGCGCACGTTGCGAGTCAGCGGGATGTCAAAGTCAGCGCTCGTTCCGACCCACTCCATCGTCATCTTCAGCGCGAACACTTCCGAGCCGCCGAAATGCTCGACCACCTTCGGGCAGGTGCCGGTCAGGTTGCAGCGATGGAAGATGCTGTTGGCCGGCAGGTCGCGCGCCGCATCGGGATAGTCGACCCACCATTGCGCGCCTTCGCTGCCCATCTGGTACAGCTCGAGGACGCCGTCGGGCTGGCCCCAGCGCACGTTGGTGGCGACGCGCCGGCCGGCGATCTGCGGCCAGGCGCCGTTGTGCAGCATCCGGTTGGCCTCGTCCTGGTTCATCCCGCTGTAGATGAACTGGCGCGTGAAGTTGCCGGACTGCGAGCTGCCGCGCATCGACGATGCGATGACGCTTCCGGCGACCGGATTGGCCGTGCCGAAGTCGTCGGCCGTCTGGAACTTGAAAAAGGACCCGACATCGCGAAACGCTGCCATGCCGACGCCGAGCACGTACGCGTTCTTCGCGGTGTAGACAACCTGATAGAGCAGGTTCGAATCGAAGCCGCCCTTGACGCAGACATGGATCGGCAGATTCGCGGGCAGGTTGGCCTCGTTGATGTCATCGGGCGTTCCGGGGAACGGATTGCTCGCGCTGCAGTGCCCGAAAGACCAGTCGGTCGACGCGATCACGGTGCCTTCGGTGATCTGGCCGTTGACCGTCTCCTTGGTGTGCGTCGTCAGGACCGCGCCGGTCGTGTCGAGCGACGCCGGCAGGTAGGGCATCGGATTGCCCATCACGTTGAGAGGTTGCGAATCAACCCCGCTGCGGTTGACGATTCGCGCCAGCACCCTGCCGGTGACGAGCTGGCCGCCCGCGTCGCGCGCCATCGGCACCTGCACCCAATGTTGCGTGCTCGCGGAGTGGACGGCCGGGATCGCCGTCGCGCCCGCGTTGTCGGCTTGCCAGCCGCTCGCCAGCCCGACGTCGCCGAGCCCGCGCTCGGTCGCGTTGATGATGACGTTGCCGCCGCGGTTGGGCACGTCGTGCCACATGAATCGGCTCGCCTGCGACATGTCGACCGGCTTGGTGAGCGTGAACGTGGTCTCGTAACGCACCTTGCCGTCGGCGTCGCGGCCGAGCTGGATGTCGGTGATGACCGTGTTGTGAGCGTCGGCGGGATCGAGCTCGCCGAACGCACGCCCGCGCAGCGTCTGGTACGGGATGGCCTGGCCGGTCACCGCCGTCGTCGAATCGATGACGATTCGCGTGACGCGCGCCTCGACCGATGCCGCAGCGGCGACTCCGGCGACCACCGCACACGCAGCCCGCAGCCGCCAAGCGGCGTTGCCCAGCCTCAGCTCTTTCATTGCTGTCTCCTCTTTTGTTCGATGCACGGTGTGACGCCGTTGCCCGGTCGAATGCTCGTTTTCCGCCCATGAAAGGGTCGGCGAGAGCGGCCTTCTTCCGACGATCAGTCTATGGCGTGTATACAAAGCGATACTCAGGGTATACGTCAAGTTGGCGACAGCGCCGACGTCCTCCTATAACTCGGCGAGCGGCGCCACCGAAGAACGAGAAGGTCGCATGGGTTCGAAAGCACAGGCTCTGCTCGAAGGATTGACCCGCTGGTGGGGCAGCAAGCGGCTGGCGACGACGGCCGATTTCGAGTCGATGGCGATGGTCCTTCTCTCCGGCAAGGGAGAGGCATCGGGAGTCGCCCTCGCTTCGCGCCTGCTCGCCGCCTACGACGGCCTGCCGCGCGCCGAACAGCGCCGCTTCTTCGGCCTTCTCGCCACCCGCTTCGGACCGAACCTCGAGAGCGTGCGGCAAGCCGCGGCGGACTTCCTGCAAGAGCCCGATTCGACGTCCGCAGCGCACCTGCACGACGTGGCCGAGCCGCGCCGCCAGGAGCTGATCCGGCGCATGAACCTGGCGCCGGGCGGAACCCCCCAGCTCGTCCGCATGCGCGAGGACCTCCTGACGGCGATGCGGGAGGATCCCTCGCTCGCCCTGGTCGATGCCGACTTCCGCCACCTGTTCGCGTCGTGGTTCAACCGGGGCTTCCTCGCCCTGCAGCGCATCGACTGGTCGACGCCGGCGCACATCCTGGAAAAGATCATCCGCTACGAAGCCGTCCACGCGATAAGTAGCTGGGACGACCTGCGGCTTCGCCTCGAGCCGCCGGACCGGCGCTGCTTCGCCTTCTTCCACCCGGCGCTGAGCGGCGAGCCGCTGATCTTCGTCGAGGTCGCGCTCACGCAGGAGGTGCCATCGTCGATCGCGCCGCTCCTCGGCAGCGCGCGCGTTCCGATGGCGCCCGACCGCGCCACCACCGCGGTCTTCTATTCGATCTCGAACTGCCAGCGCGGGCTGCGCGGCATCTCGTTCGGCAATTTCCTGATCAAGCAGGTCGCGGAGGACTTGAAGCGCGAGCTGCCCTCGCTGAACACGTTTGTCACCTTGTCGCCCCTGCCCGGGTTCTGCCGCTGGCTCGCGAGCGTCGGCACCGAGATCGACGGCGCGACGGAAACCGCGCTCAGATCGGCTGTCGCTCACATCGAGCGTCCCGAGTGGCATCGCGCGCCGCCGAGGAGCTTGCGCGAGACGCTGTCACGCGCGGCGGTGCGCTATCTGTTCGATGCCAAGGATCCGTCGGGCAAGCCGCTCGATTCGGTCGCGCGCTTTCACCTCGGCAACGGCGCCCGGCTCGAGCGCCTGAACTGGATGGGCGACGTCAGCGAGAAGGGGCTCGCCGAGGGCGCCGGCTTCATGGTCAACTACCTCTACGACCTCGGCGCCGTCGAGGACAACCACGAGGCTTTCGCCAACCACGGCGAGATCGTCGCCAGCGCAGAGGTGCAACGCCTGCGCCGCACGCTGGAGCCGAAAGCCGACTGAGATCGCGCACGCTGGTCGCGAGCGAATCCTGCAGCGCCACGGGATCCTGCGCCCGAGTCGACTTTGGTTTCTCGGCCGACTTCGCTGGCGCTGTGCGGGCCGCGCGAGCTTCGCCACCATGACTTCGCTGCGGACATCGGCTTTCCTTTGCGTTCGTCACGGTTTGATGGCGATGGAGAGCTCGCGATCGACGCTACATTCGACTCCCCTTCCGAGGAGCTCGCGATGCCGCTACAGCGACGGCGCCACCGAAATCCGCCTGACGAATTTCGCGCCGCGGTGGTTGACACGTGCACCGGACGATCGTCCGCCCGCCTCGGCCTCGCTCCGGCGATGGCACTCCTGCTGGCGACGGCGGCGAGCGCGGCGCTCGCCCAGTCCGCCGCGCCGGATCAGGTCTCGATCTCGGCGTCGCTGACCGGCATCGGCCAGCTCGACACGCGGCTCGATCAGGGCGGCAACTTCAGCTGGAATGGGGTCGTCGTGCAGGGCGGAGCGGCGCGCCAGTTCACGCCGGATTTCTCGGCCGCGATCTCGCTGCGCTACGGCCAGGAGCGCTGGCGCTTCGACACGCCCTCGTCGCTCGGCACGGTCGCGCCGTGGGGGCACATCAACCGGCCGGCAGTCGGATTCAGGCTCGCCCAGCAGATCGGGCCTCAGCTCGGTCTCTTCATCGCTCCCGAGCTCGAGTGGAGCTACGAGTCGGGCGCGAGCGCGGGCGATGCCAAGAACTTCGGCGCCGTCTTCGGCGCCACCGAATACTTCTCGCCGACTCTCGTGCTCGGCCTCGGCGCGGGGGTCTTTCGCCAGATCGACAAGACCCGTGTCTTCCCGCTGCTCATCGTCAACTGGCAGATCGACGGCCAGTGGCGCGTCAGCAATCCGTTCCAGGCCGGCCCGGCCGGCGGTGCGGGGCTCGAGCTGGTGCGCGCGCTCGGCGCGCAATGGGAGCTCGCCGCCGGGGCCTCGTTTCGCGACTATCGATTCCGCCTGCGCAGCGACGGACCTGCGCCGAACGGCATCGGCCGCAACGAGGGCGTCCCGGTATTCGCGCGGCTGACGCGGCAGCTCGGGCCGCAGGGCCACATCGATCTCTATGCCGGCGCGGTCACCGCGGGCAAGCTGCGCGTGCTCGATGCGACGGGGGCGACGCTGTCGTCGTCGAGCTACCACCCGGCACCGCTGCTCGCCGCGTCGGCGACGCTCAATTTCTGAGGCGCTGACAAGCGACGCCGGCGGTCGCCGGCAACGCTCCCGGATGCGTCAGAACACGCGCGCCGCCAACCACGTCAAGCCGGTGAACGCTGACCACACGGGAGTGCCGTCACGGATGCTGCGCAGACCACCAGCGTCGATGACGAGGCGGCGGGAGACGTTGTAGCTGGCCGAAACGAGCAGCTGGCGCGCGTCGTCGACGCCGCCGCGATGGGTTCCGGACAGCTCGGCGCCGACGCTCCAGTGCTCGCCGAGCGAGCGTGACAAGGCGCCGGCCCAGAGGACCTCGCCCCGCGCCGTGCCCGCCTCGGGGGCACCGAGGCGCGTCAAGGCGAGGTTGAGATCGCTGTGCCAGGCACCGAAGTCGGCGCTGTGGATCGCGGTGACGCTCCAGTCGGGCTTGCCGCTGCCGCTCGCGAGTCCGTGTCGCGCGGTCGGCACGGTGACGCCGGCCTCGAGCCCGAAGGCGCTGTCGTCGTCGACGGCGAAGCGTCGCTTGAGGACGAGGCTCGTGTCGCCGGCGCCGCTCTCGTTCTTCGCTTCGTCGTCGTGGCGATGGGCCCATGCGTCGAGTCCGAGGCGAACTCCCCAGTCCGGCGTGAAGGCGAGCTTCAGCGTCAGCGGTGCGCTATCGCGCCGGGCGACGACGCTTTCGTGATCGTGCTGCAACCCGGCCTCGAGCTCGAGCCATCCGGGGGCCGACAGCGCCGCGGGAGTCGAGACGCTCGGCCGATACGGCGTCGCCGCGGGCGACTCGTCGTCGTCGGCGACCGCCGGCGCGGGCCGAAGCAGGGCCAAGGCGAGCGCGGCCGCCAGGCAGGGCAGGACGATGCGAAGCGGCGGGCGCGCGGCGGCCTGGTCGAGTTGAGTCATCTTTTTCGTTGGCCTCCGCGCGGAGGCCGGCGCACCTTAACCGATCTCCCGTCGTCGTCATTGCGGCGACCCCGCCTGTCGGCCGGGACTCCGCCAAAACCCCCGGAAAGTCGCAAATGAGAGACAATCTCATTCGCATGTGCAGGGCGGGGCGATCCGCGCTGCGCGTCCGCCATGAGCCCGCTCGCCACCCTGTCGCTCCATCAGCTCGCCGACGGCGCGCGGGGGACCGTCGCGCGTGTCGTCTCGGCCTCGCCCGAGATCGACGCGGTCGCGCTGCGTCGGCTCGGCGAGCTCGGCTTCCTGCCGGGCGAGCCCCTGCAGCTGCTTCGCCGCGGCCCGGGCGGCCGCGAGCCGCTGGCGGTCATGATCGGCGAGACGATGTTCGCCTTGCGCCTGCTCGAGGCGCAGTGCATCGAGGTCACGCTCGAGGGCGCGGGCGCGGCGATTCCGGCAGCGCGTCGCGCCGCGACTACGCCCGCTCAGCAGCCAGGGAAACCACCGACCGCGGAGCGCGTCGTAGCACCGGCCGGGCGCCGGGCCGCCCCAAGCCCGGCCGCGCCCCCTCGGGGGGCAGCGACCGAAGGGAGCGTGGGGGCACCATGACCCACGCCCTGAACTCGCCGAACCAGGCGCCGCGCTGGAGCGTCGCGCTGGTCGGCAATCCGAACTGCGGCAAGACGGCGCTCTTCAACCTGCTCACCGGCGCGCGCCAGAAGGTCGCCAACTACGCCGGCGTGACGGTCGAGAAGAAGGTCGGACTGACGCGGCTGAAGAACGGCCGCACGGTGTCGATCATCGACCTGCCCGGCGCGTACAGCCTGACGCCGGCCACGCCCGACGAGCAGATCACGCTCGAGGTCATCGAAGGCCGGCGCCACGGCGAGCCGGCGCCCGACGCGATCGTCGCCGTCGTCGACGCGACCAACCTGCGCATGAACCTGCGCCTCGTCCTCGAGCTCGCGCAGCTCGGCCGGCCGCTGATGGTCGCGCTGAACATGGCCGACGTCGCCCGCGCCGAAGGCCTGGTCATCGACGTCGACAAGCTCGCCGCCGAGCTCGGCTGCCCGGTGGTCGAGACCGTCGCGGTCCGCGCCGACGGCCACGCCGGGCTGCTCGCCCTGCTCGAGACACGGCTCGGCCAGGAGTCCCCGGATGCAGCCCGGTCCGGCGACTCGCACGAGGCGACCGCGAGCGGCGAGGGCAGCGTGCGCGAAGCGCGCTCCTCGGCCGACCTGCAGCACGAGGTGCGCCGCATCCTCACGATCGCCGCGCCGGGGGCATCGTCGGTGCGGCGCTTCCAGCATCGCATCGACGCCGTCGTCATGCATCCGGTCTGGGGGCTCGCGCTGCTCGGCGCGGTTCTCTTCCTGATGTTCCAGGCGGTCTTCTCGTGGGCCGCGGTGCCGATGGACGCGATCAAGGCGGCGATGGCCGGCGTCGGCCAGTGGATCGCGACCCACATGGCCGAGGGCCCGCTGCGCAGCCTCCTTGTCGACGGCGTCATCGCCGGCGCCGGCAGCGTGCTCGTCTTCCTGCCGCAGATCCTGATCCTCTTTCTCTTCATCCTGATGCTCGAGGATTCGGGCTACCTGCCGCGCGCCGCCTTCCTGCTCGACAACCTGATGGGCAAGGTCGGCCTCTCGGGCCGCGCCTTCATCCCGCTGCTGTCGAGCTTCGCGTGCGCGATCCCGGGGATCATGGCGACCCGCACCATCGCCAACTGGAAGGACCGGCTGGCGACGATCATGGTCGCGCCGCTCATGACGTGCTCGGCGCGGCTGCCGGTCTACGCGCTCCTGATCGGCGCCTTCGTTCCCGACGGGCGGGTCGGCCCGTTCAACCTGCGCGGCCTGACGCTGTTCGTCCTCTACGTCGCCGGCGTCGTCTCGGCGATGGCGGTCGCGTGGGTGCTGAAGCGCACCTGGAGCAAGCGGCGCTACCAGCCGCTGATGCTCGAGCTGCCGCCGTACCGCATGCCGAGCCTGCGCAACCTCGGCCTCGGCCTGTGGGAGCGCGCGTCGATCTTCCTGCGCCGCGTCGGCGGGATCATCTTCACGCTGATGGTCGTTCTCTGGTTCCTGTCGAGCTTCCCGGCGCCGCCGCCCGGAGCGACCGGCCCGGCGATCCAGTACAGCGTCGCCGGAATGATCGGCCAGGCGCTCGAGCACGTCTTCGCGCCGATCGGCTTCAACTGGCAGATCTCGATCGCGCTCGTCCCCGGCCTGGCGGCACGCGAGGTCGCGGTGGGCGCGCTCGGCACGGTCTACTCGATGTCGGCCGCCGGCGACTCGGTCGCCGACGCGCTCGCGCCGATCATCGCCAAGGGCTGGCCGCTCGCCACGGCGTACTCGCTGCTCGCCTGGTACGTGTTCGCGCCGCAGTGCCTGTCGACGCTGGCCGTCGTCCGGCGCGAGACCAACTCGTGGCGCTATCCGCTGATCATGGCGGCCTACCTGTTCGCGCTCGCCTACGCCGCCTCGTTCATCACCTATCGCGTCACGCTCGCCCTCGCCGGCTGACCGCCATGACCCAGACCCTCATCGTCGCGTTGCTCGTCGTCGTCTGCTCGCTGCGCGCGGCGTGGATCCTCGCGCCCGCGGCGGCGCGCCGCTCGATCTCGCGCGCCCTCCTCGCCTGGCCCTTGCCCGATGCGCTGGCGGCGCCGCTTCGCAAGCACGCTCGGGCGGCGAGCAACGGCTGCGCCTGCGACGGCTGCGACAAGGGCGGCGCCGCCGTGGTCGAGCCGAAAGCGGCGCCGACCGTCGCGCCGATCACCTTCCATCGCCGCCTGCCGCGCTGAGCGGGCACGCCGATCACCTTGCATCGCCGCCTGCGCGGTGAGCGGCGCACACGGCACGGCCTAGTTCGGGACCTCGCGCATCGCCTTGTCGCCGAGGCCCATCGGCAGCGGAAAGTGGACCCGCTCCGGCGTTCCGGCGACGCTTCGCACCGACACCGCGCCGAGCGCGCGCAGGCGCGCGACGACCGCATCGACGAGCACCTCGGGCGCCGACGCACCGGCGGTGAGGCCGACGCTGCGCTTGCCCTCGAGCCACTCGGGCCGCAGGTCGTCGGCGGTGTCGACCATGTAGGCGTCGGTGCCGAGCCGCTCGGCGAGCTCGCGCAGGCGATTGCTGTTCGACGACGTCGGGCTGCCGACGACGATCAGGACGTCGACGCCGGGCGCGAGCAGCTTGACCGCGTCCTGCCGGTTCTGCGTCGCGTAGCAGATGTCCTGCTGCTTGGGCTGGCGGATGTCGGGGAAGCGCCGCTTCACCGCGGCCATGATCTCGGCGGCGTCGTCGACCGAGAGCGTCGTCTGCGTGACGACGGCGAGCGGCCGGCCGGCCGGAAAATCGAGCCGGTCGACGTCGGCGACGTCCTCGACCAGATAAATGCCGTGGTCGACCTGCCCCATCGTGCCTTCGACCTCGGGGTGCCCCTTGTGGCCGATCATGATGAAGTCGTAGCCCTCGCGCGCGAGCTTGGCGACCTCGATGTGGACCTTGTTGACGAGCGGGCAGGTCGCGTCGAACACCGCGAAGCCGCGCGCCGCCGCCTCCTTGCGGACCGCCTGCGAGACGCCGTGTGCGCTGAAGACGAGCGTCGCTCCCGGCGGCACGTCGGCGAGGTCCTCGATGAAGATCGCGCCCTTCTTCTTCAGGTCGTCGACGACGTACGTGTTGTGGACGATCTCGTGGCGAACGTAGATCGGCGCGCCGAACTTGTGCAGCGCGCGCTCGACGATCTCGATCGCACGATCGACTCCGGCGCAAAAGCCGCGCGGCTCGGCGAGGACGACTTCGTCGAGCATCAGCGACTCGTCACAGGACACCGACCAGCTTGACGTCGAACGTCACGGCGCGGCCGGCGAGCGGATGGTTGAAGTCGAAGACGAGCGCGTCGCCCTCGACGGCGCGAACGACGCCGGCGATCGTCTGTCCGCCGGGTGCCGGGAAGCGGACGACGTCGCCGACGCGGTAATCGCCGTCTGCATCGCCTTCGGCATCGAGCACCGCGCGGCTGACGCGATGGACGAGCGCCGGGTCACGATCGCCGAACGCCTCGCCGGCGGCGAGCGCGAACGACTGCTCGCTGCCTTCGGCGAGGCCGAGCAGGCGAGCCTCCATCGCCGGCGCGAGCTCGCCGCTGCCGAGCGAGAGCGTCGCCGGCGGCGTCGCGAAGGTGTCGATGAATGCCACGCCGTCGCCGTCGCGAAGCCGGTAGTGCAGGGTCAGGAAGGAGCCGGGCTCGACGCGGTTCAAGCGTTCGCCTTTGCGGGAGATAGACTGGCTCGCATTTTACGAGCCGGGCCCGACCGACCGTCGAAGGTCTTCACCGCCATTGGGTTCGGGCTCGATCCGCCATGTTCAAGGACATCCCCGCGTCGGCCCGGCCGCGCGAGAAGCTGCTGGCCCTCGGTCCGGCCGCCCTCGCCGACGCCGAGCTCATCGCGCTCCTGCTGCGCACCGGCCTGGTCGGCACCGGCGTGCTGCAGCTCGCCGAACAGCTGCTCGACGCATTCGGCGGCCTCGCCGGGCTGCTTCGCGCCGAGCCCGAGCAGTTGAAGCGGATCAAGGGCCTCGGTCCCGCCAAGCGCGCCGAGATGGCGGCCGTGCTCGAGCTCGCGCGCCGCTCGATCGCCGCCGAGCTCAACACGCGGCCGCTCTTCGATTCGCCGGGCAAGGTCAAGGAGTACCTGCGCCTGCAGCTCGACGGCCGCGAGCACGAGGTCTTCGCCGTCCTCTTCCTCGATGCGCAAAGCCGGCTCCTTCGCCTCGAGGAGATGTTTCGCGGCACGCTGACGCAGACGAGCGTCTACCCGCGCGAGGTCGTCAAGCGTGCGCTCGAGCTCGGCGCGGCCGCGGTGATCCTCGCCCACAACCATCCGTCGGGTGCCGCCGAGCCGTCGCGCGCCGACGAGTTCCTGACCCAGACGCTGAAGAGCGCGCTGGCGCTGGTCGACGTCCGCGTCCTCGATCACTTTGTCGTCGGCCACGGCGAGGTCGTGTCGTTCGCCGAGCGGGGCCTGCTGTGACGACGAAGCCCAGGGCCACTCTCGCCGACCTGGCGTCCGTTCGCGCGGCGCTGCTCGAGCAGCGCCGCCTGGCCGAGGCGAGCGTCGCCGAGGAGCGCGAGCGCGCCCTCGCCGCCCGGCGCGAGCAGGACCTGTTCGCGAGCGCCGTCGGCGCGGTCGTTCCGCTCAAGAAGCGGGCGGCGCCGGTGCTGGAGCGCGCGCGCCCGCTGGCGATCGCGCGCCAGCGCCAGCGCGACGAGGCGGCGGCGCTGGCCGAGTCGATCTCCGACGCGCTCGACGTCGAAACGCTGCTCGAGACCGACGACGCGCTCTCGTTTCGCCGCCGCGGCATCGGCCTTGACGTCGTCAGGAAGCTCAGGCGCGGCGTCTGGGCGCTGCAGGACGAGATCGACCTGCACGGGCTGCGCACCGACGCCGCGCGCGAGCGCGTCGCCGCCTTCGTTCGCGAGTCTGCGCGCGCGGGGCTGCGCTGCGTTCGCGTCGTCCACGGCAAGGGCCTCGGCTCGCCGGGTCGCGAGCCGGTGCTGAAGGCGAAGGTGAAGTCGTGGCTGGTGCAGCGAAGCGAGGTCCTCGCCTTCGTTCACGCCCGGCCGTCCGACGGCGGTCACGGCGCGCTCATCGTCCTGCTCAGGCCGGGCGACAGGGCCGCGCCTCCAAGGTAAGGCAGGCGACCGTCCGCCTCGTCGATGAGCCGAATCGCCGGCTAGAGCGCCATCCGGCCCGCGATCGCGACGACGGCGAGCGCTGCCGCGGACCCCGGCATCAGCTCGAGCAGCAAGGTGCGCCGCTGCACCGCCTCGCGTACCGACCAGTCGGTCGGGATCTCGCCGAGCAGGTCGAGCGACACCGCAGCGCTGTTGCCGCCGTTCAGATGCGGGCAGACGAAGCGGTCGACGACGAGCTGCAGCTGGTTCCTGATCCTGCGCCCCTCACCGGTCATGCTGACCTGATTGACGACGACCTTGATCGTGCGCCGATCCTGCTGGATCGCGAGCAGCTTGATCGTCGCGTAGGCGTCGGTCATCGACGTCGGCTCGGGCGTGGCGATGACGAGCACGTCGTCGGCGAGCGAGATCGCGTGCAGGACGACGTCGGAGATCCCTGCTCCCGTGTCGAGGAGGATGCGGTCGAAGCGCGGCGCGACCTGGTCGATGATCTCGACCAACTGCTCGCGCACCTGCGGCGTCAGTCGCGAGTACTCGACCAGCCCCGAGCCGGCGAGGAGCACCGAGAAGCCGCCCGGCGCCGGCAGGATCGCCTCGTCGAGGCTCGCCTTGCCGGTGAAGACGTCGTGCAGCGTCAGCTTGGGATGCAGGTTGAGGACGACGTCGAGGTTGGCGAGGCCGAGGTCGGCGTCGAGGACGAGGACGCGCTCGCCGCGCCTGGCCAGCGCGGCGGCGAGGTTCGCCGAGAAGAAGGTCTTGCCGACGCCGCCCTTGCCGCTCGTCACGGCGAGGATCGAAGCCTTCGGCGCGCCCGGGCGCTCGCGCGCCTTGCTTGCCTGACCGATGGCCGGCGCGGCCGGGAGAGGCGCCGGGCGTGCGCTCATAGCTCGGCGAACTGCGACGTGCCGAAGAGCAGGCCCTTTTCCTCGGGGCTGACGAGCGAGACCGTCGGCTGCTCGAGGCAGGCGCGGTTGCGGCCCTCGGACTTGGCGCGGTAGAGCTGCTGGTCGGCACGCTCGACCCAGAGCAGCGCCGACGAGCGCACCCACTGCGGCGCGAACGCGCCGCCGATCGAGACGGTGACCGAGACGTCGATTCCCGCGGCGATCGTGATCGAGCGCGAGGCGACCTGGGTGCGGATGCGCTCGGCCACGGCCTGCCCGAACGACGGCGCGCAATTGGGCAGGACCATCGCGAATTCCTCGCCGCCGAAGCGCGCGACCGTGTCCATCGGCCGAATGCATTCGCCGAGCGCGGCGGCGACTGCCTTCAGGACGATGTCGCCGGCCTGGTGGCCGTGTGCATCGTTGACGCGCTTGAAGTGATCGATGTCGATCATCAGCACCAGCGCCGGTTCGCCGGCGCGGGCGACGCGATCGACCTCGCTGGCGAGCGTCAGCTCGAAGTGGCGGCGGTTTGCCAGGCCGGTGAGCGGATCGCGGCTCGAGAGCTGGCAGAGGCCATCGATCACCGCCTGCAGCCAGGCGTCTTCGTCGCTTTTTCGATCCGGCAGCTCGTGTCCCGACTGTTGCAGCAACTGGAGCGCGCCCTCGAGGCTGAGCGCGGCTCGATGGCTGAACGTGGGATCGATCTTGGCGGGCACGAAAGGGTGGTCGAGGTTCCGGGCAGTCTAGCAGTGGGGTCCCGTGTCGAAGCCTTCGTGCAGCCCCGTGGAGACCGCGAAATGCGGCGAATGCACGGCCTTGCGGCGGCAGCGCAACGGTTGTTCGCCGCGGCCCCGGGCCGATCAGCGACCGTCAGGCATGAACAGCTGCTGAAGGTCGTTGAGGAAATCGAAGCCGAGCGGCGTCGGCCTGAGGTGCTTGAGGTCGCGAACGACGAGGCCGCGACGCTCGGCTGCGGCGAGCGGGCGCTCGATCGTCGACAGCGGCAAACCCGTGCGCTCCGAAAAGCGCGCGATCTCGAAGCCTTCCTTCAGGCGCAGCGCGTTGAGCATGAACTCGAACGGCAGCTCGGCTCGAGGGATCTCGCTTTCGAGGGCGACCGCGTCGCCCGCTTCCGCGCCGGCCAGATAGGCGGCGGGATCGCGCAGCCGGACCTGGCGCACGATCCGGTGCGCGAAGCTGATCTTGCCGTGCGCGCCGGCGCCGATGCCCAGGTAGTCGCCGAACTCCCAGTAGTTGAGGTTGTGCCGCGCGCGATGGCCGACGCGGGCGAACGCCGAGACCTCGTAGCGCTCGAGCCCGCTGGTGGCCGCGCCGGCGACGAGCTGGTCGAGCATTGCCGAGGCCACGTCGTCGTCGACCGGCGCCGGTGGATGCTTCGCGAAGTACGTGTTCGGCTCGATCGTCAGGTGGTAGAGCGAAAGGTGCGGCGGCTCGAACGAGAGCGCCTCGGCCAGGTCGGCGCCGCTCTCGGCGAGGGTCTGCCCCGGCAGCGCGTACATCAGGTCGAGGTTGAAGGTGGCGAAGGCCGCCTTCGCTTCCTCGACCGCGGCGCGCGCCTGCGCCGCGTCGTGGACGCGGCCGAGGGCGCGAAGCTTGTCGTCGTCGAAGCTCTGCACGCCGATCGAGAGGCGCGTGACGCCGGCGTCGGCATAGCCGTGGAAGCGCTCGCGCTCGAAGGTGCCGGGATTGGCCTCGAGCGTGATCTCGCAGCCGGGCTCGAGCGGCAGGCGGGCCCGGATCGCGGCGATGAGCCGCTCGATCGATGCCGGCGCGAACAGGCTCGGCGTTCCGCCGCCGATGAAGACGGTGTGGACGCGCCGGCCCCACACGAACGGCAGCGACGCTTCGAGATCGCGAACGAGCGCATCGACGTAGCGCGCTTCGGGCAGCGCTCCGGCGTCGTCGCGCCAGGCGTGCGAATTGAAGTCGCAGTAGGGGCACTTCTTGAGGCACCACGGCAGATGGACGTAGAGCGAGAGCGGCGGCAGCGATGCCAGCGTCAGCGCGCCGGGGCGCATGAAGCGGGCGAGGCGCTCGTCGACGTCGCCGAGAGGCTGCGCCCGCAGGCCTTCGCCCGGCGCATGGCCGGGGGCGACAGAGACGATCGGCACCACAGCCATCTTCAGACGAGCGCCGATGCAGCCATCGCTGTTCAGACGGCCGCCGATGCGGCGATCGTTCCTTCGACGGCCGCCGACGCCGCCATCGCTCTGCCGACAGGCACCGAAGTGGTCACCGCTAGCGGCCGCTGGCGCTCGCCTCGGCGAGCGCGCGCAGGCCCCAGGCGTCGCGCAGGAGCGCGAGCATTCGCGCGGCGGCCTGGGCGCGATGGCTGAGGCGGTTCTTGCTTGCGGCGTCGAGCTCGGCGACGGTGCGGCCGAACGACGGCAGGTACAGCAGCGGGTCGTAGCCGAAGCCCCCCGACCCGCGCGGCGATTCGAGCAGCTCGCCCTGCCAGCGGCCGATGGCGACGAGCGGCTCCGGGTCGTCGGCGCTGCGCACGGCGACGAGCGTGCCGACGAAGTGCGCCGCCCGCTGGTGCCGACCTCGCATCAGCTCGAGCAGGTGCCGGTTGTTGGCGTCGTCCTGGCGGCGCCGGAACGTCTCGCGATCCTCGTCGGCGCCGCGCTCGATCGCAGCGAAGTGCGCCGACGCGACGCCGGGCGCGCCGCCGAGCGCGTCGACGCAGAGGCCGGAATCGTCGGCGATCGCTGCGCCGCCCGAAGCGCGCGCGGCATGGCGCGCTTTCGCGAGCGCGTTCTCGATGAACGTGACGTGCGGCTCGTCGGCCTCGTCGATTGCGAGCGCGCCCTGGGCGACGAGATCGACGCCGAGCGGCGCGAACAAGGCGGCGAGCTCGGCGAGCTTGCCGGGGTTGTTCGACGCGAGGACGAGCCTCACGTCGCCTCGGACAGCGGCATCGCGAGGGCGCGCCGCTGCGCCTCGACAAGCTCGCCGATTCCCTTGCCGGCGAGGGCGAGCAGCGCGTCCATCTCGGCACGAGAGAAGGTCGCGCCCTCGGCCGTTCCCTGCAGCTCGACGAAGCCGCCGCTCGCCGTCATGACGACGTTCATGTCCGTGTCGCACGCGGAGTCTTCGACGTACTCGAGGTCGAGCAGCGGCGTGCCGTCGACGACGCCGACCGAGACCGCGGCGACGAAGTCCCGGATCGGCGAGCGCGCCAGCTTGCCCTGCGCGAGAAGCCACGACACCGCGTCGTGGGCCGCGACGAAGGCGCCGGTGATCGCCGCCGTCCGCGTACCGCCGTCGGCCTGCAGCACGTCGCAGTCGAGCGAGATCGTCCGCTCGCCGAGCGCGGCGAGATCGAACACGCAGCGCAGGGACCGGCCGATCAGGCGCTGGATCTCCTGCGTGCGCCCGCTTTGCTTGCCACGCGCCGCCTCGCGGTCGCTCCTCGTATGCGTCGAGCGCGGCAGCATCCCGTATTCCGCCGTCAGCCACCCTTCGCCGCTGCCGCGCTTGTGCGGCGGCACCTTCTCCTCGACCGATGCGGTGCACAGCACCTTGGTGTCGCCGAAGGCGACGAGCACCGAGCCCTCGGCATGCCGAGTGAAGCCGCGAACGATGGAGACCGGCCGCAACGCGTCGTGCGCACGACCCAGAGAGCGTTTGAAAGTCATCGCCGATTGTCGCCGCTCGAAAAACGCGCCAGCGTCCGGCCTGCCTTCGCGCAAAAGGGGGCGCCAGCGGCGCCCGCCCCTCCCTCTCGGAGGGAGAGGCGCGAAGCGGGGAGGGAGCGATCCAGTAAGCGCGCTTCGCCTGCAAGGCGAAGCGATGCGATAAAGCGCTGCGAGCGGCACAAGGAGGGCGTTCAGCCCTTCTTGTGCTGCGAGCTGCGCTTGATCGCTTCGTTGATTTCTTTTATCGAGCGTTCGATCTCGGCGTCGTCGAGCTCGTCCGGCGCGACGTCGCTGCCGAGCACGCTCGCCTGGATCGTCGACGCGAACACCGCCTCGCCCAGCGACGTGGTCTGGACGCCGGAGCCGCTGTCGTTCTCGATGCCTTCCCACTCCATCGCCAGCACCGAGACGTTGTCGCACTTCGGGCCGCCGTTGCGAAGCGCCTGCTCGACCAGCTCGGGCACGGAGTCCGAGAGCGGCAGCGACGACAGCTGGTCGGTGATCTCGCTGTCGCTCACCGTTCCCCAAAGCCCGTCGGAGCAAAGCAGGAGCCGGTCGCCGGCCTGCATCAGCAGCGGGCCGACGGTGTCGACGACCGGTTTGCCGGGGCTGCCGAGGCACGTGAAGAGGACGTTGCGGTTGAAGCGGTCGCCCATCGGCACGACCTGGCTCATCGTCTGCTGGAGCTCGGAGTACGAGTGGTCGCGCGTGCGCGCGATCAGCTTGTCGCCGCGGACCATGTACAGGCGCGAGTCGCCGCAGTGCGCCCAGTAGGCGGCGTTGCCCTGCATCAGGCAGGCGACGATGGTCGTTCGCGGCGTGTCGATCAGCGCCTTCTGCGTCGCGTAGCGAAGCAGCTGGTGATGGCCGGCGACGATCGCCTCGTGCAGGAAACGGAGCGGGTCGGGAAGCGTCGGCTTGCAGTCGCGCTGGAACATCGCCGCCAGCGTCTGCAGGGCGAGCTGCGATGCGACCTCGCCTTCCGGGTGGCCGCCCATGCCGTCGGCGAGAGCGAACAGGCCCGCGTCGCGGGTGTAGCAGTAGCCCATGCGGTCTTCGTTCTTCTCGCGGCCGCCCTTGCGGCTGACCTGATAGACGGAGAAGCGCATGACGTTCGCGTCAGGCCTTGGCCGACGCGGTGAGATTCTCGAGTTGCAGCTTCAGCCGCTCGCTGAAGCTGAGCTTGGTGTACTGCCGCTCGGTCTCGCGCGAGAGCTCCTTCTGCAACGCGAACACGCTCTGCGGCCTGGACAGCGGGTCGAGCGACATGCACCACTCGGTGACCTCGATGAGGTTGTCGCTGTAGACGTTCCTCAGGCGCGAGAGCGAGAGCGCGAGGCGGTCCTTCTCGATCCGCTGCGGCGCGTCGTTCGGCGGATAGCCCTGCATGCAAGCATAGATGCAGGCGCCGATCGCGTAGATGTCGGTCCACGGCCCGAGCGTGCCGTCGCGCCGGTACATCTCGGGGGCGGCGAAGCCGGGCGTGTACATGGGGCGGATGAAGTTGCCTTCCTTGCTCAGCACTTCGCGTGCCGCGCCGAAGTCGAGCAGGACCGCCTTGTTCTCGTTGGTGATGAAGATGTTCGCCGGCTTGATGTCCAGGTGCAGCATTTTGTGCTGGTGGACGATGCGCAGGCCGCGCAATATCTCGTCGAACAACGAACGAATCGTCGATTCCCGAAATACCTTGTCACGTTTGAGGTCGCGGGCGGTAACGATGAAATCCTGCAGGGTATCGCCCTGCAGGTAATTCATCACCATGTAGACGGTTTCGTTCTCGCGGAAAAAATTGAGGACCGAGACGACGCTCGTGTGCGATATCTGGGCGAGCGATCGGCCTTCCTCGAAAAAGCTCTTCAGGCCGAGCCGGTAGAGGGGCTGCTTTTCGGGCTTGACACGGGGCGTCAGCTCGCCCGGCGAGCGCTCGGCGAGCGACGACGGGAGGTACTCCTTGAGAGCGACGAGCTTCCTTTCGCCGTCCTCGCAGAGATAGACCACGCCGAAACCACCGGCTGCCAGTTTCTTGATGACCTGGTAGCCGCCCACGACCGTGCCGGATGGCAATGGCGCGGGTTTTGGCTTTGACATAATCGACTGAAAACGAGAGGCAAATGGGCGTGTCAGTTTACAGCATGACCGGCTACGCGAATGCCTCGGCGAGTGCTCCGGCAGCGAGTGCGGCAGCATTGCACGAAGCGTCTCGCGGCCCGGCCGCGAAGGCGGCCGCGGCTCCTTCGCTCGCGGTCGAGATCCGCTCGGTCAACGGGCGCTTCCTCGACATCGCGATGCGCCTGCCCGACGAGCTGCGCGGCCTCGAACCGGCCCTCCGGGCGATGCTTACGGCGCGTTTCAAGCGCGGCAAGATCGAGCTGCGGCTGAGCGGCGCGGGCAATGTCGAGGGCGCGGTCCCCGAGCCGACGCCCGAGCAGCTCGCCCACCTCGCCCGCGTCGACGGCGCCGTTCGCGATCATCTTCCGCATGCGCGGGCGCTCTCGGTCCACGAGGCGCTGCAGTGGTGTCGCGGCGCGCCGGAGCCGCAGCCCGAGCACGCGATCCTCGCGGCTGCCGAGGTCTGCGTCGAACGCCTCGCCGAGGCGCGGGCGCGCGAGGGCGCTCGCCTGGCCGCCGTGCTCGGCGAGCGCGTCGCCCACCTGCGCGCCCTCGCCGACGCCGCCGAGCCGCTCGTTCCCGGTGCCGTCGCACGGATGCAGCAGCGCTTCCTCGAGCGCTGGAAGGAAGCGCTCGACAAGGCCGGCGCGGCCCAGTCGGTCGCACGCGAGGCGATCGAGGAGCGCGCCCTCAACGAGGCCGCCGCGTACGCGATCCGGATCGACGTCGCCGAGGAGCTCGCCCGCCTGCGCTCGCACCTTGACGAGATCACTCGCCTGCTCGCCAAGGGCGGAGAGGTCGGCAAGCGCCTCGAGTTCATCATCCAGGAGCTGCTGCGCGAGGCCAACACGCTCGGCTCGAAGTCGCCGTCGATCGAGATGACCGCGATCTCGGTCGACATGAAGGTCGCGATC
>Ga0070671_100000562_pt1 | contig 26302 bp, 23 predicted proteins | sample KBSS73metaG_FD_65341 | JGI IMG/M metagenome (GOLD analysis project Ga0070671, IMG submission 65341) | Switchgrass rhizosphere microbial communities from Kellogg Biological Station, Michigan, USA - KBS S7-3 metaG | ecosystem: Host-associated > Plants > Roots > Rhizosphere > Soil ...
GGAGCCGGAGGACCTGGCCCCCGCCGGGTTCGACGACCGATTCCTGGGCACGCTCGTGCCGCCGCCCGAGGCCCCCGCCGAGATCGTGGCCCTCGCCCGGGACGGCAGCCCGGTCGTCGACCACACGCACTTCTCCGTACAGCTGCACCGGACCCGGCGGTTCGCGCTGTGGGTGGCCTGGAACCTCGACGGCGGCGGGCTGCGCACGCTGCCCCGCACCGGTCAGCGGTTCCGCGCCGATCCCCGGTACGACCCCGCCCAGCAGGTCGGCGACGAGCTCTACGTCCGCAACCCGCTCGACCGCGGACACCTCGCCCGGCGCGCGGACCTGCTGTGGGGACCGCCCGGGGTGGCCGAGGCCGCGAACGCCGACTCGTTCCTGTTCAGCAACATCACCCCGCAGCTGGAGGACTTCAACCAGAGCGCCAGGCGGGGCGTCTGGGGTCGGCTCGAGGAGGCGGTGCTGGCCGACGCGGACGTCGAGCACCTGCGGCTCAGCGTGCTCGCCGGACCGGTCCTGGCCGCGGACGACCGGCCCTACCGTGGGGTGCTGCTGCCCCGGGAGTACTGGAAGGTGCTGGCCTATCGGATCGGCGGCGAGCTGCGGGTGAAGGCGTTCCTGCTCACCCAGGACCCGGACCGCCTCGAGGCCCTCGACCTCGACGAGTTCCGGGTCTGGGAGGTCCCGCTCGCCGACCTCGAGTCCCGCACCGCCCTCACCTTCGCCGACCCCCTCCACGCCGCCGCGCCCCCGCGGCCGGAGACGGCCCCGGGCCCGCTGGAGACGACGGAGGAGATCAGCTGGTGAGTCAGGTGCCGCAGAAGGTGACGAAGGTGCCGCCGTCCCCGGCGGTGGCGTAGCGCTCGAAGCCGGGGCGGGGGTCGTAGGGGCGGGTGAGGACGTCCAGCAGCCACTGGAACGGCTCGAGGTCCCCTGCCACCGCCGCGGTCAGCGCCTCGTCCACCAGGTGGTTGCGCGGCACGTAGACGGGGTTGACCCGGTCCATCGCCGTGGGGTCCGGGTCCTCGGCCTTCCAGCGGGCCAGCCACGGGTCGTCGACGGGGGCGGGGCCGCCGCGCAGGTGCTCCGCCAGGGCGCGCATCGTCGACGTCAGGTCCAGCCGCCGCTCGGCGAGGAGGGTGAGCAGGTCGTCGAGCAGGGCCTGCGGGGGTTCGGCGAGGCCCAGCTTCGCCTGCCAGCCCGCGCGGAGGTGGTGGTCGTAGCGGGCGGTGAAGCCGCGCACCACCTTGGTGGCCTTCTCGACGGCGGCGTCCTGGTCGGCGTCGATCAGCGGCAGCAGCGCCTCGCCCAGCCGGGCCAGGTTCCACTGCAGGACGGCGGGCTGGTTGCCGAAGGCGTAGCGGCCGCCGTGGTCGATCGAGCTGAACACCGTGGCGGGGTCGTAGGCGTCCATGAAGGCGCAGGGGCCGTAGTCGATGGTCTCGCCGGAGATCGTGACGTTGTCGGTGTTCATCACGCCGTGCACGAACCCGACCTGCATCCAGCGGGCCACCAGCGCCGCCTGCACCTCGACCACGCGCTCGTAGAAGCCCAGGTAGCCGTCGACCGCCGGGTGGTGGCGGGCGATCGCGTAGTCGGCGAGCCTGCGCAGCAGGTCGACGTCCCCGGTCGCGGCCGTGTACTGGAAGGTCCCGACCCGCAGGTGGCTGGCCGCCACTCTGGCCAGCACCGCGCCCGGTTCGGGGCCGCGGTCCCGCATGACCGCCTCGCCGGTGGTGAGGACGGCGAGCGACCGCGTCGTGGGGACGCCGAGGGCCTGCATCGCCTCGCTGACGAGGTACTCGCGCAGCATCGGCCCCAGCGGCGCCTTGCCGTCGCCGCCCCGGGAGAAGGGGGTGCGGCCGGAGCCCTTGAGGTGGAGGTCGCGGCCGTCCGGCAGCTCGCCGAGGAGCAGGGCCCGACCGTCCCCCAGCCGGGGGCTGTACCCGCCGAACTGGTGTCCGGAGTAGGCCATCGCCACGCCCTCGCCGAGCAGGTTCTCCGGCGTGACGACGGCGGAATCAAGCCCGATCTCCACCGCAAGGACGACGTTGAGCAGCAGCATCCGCGGTTCCGGCACCGCGTCCGCCTGCCACGCCAGGCCGAGCTCGGGCAGCGTGCGGGCGTAGGCGTCGCCGAGGGTCAGGCCGGTAGCGAGGCTCATGGACCCAGCGTACGTCCGCGGACGAGGGCCCGTTCCGTGCTCTGACCCCGCGCTCTGACCCCGCGCTCGGACCGGCACGGCCGCCCGGTTCGGCCGCGGGGAGCCGTGCCGCGTCGCCCCTCAGCCTCGGGCCGCGGCACGGGCGGCGGCGGGGTCGGCGGCGGCACAGGCGGCCGACGCGCGAGTGCGGCACTGCTCCAGGGTCACCGTCGCCAGCGCCTCGCCGACCGCCGCGAGCGACCCCGAACCCATCGACAGGCTCGCCATACCCAGCCCCACCAGCACCGTCGCCAGCAGCGGGTCGGCCGCAGCCTCGCCGCACACCCCGACCGGCACGCCCGTCTCCGCCGACGCCTCGCCCAGGAGCCGGAGCAGGCGGAGCAATGCGGGCTGCCACGGGTCGTTCAGCGCGGCGACCGGACCGGACTGGCGATCCGCCGCGAACAGGTACTGCGCCAGGTCGTTCGTCCCGACGGAGACGAAGTCCACCTCGGCCATGATCTCCCGCGCGGTCAGGACCGCCGCCGGAATCTCGATCATGACGCCGACGCTGCCGATCCCGTGCGCGCGACAGCGCTCCGCGAAGAACCGGGCCTCCTCGGCGGTCGCGACCATCGGCGCCATGACCTTCAGCTCGGCACCGGTCTCCTTGGCCGCCGCCGAGAGACCGGCGAGCTGACGCTCCAGCACGTCCGCGCCGCCACCCGGGACCCGCGCGATCCGCAGGCCGCGGACGCCGAGGGCGGGGTTCGGCTCACCGTCGAGGGTGAGGAACGGCAGGGGCTTGTCCGCGCCGGCGTCGAGGGTCCTGGCGGTGACGGGCCTGCCTGCGAATGCGCCCAGCACGCCGTCGTAGACCTCGCGTTGGCGCTGCTCGGACGGCTCCTCGGTCGCGGCGAGGAAGGCCAGCTCGGTACGGAACAGGCCGACCCCCTGCGCCCGGCGGCCCGCGGCCTGCACCGCCCCGGCCGCATCGCCGACGTTGGCCAGCAGCGGCACCGGATGTCCGTCGGAGGTCCGTCCCGTCCCGTCCCACGTCGCCTGTGCCGCAGCGGCGCCCACCACGGCGGCCTCCGCCGCCGAGGACACCTCGTCGACGGTCCCGGCCGAACCGTCCACGATCACGAAGTCCCCGAGCGTCCGCGCCCGCGGGCACCCCACCACGGCGGGGATGCCCAGCGACCGCGCCAGGATCGCCGTGTGGCTGGTCGGCCCACCCTGCTCGGTCACCAGTGCCAGCGCGATGCCCGGCTCCAGCCCCGCCGTGTCCGCGGGGGCGAGGTCCGCCGCGACCAGGACACACGGTTCGGACAGGTCGGCGACGCCCGGCGCGGGGAGGCCGAGGAGCTCGGCCACGATCCGGTCCCGCACGTCGCGGACGTCCGTCGCGCGCTCGCCCATGTACCCACCCATCGCGACGAGCGTGTCCGCGAACTGCGAGCCCGCCTCCCAGACCGCGCGTGCGGCCGAGCGCCCCTGCAGGACCAGCCCGCGCGCGTTGTCCAACAGCGCCGGGTCCCCGACCATCATGATGGTCGCCTCCAGGACCTCCCGCGCGTCGCCCGACGCCGCCTCGGCCCGCCGCTGCAGCCGCGCGGCGACGACCTCCATCGCGGGTCCGATCCGGTCCGCTTCACTGTCCGGATCGGTGGGAACGGGCCCGACCGGCGGCTCACCCGGAGCATCGACCACCCGGACGACACGACCTCCGGCACGGCCTGGACTGGCGGGAATGCCCTGCAGCTGCATCTGGAATCTCCATCAGATCAACACGGATGACTTCGCCGTGACCCGTTGACGAACACCAGTAGAACCCACATACTCGGACTCAAGCAAGCGGAATCGGGCACAAATCCGGGAGCATACGAAGATGTACGCAGCGGAGCGGCAGCAGTGGCTCCTGACCCGTACCCGTGAGGACGGGCGGGTCGACGTGGCCTCCGTGGCCCAGGAGCTGGACGTCACCCCGGAGACCATCCGGCGGGACCTGGGCACCCTGGAGCGCCAGGGTCTCGTCCGACGGGTGCACGGCGGCGCGATCCCCGCCGACCGGCTCGACTTCGAGCCCGCCCTCGGCCAGCGGGACGCCCTCGCGGGCCAGGAGAAGGAACGCATCGCCAAGGCCGCGCTCGCCGAGCTCGAGGGCTGCCTCACGATCCTGCTCGACGCGGGCACCACCACCGCCCGCCTCGCGCTGGTGCTGCCGACGGACCGCGAGATCACCGTCGTCACCAACTCCCTCTCCATCGCCACCACGCTGTCGACCAGGCCCAACGTGATCCTCCGACTCCTCGGCGGGCGCGTCCGCGGCACCACCATGGCCACGGTCGACGACTGGATGGTCGACACCCTGGCCACCCTGACCGTCGACGTGGCGTTCGTCGGGACCAACGGCTTCTCCCCCCAGCGTGGGCTCACCACACCCGACCCGGCCGAGGCCGCCGCCAAGCGGGCGATGATCGCCGCCGGTCGTCGCGCCGTCGTACTGGCCGACGCCGCCAAGTACGGCACCGACCAGTTCTCGCGCTTCGCCCGGTTGGACCAGGTGGACGCGCTGATCACCGACACCGCCCTGGACGACGACGCCGCCGCGGCCATCGAGGCCGCAGGCCCCCGCGTCGTCCGGGCCTGACCGTCGGACCCACGAGTCCGACCACAGTCACGAGGAGGTGAACCCATGATCGTCACCGTCACGCCCAACCCGAGCCTGGACCGCACGGTCGAGGTCGCAGAGCTCCGCCGGGGTGAGGTGCACCGGGCGCTGTCCGGTCGGCTCGACCCGGGCGGGAAGGGCGTCAACGTCTCCCGCGCGCTGACCCGCGCGGGCGTGCCCACCCTCGCCGTGCTGCCCTCGGGTCGCGCGCCGGGTGGGCGCCTGCAAGGACTGCTCGACGTGCTCGGCGTGCCCGCCGTGACCGTCCCGATCCACGGGGCGACCCGCTCGAACATCACCATCGTCGAGCCGGACGGGACCACGACCAAGCTCAACGAGGCGGGTCCGGTGCTCACCCCCCACGAGATCGACGAGCTCACCACCCAGGCGATCGCCCGGTCGCGGGAGGCCTCGTGGCTGGTCAGCTGCGGCTCTCTGCCCGAGGGGATGCCCGTGGACTTCCACGCGACCCTCGTCCAGCAGTCCTCCGCGAGGACCGCCGTCGACACCAGCGGCGAGCCGCTCCAGGCCGCGGTCAAGGCGGGTCCCGCCCTGATCAAACCCAACCACGAGGAGCTGGCCGAGCTCGTCGGCCGCCGGATCGACAGCCTCGGCGACGTGCTCGCCGCGGCCCGCTGCCTCCGCGCCGGGGGGGTCGGCGCGGTCCTCGTCAGCCTCGGCGCCGGTGGAGCGCTGCTGGTCGAAGAGGCAGGCGAGTGGCACGCCGCCACCCCGCCCGTCGCCGTGCGCAGCACGGTCGGCGCAGGCGACGCGACCCTGGCCGGCTTCCTCGCCGCCGGGGGCACCGGACCGGACGCGTTGGCCCACGCCGTCGCGTACGGCGCCGCGGCCTGTCGCCTGCCGGGCAGCGAGATGCCCGCCCCGCACGAGATCCACGTCGCCGACGTCCGCGTCGGCGCCCCCCAGACCGAGCTCGCACTCACCGGAGACGCCGCATGACCGACCAGCTGATCACCGCCGATCTCGTCGACCTCGACCTGCCCTCGACCGGCCGCCGGGCGGCCGTCCAGGCGCTGGCCGAGCGACTCCAGAAAGCGGGCCGGGTCACCGACCTCACCCAGTTCCTCGCCGACATCGAGGCCCGGGAGCAGCAGATGCCCACCGGGCTCGAGGGCGGGATCGGCATCCCGCATTGCCGCTCGACCGCCGTCACCGTGCCGAGCCTGGCGTTCGGGCGCAGCACCACGGGCGTGGACTTCGGCGCCGAGGACGGTCCCGCCACGCTCGTCTTCATGATCGCCGCCCCGGAGGGCGGGAACACCGACCACATGACGGTGCTGGCCGCGCTGGCCCGTCGCCTGGTCCGCAAGACCTTCAAGCAGGAACTGCACGACGCGACCGACGCCGCCGCCGTCGCCGACTACATCCAGAAGGAGGTCGGGGCATGAAGCTCCTGGCCGTCACCGCGTGCCCGACCGGCATCGCCCACACGTACATGGCCGCCGAGGCCCTCGAGGTCGCCGCCGAGGAGGCCGGTCACGAGATCGTCGTCGAGACCCAGGGCTCGGCGGGATCGACGCCGTTCACCCCGGAGCAGCTCGCCGCGGCCGACGCCATCATCCTGGCCGCCGACGTCGAGGTCCGGGACAAGGACCGATTCGTGCACCTGCCCACCGTGACCAGCGGGGTGAAGAAGGCCATCTCCGGCGCCGACCAGCTCATCGAGCAGGCCGTCGCCGCCGCCACCGCCGCACCCGCCGTCCGGTCGACCGAGCCGGGGCTCGCCGTCAAGCAGTCCGGCCCCGGCACCGCCTCGAAGGTCCGCGGCTGGCTGATGACGGGCGTGTCCTACGTCATCCCCTTCGTCGCCGCGGGCGGCCTGCTGATCGCCCTCGGGTTCGCCCTCGGCGGCTATCAGATCACCGAGGCACCGGCGGTGACCGAGGGCTTCGACTGGACCTCGCACGTGTCGTGGGCAGCGCTGATGTTCCAGCTCGGTGCTCTGGCCTTCGGCCTGCTCGTCCCGGTGCTCGCCGGCTTCATCGCCTACGCGATCGCGGACCGACCCGCGTTGGTCCCCGGCTTCGTCGGCGGCCTGGTCGCCGTCGAGACGAACGCCGGGTTCCTCGGTGGCCTGGTCGCCGGTCTGCTGGCCGGTGGGCTCATCTTCTGGATGAAGAAGTGGAAGGCGCCCAGGGCGATCGCGGGGATCATGCCGGTGCTGGTGCTGCCGCTGATCGGCACCGCGATCGTCGGCGGGATCATGTTCGTGGTGGTCGGGCAGCCGCTGGCCGCCGCCACGACCGGGCTGACGAACTGGCTCAACGGTCTGTCGGGCTCCAACGCGATCCTGCTCGGTGCCCTGCTGGGCCTGATGATGGCCTTCGACATGGGCGGTCCGGTCAACAAGGCCGCCTACGCCTTCGCCGTGGCGGGGCTGTCCACCCAGTCCCAGACCGCACTGCTCATCATGGCCGCGGTCATGGCGGCCGGCATGACGCCGCCGCTGGCCCTGGCGCTGGCCACCACGGTCCGCAAGCGGCTGTTCAGCGAGGTCGAGCGGGAGAACGGCCGGGCGGCCTGGCTGCTGGGCGCCTCGTTCATCACCGAGGGTGCGATCCCCTTCGCGGCCGGAGACCCGCTGCGGGTCATCCCGTCGATCATGGCCGGTTCCGCGGTCACCGGCGCGCTCTCGATGGCCTTCGGGTCCACGCTGCGTGCCCCGCACGGCGGGGTCTTCGTGATCCCCTTGATCGGCAATCCGCTCGGATACCTGGTCGCCATCGTCGCCGGAACGCTGGTGTCGGCGGTGCTGGTGATCGCGCTGAAGTCGCTCGGGCAGAAGAAGGCCGCCACCGAGACCGTCCCCGCGCCGCGCCACGCGGCCACCGTCTGAGAGGGAGAGACCACCATGGTCGAGCGCCGCGTGAAGGTCGGGTCGTCCGTGGGGCTGCACGCCCGCCCCGCCACCCTGTTCTGCAAGGCCGCCGGGCAGCAGCCCGCGAAGGTCACCATCACCGCGGGCGACCGGGGCCCCGCCGATGCCCGCAGCATCCTCTCGGTCCTGGGCCTGGGCGTGGCCTCGGGCGAGGAGGTGGTGCTGGCCGCCGAGGACGGCCCCGGTGCCGAGGAGTCCCTCGACGCCCTCGCCGACCTGCTCGCCCAGGATCTGGACGCGACCTGAGCCCACCGCGACGGCACCCTCGGGGGACGGTGTCCCCGAGGGTGGCGTTCGGGCGTTCAAAGTCTGATCGTGTTTCGTGCCCGTAACGGGGCACGCCCAGCGATGGCCCCGCCCGATCGGAGGGGAGACGATGGCCGACAGCCCTGCCGTTCCCGCCGACGCGAGCGGTCTCCCCGACGGACGGAGCCCACCACGGTGACCGCGAGCGCCCACCGCACCGAACTGCTGGCCCCGGACTCCCTGGCGGCCCACTCCGGTGTGGTCTCCGAGTCCGAGCACAGCGCCCTCCGGGCGGACATCCGTCGGCTGTCCACGATGCTCGGCCAGTCGCTGGCGAACCAGGCCGGACCCGACCTGCTGGACCTGGTCGAGGAGGTGCGCAAGCTCGCCAGGGAGAACCCGGACGCCGTCACCGAGCGGCTGTCCGGCCTGGACACCGGTACCGCCGTCACCCTGGGCCGGGCGTTCTCGCAGTACTTCCAGCTCGCGAACGTCGCCGAGCAGCTGCACCGCTCCCGGGAGCTGCGTGAGCTGCGGCCCGCCGAGCGCCGCCCGCTGCACACCGTGATGGAGCGCCTGGCCGGGGACGCGGACCACGAGGCCGTGCAGGAGGTCCTCGCCCGCGCGCAGCTGCGGCCGGTCTTCACCGCGCACCCCACCGAGGCCTCCCGGCAGTCCGTGCTGCGGATCCTGCGTCGGGTCGCCGACGCCCTGGACCGCGGTGTGTCCGACGCCGAGCTCGGGGCCCTGGTCGACCTGCTCTGGCAGACCGACGAGATCCGCCCCGGCCGCCCGACCGTGCTCGACGAGGCCCGCAACGTCGCCTGGTTCATGGAGCGGCTGGGCACCACCACCGTCCCCGACCTGGTCGGCGAGTTCGAGGCCGAGGCCGAGGCGCACGGGTTCGAGGTGCCCGCCGACTCCCGCCCGCTCACCCTCGGGGTCTGGGTCGGCGGCGACCGGGACGGGAACCCCAACGTCACCCCGGACGTCACGCGCGAGGTGCTGGAGCTCTACTCGGACCGCGCGCTGAAGATCCACGACTCGCTCGTCGAGCTGCTCATCCAGGAGCTGTCGATCTCGACGAAGGTCATGGGCGTCTCGGAGGAGCTGCGCGGCTCCCTGGCCCGGGACCGGCGGGTGCTGCCCGCGGTGCACGACCGGTTCATCCGGCTCAACCAGTTCGAGCCCTACCGCCTCAAGCTGTCCTACATCCAGGCCAAGCTGGAGAACACCCGGGCACGGATCGCCGCGCACGGCCACCACGCCGCGGGCACCGACTACCTGGGCGTCGCGGACTACCTGGCCGACCTCGGCGTCGTCGACCGGTCGCTTCGTGGACACCTCGGCGCCCGGATCGCGGGCGGCACGCTGGCCCGGGCGATCCGCGCGGCCAAGGCGCTGGGCCTGCACCTCGCCGAGCTGGACATCCGCGAGCACAGCCAGAAACACCACGACGCACTCGGCGCGATCTACGACGAGCTCGGCGAGCTGGACAAGCCCTACGCCGAGCTGACCCGGGAGGAACGCCGGGAGCTGCTGTCGAAGGAGCTGCAGGGGCACCGCCCGCTCATCCGGCGGCACTACGGGGTGCCCGAGGCCGCGAAGACCGTCATCGCCACGTTCGACATGCTCCACGAGGTCCAGCACGACTTCGGCCCGGACGTCGCGCGGACCTACATCGTCTCGATGGCCCAGGACGTCGACGACCTGCTCGCCGTCGCCGTGCTCGCGCGCGAGTCCTACATGGTCGAGCTGAAGTCCAACCCGCGCTCGTCCGTCGACCTGGTGCCGCTGTTCGAGACCGTCGAGGAGCTCTCGCAGGCGGGCCCGCTGTTGGAGGGCCTGCTCAGCGACCCGGGCTACCGGCAGCAGGTCCGCAACCGCGGCGACCTGCAGGAGATCATGCTGGGGTACTCGGACTCCAACAAGGGCGCCGGGATCACCAGCTCGCAGTGGGAGATCCACCGCGCGCAGCGCCAGCTGCGGGACACCGCGGCGCAGTTCGGGGTGCGGCTGCGGCTGTTCCACGGCCGCGGCGGCTCGGTCGGGCGCGGCGGCGGGCCCGCGGGCGAGGCCATCGCGTCCGCACCCTACGGCTCGGTCGACGCCACGATGAAGCTCACCGAGCAGGGCGAGGTCATCTCGGACAAGTACTCGCTGCCCACGCTGGCGCACGACAACCTGGAGATCCTGCTCGCCTCCATGCTCGACGCCAGCGTGCTCCACACCGAGTCCCGCTGGCCGGACGACACCCTCGCCCGCTGGGACGAGGCGATGACCTGCGTGTCCGAGGCGGGGAAGAAGGCCTACCGCGAGCTCGTCGGGGACTCGCGGCTGCCGGAGTTCTTCGCCGCCGCCACGCCCGTCGACGAGCTGGGCAGGCTGAACGTGGGGTCGCGGCCGTCGAAGCGCCCGGGGGCCAACCCGTCGCTCGACGACCTGCGCGCGATCCCCTGGGTGTTCGGGTGGACGCAGACCCGGATGGTCGTGCCCGGCTGGTACGGCCTGGGCAGCGGGCTGCGCGCCGCGCGGGACGCCGGGTACGGCGAGGTGCTCGACGAGATGCGCGAGTGGGCCTTCTTCTCCAACCTGCTCGGCAACGTCGAGATGACGCTGGCGAAGACGGACCTGCGGATCGCCTCGTACTACGTGTCCACGCTGGTCGAGCCCGGTCAGCAGGAGCTGTTCGAGCAGATCCGCGCCGAGCACCGGGGCACGCTGCGGGAGGTGCTGTCGCTGACCGGCAACACCGTGCTGCTGGAGGGCCACCCGGTCCTGCGCAACACGTTGTCCGTGCGCAACGGCTACCTCGAGCCCCTGCACCACCTGCAGGTCGAGCTGCTGGCGCAGCGCCGCGGGTCGGGCTCGGAGGACGCCGACCTCGAGCGCGCCCTGCTGCTGACCATCAACGGCATCGCGGCGGGCATGAAGAACACCGGCTGACCCCTCCGTCGGGACACGCTCACCCCGGGTTCCTCAGTGGCCCAGTCGGGTCGCCAGGGTCGTCCTCACGCCCTGATCGCCTCAGAGCAGGTCGCGGAGCGCCTTGGCGTGGGCCAGGACCTCCTGCGAGGCGTCCGGTCCGACCGCCCCGGGCGGGGGCAGGTGGTCCAGCTGCCGGGCGACGACGCCGAGCTCGCGGAGGGTGGCCTCGACCTGCTCCAGCTCCGTGACGGCCGCCCGGAGCTCGTCGTCCGCGGCGCCGCCGGACTCCGTGATCCAACGTGACCGGTTGACCGCCGACCACACGGTCCGCGGGAGGATCCGGTCGGTGTCGATCTGCCCGTTCCGGTAGGCCTCGGTCTGCGCGAGCTCCGCCGCGAGCCTGCAGATCCGGGTCGCCCGGGGATCGTCGTCCGTGGCCAGGAAGGCCTCGCGGCCCTTCGCCTTGCGGTAGGCGACCTGCGGGTCCGTCGGCAACAGGACGGCGACGACGACGAAGGCGACCGTCGCCGCGCCCACCCCCCACAGCAGGTCCGCCCACCAGGTGTGCCCGAGCAGCAGCACCGCGCCGACACCCGCCGCGAGGGCGACGGCGAGCGCCACGAAGCCGTGCACGCCGGAGTCGCGGTGCTGGACGTCGCCGCCCTCCTCCACCGAGAACGGGCCACCCTCGGTGAGGGCCGGGTCGTAGGAGCGATACCCGCCCGCGTGCGCGAGGAGGCAGGGCATGCCGGTCCGCCGACCCCGATACCTGGACAACGTCGCCCCCTCTCCACCGCGTCTCGGTATCGGAACGGCGGCGGCGAGTGTTAGCGCGCCCGGAGCGCCCCCTCCGGCGTGGCGATCTCCGTGGGGGTGCGCCGACCCCGCAGGACGACGGCCTCGCCGCGCTCCCAGCGCGCCGCCTCGGCGGGCTCGGCCAGGTCGAGCGCCGCGCCCGACGCCGCCACCCCGCCGCGGGTCTTGGCCAGGTCGGTCAGCCTGGCCGCCTCGTTCACCGGGTCGCCGATCACCGTGTACTCGTAGCGACGCGGATCTCCGACGTTGCCCGCGACGGCGTCGCCCGCCGACACCCCGATCCCGGCGGTGATCGCGCGGTCGGCGAGCTCCGCGGCCAGCTCGCGGGCGGCGGCCAGCGCGGACCCGGCCGGATCCGCGACGGCGACGGGCGCCCCGAAGACCGCCAGCGCGGCGTCGCCCTCGAACTTGTTGATCCAGCCCCCGTGCCGCTCGACGGCCTCCACGACCACCGCGAAGAACCTGTTCAGCAGCTCGACGACCTCGTCGGGCGGGCGTTCCGTCGCCATTGTCGTCGAGCCGACGAGATCGACGAACAGCACCGCGACCCGGCGGACCTCGCCACCCAGCTCGACCTCCTCCGCCGCCGCGGCCACCCGCGCGACGTCCTGCCCGACGTGCCTGCCGAACAGGTCGCGGATCCGTTCGCGCTCGCGCAGTCCCTCGACCATCGTGTTGAACCCGGCCTGCAGCCTGCCCAGCTCGGTGTGGTCGTAGACCGGCACCGAGACGTCGAGCTCGCCGCGCTCCACCCGCTGCATCGCACGCCGGACCGCGATCACCGGATCGGCGGCCGCCCGGGCGGCGCCGACGGTGGTGAGGATGCCCGCGAACAGCGCGGCGCCCCCGATGGCCAGGATCATCACCGCGAGCCGCTCCACCGACACGTCGTCGAACGCCAGCGCCGACACCCCGCCGAGCAGCAGCCCGATGATGGGGACCGCCGTGCCGAGCGCCCAGAACAGCACCGGGCGGAGCAGCACACCCGGCAATGCGCGGCTGCGCGGCGGCTCCCCGGCCAGGATCACCGACGCCGGGCCGCGCAGGATCCGCTCGCCGAGCAGGTAGGACAGCGAGCAGGTGGCGATCCCACCGACCGTGATCGTCTCCGCGACCGACAAGGCGAGCCGCCAGGAGAACTGCAGGTTGACCAGTCCGAAGAGGACGACCGCGCCGCCCCACAGGAACGTGAGCATCACCACGATCCGCAGGGGCCCGTAGAGGACCAGCCGCCGCGCCCGACGCTGCGGGTCGCGCCGCGCCGCCCTGCCGCGGAGCCGGAACAGCCTGCGCCCGCCCAGGATCCCCACCGGCGTGACGACGAGCAGGTACCCGGCCAGCATCGCGGTGTTGAGCAGCCGGACCGCCCCGACGTCCGCGATCTCCCCCTGCGGCACGACCCACGCCGAGAGCGCGAAGACGATCGCCGCCCCGCCGAAGTTCGCGAGCACCACGGCGAGCCCGAGCAGCAGCCGGACCGGCAGCCCCAGGACGGAGGCGCCGGGCCGCAGCGCGGGGTCCGCCATGCGCGGAGTCTAGAAGTCGGTGGTGTGCGCGAGGTCCCTGCCACCCTCGATGTCCCCCGTCAGTGCGGCGACCGCCGCCGTCGCGAAGGCGAACGAGTCCGATCCGAGCAGGTTGTGCAGCCTCCCGCCCGTGCCCGTCGCGATCTCGATGATCGCCGCCGCACCCTTGCGCGGGTCGCCGAGCTGGCTGCCCTGCAGCGCCAGGTGGTCCCGGGTCATCTGCGCGATCGCGGGATAGGCGTCGGTCGCGGCGCTGGGCAGCCCCAGGGAGTCCCGGGTCAGGAAGTCGGTGCGGAAGTAGCCCGGCTCCACCAGCGACACGTCGACGCCGAACTCGCGCAGCTCGCCCGCCAACGCCTGGGTGAGGCCCTCGAGCGCGAACTTGCCCGCGCAGTAGAGGCCCCAGCCCGGCATCGCCGTCAGACCGAGGATCGACGACACGTTCACGACGTGGCCGTGCCCCTGCGTCCGCAGAATCGGCAGCGTGGCGCGCAGGACGTTCCACAGCCCGAAGAGCTGGACGTCGAACATCCGCCGCGCCTCGGCGTCCGTGGTCTCCTCGACCGGGGCCAGGAACCCGTACCCGGCGTTGTTGACGACGACGTCGAGGCCCCCGAACCGCTCGGTCGTCCGCCGGACGGCCGCGTCGACGGCGGCGCCGTCGGTCAGGTCGAGCTCGAGCGGCAGCAGGTTCGCGGTGTCGACGCCGTCGAGCGCGGCGAGCAGGCGGTCGGTGGATCGGGTGGTCGCGGCGACGTTCGCCCCGCGCTCCAGGAGCTGCGCGACGAGCTCACGGCCGAGCCCACGGGAGGTGCCGGTGACGAACCAGGTGTTCATGGACTCGGTGTTCATGGACGTGGTGTTCATGGACTCCACCCTGGGCCGTCGCGGGGCCACTCGGGACGCCATGACGGGCCCACCCCGACCTAGGACTCGGCGTCCTAGCCGGGCCCGGGTCTCGGCTGGGATCCTGGAGGCGTGAACCACGAGCTCGCAGACTTCCTGCGGCGGGCGCGCAGCGCGCGCGACCCGGTGGCGGCCGGGCTGCCCACGGACGGCCGCGTCCGCCGCGTCCCCGGGCTGCGCCGCGAGGAGGTCGCCCTGCTGGCGGGCGTCTCGGCCGACTACTACGCGCGGCTCGAGCAGGGGCGCCGCATCGTGCCGTCGCCCGCGGTCGTCGACGGCATCGCCCGGGCCTTGGCCCTGGAGCCCGCCGGGCGCGCCCACCTGGAGCGGCTGATCGCCCAGCCCGCCCGCCGCGGACGCCGGTCCGCCCCCGTGCAGCGGGTCCGGCCGGGGCTGCGGCAGCTGCTGGACTCGCTGGTCGGACAGCCCGCGCTCGTGCTCGGCAGGCGGACGGACGTCCTGGCCTGCAACCGCATGGCCGCCGCGTTGCTCACCGACTTCGACCGGCTGCCCCCGCGGCAGCGCAACTACGCGCGGTGGATGTTCGGCTCGGCGGAGGCCCGTGAGCTGCTGGTGGACTGGGAGGTGCAGGCGCGTGCCGTCGTCGAGAACCTCCGCCTGGACGACCCCGACGACGCCGCGTCCGCCGACCTGATCGCCGAGCTCACCGCCGCGAGCCCCGAGTTCGCCCGCTGGTGGGAGGAGCACCGGGTGCACCAGCGGACCTTCGGGACCAAGCACTTCCGGCACCCGGTGGTCGGCGACCTGTCCGTCGCCTACGAGACCTTCACCCTCCCCGGCGACGCCGACCAGACCCTGTTCGTCTACTCCACCGAGCCCGGATCCCCGTCGAGCGAGGCGATGGCCCTCCTCGCCTCCTGGGTGGAGGTCCGCGGGTGAGGGTGCTGCGCGGCGGTGGTCGGGGCCGCGGGATCCTGCTGCCGCCCTACACGTTCTCCGCGGTCCCTGCTCAGGGTGTGCTGATCATGCCGGGTGGACGGCGCCCGCCACGTGCACCGAGCCCTTCCGGTTGCGCACCGCGAGGTTCCAGCCCCCGTCGGCCTGCTCGGTCGCCAGCTCCACCGTCGACGGCAGGAGGAGCGGCTTGCGGAACTGGACCGTGTAGGTGAGGGCTTCGGGGACCCGGCCCTGCAGGGAGGCGAGGGCGTGGGCCGCCGTCCACATGCCGTGGGCGATGGTGCGGGGGAAGCCGAAGGCCTTGGCGGTCACCGGGTTCAGGTGGATCGGGTTGACGTCCCCGCTCACCGCCGCGTACCGGCGGCCGAGGTCGCCGGGCAGCCTCCAGACCGCCGAGGCCGCCCCCTCCGGCACCGCGACCTCGGGCAGCTCGCCCGCCACACCGGTCGGCGCCTGGGCGCCGCGGGCGAGGTAGGTCGAGCGGCCCTCCCAGACCACCGAACCCGCCGCGGAGATCGACGACACGAGGTCGACCTGTGCGCCCCGCGCATGTGCGGCGAACCGCTCCGCGCGCACCCGGACGTCCAGCTGCTCACCGAGCCCGATCGCGCGACGCACGGTGATCGTGTTCGCGACGTGCACGAGCCCCGGCAGCGCGAGCGGGAAGGACCGCGAGGCCATCAGCTCGATCTGCAGCGGGAACGCCAGGACGTGCGGGAACGTCGGCGGCAGGACGTCGGACAGCGGGAACCCGCACACCGCGGCGTAGTCCGCGAGATGCCCCACCGACGGCGTGACCGAACGGGAGAGCACGGTGTCCGGCAACGACTTCGCCCGCGGCAGCACCGCTCCCGCGGCCGCCTTCGCATACAGGCCGATCATCAGGCTCCGATCATCGACTGGCCGCAGACCCGCACGACCTGCCCGTTCACCCCGCCGGACGCGGCCTGGCCGAGCCAGCCGATCGTCTCGGCGACGTCCACCGGCAGCCCGCCCTGACGCAGCGAGTTGATCCGACGCCCACCCTCGCGGGTCGCGAGCGGCATCGTGGCGGTCATGTCCGTCTCGATGAAACCGGGCGCGACGGCGTTGATCGTGATCCCGCGGGGGCAGACGACGGGCGCCAGCGCCCGCACCATCCCGATGATCCCCGCCTTCGACGCCACGTAGTTCGCCTGCCCCCGGTTGCCCGCGATCCCGCTCTGCGAGGACACGCTCACGATCCGGGAGCCGTCCCGCAGCAGGTCGGAGGCCAGCAGCGCGTCGGTGATCCGCAGCTGGGAACGCAGGTTGACGTTCAGCACCGAGTCCCAGCGGTCGGCGTCCATGTTGGCCAGCAGCTTGTCCCGGGTGATGCCTGCGTTGTGCACGAACAGGTCCACCCGCCCGACGCGCTCGGCCAGGAACGCCACCAGCCGCTCCGGGGCGTCCGCGGCAGTGATGTCCAGCTGCAGGGCCACGCCGCCGGTCCGGTTGGCCACCTTCGCCAGGTTCTCCCCGGCCGCCGGGATGTCGACGAGGACGAGCCGCGCCCCGTCCCGCGCGAGGGTGTCCGCGATGGAGGCACCGATGCCCCGGGCCGCGCCCGTGACCACCGCGATCCGCCCGTCGAGCGGCTTCTCCGTGGGCGAGTCCAGCGCGGGCGGGTCCTGCGGCGAGCCGACCGGCACACCCACCTGCACGACCTGGCCGTCCACATAGGCCGATCGCGAGGACAGGAAGAACCGCACCGAGCTGTCGACGGCGGCGGGCGCGGCCTCGGCGGCCACGACCAGCAGGTTGGCGGTCGCCCCCGCCCGGACCTCCTTGGCGATCGTGCGGACCAGCCCGTCGAGGGCCTGCGCGACCGCCGCGGCCTCGACTCCCGACGCCTCCGACGCCTCCGACGCCGAGGGGCCGAGCAGCAGCACCCGTCCCGACGGCGCCAGCTTCCGGACCGCGGGCTGCAGGATCGCGCGGGCCGCGGCCAGGTCGTCGAGCGTGGTCGCGTCCGTCAGGTCCACGACGACGGCGGCGAGCCGGTCGTTCCCGACCTCGTCGACGACCGTCGCCCCCTCCTCGGTGATCAGCGCGGCGATGGACTTGGCGAACCGCCCGCTCCCGGCCACCCAGGCCGGCCCGTCCAGCAGGGGCTGCCCGGCCGAGAAGCGCCGCAGCACCGGGATCCGGGGGACGCCGAGGCGCTTGCCCACCACCCCGTTGGAGAAGTCACGGAACCGGTCGTTGCTCATCGCTCGCCCTCGCTTCGCTCGGCCGGCGACTCGCCGAGCCGCTGTGACATCGGTTCGCTCGCAAGCTCGCTCACGGCGCCTCCAGAATGGCCACGACACCCTGCCCACCGGCGGCGCAGATCGAGATGAGCCCGCGGCCCGAACCCTTCTCGTGCAACAGCTTCGCCAGCGTCGACACGATCCGCCCGCCGGTCGCGGCGAACGGGTGGCCCGCCGCCAGGGAGGAGCCCGCCACGTTCAGCCGGGACCGGTCGATCGAGCCCAGCGGCGCGTCCAGCCCCAGCCGCTCCTTCGCGAAGCCCGGGTCCTCCCAGGCCGCGAGGGTGGCGAGCACGGTGGACGCGAACGCCTCGTGGATCTCGTAGAAGTCGAAGTCCTGCAACGTGAGCCCGTTGCGCTCCAGCAGGCGCGGCACGGCGTACACCGGCGCGGTGAGCAGCCCGTCCCGACCGTGCCGATGGTCGGCTCCGCCTGCTCCGCCTCCGTGCACGTAGTCCACCGCCGCCGTCTCCGCATCCACGAACCGCGCGAGCACGGGGAGGTTGCGCGACGCGGCCCACTCCTCCGACCCGAGCAGGGTCAGCGCGGCGCCGTCCGTCAGGGGGGTCGAGTTGCCCGCCGTCATGGTGGCACCCTCACCCTTGCCGAAGACGGGCTTGAGGCGAGCCAGCTTCTCGACCGTGGAGTCGGGTCGGAGGTTATCGTCCCTGGTCAGGCCCAGGTACGGGGTGACGAGGTCGTCGAAGAAGCCCCGCTCGTAGGCGGCGGCCAGGTGCTGGTGCGACAGCGCGGCGAGCTCGTCCTGCGCCTCGCGGGACACGCCCCACTCGCGCGCGGTGATCGCCGCGTGCTCCCCCATGGAGAGCCCGGTGCGGGGCTCGGAGTTCTGCGGGATCTCCGGCACGATCTGGCCGGGGCGGAGCTTCCCGAGCAGCTTGAGCCGAGCCTGCACCGAGCGCGCGCCGTTCAACGCCACGAGCACCTTGCGCAGGTCCTCGTTCACCGCGATCGGCGCGTCCGACGCGGTGTCCACGCCCCCCGCGACCCCGCTCTCGATCTGCCCCAGCGCGATCTTGTTCGCCACCGCGATGGTGGCCTCGAGACCGGTCCCGCAGGCCTGCTGGAGGTCGTAGGCGGGCGTGGAGGGCGCGAGCCGCGAGCCGAGCACCGCCTCACGGGTGAGGTTGAAGTCCCGGGAGTGCTTGAGCACGGCCCCGGCGACCACCTCGCCGAGCCGCTCGTCGGCCAGCCCGAAGCGGGCCACCAGCCCGTCGAGCGTGGTGGTGAGCATGTCCAGGTTCGACGCGCGGGCGTACCTGCCGTTGGCCCGGGCGAACGGGATGCGGTTGCCACCGATGACGGCGGCCTTACGCGGAGCCATGTGACCTCCTCGAATGGGTTACCCATCGGTAGCCAGTACCTACGGTACACGGTACTGTCGGTGTCGTGAGTGTGACCCGGGATCGGAGGGACTCGCGGTGGGACGCCCATCGCGAGCAACGCCGTGCGGATCTGGTGGCCACCACCGTGGAGGCCATCCGAGAGCACGGTGCGGGCGTCGGCATGGAGGAGGTCGCGATCGCGGCCGGTACCAGCAAGACCGCGGTCTACCGGCACTTCCGCGACCGGACCGGCCTCTACGTCGCCGTCTGCGAGACCGTCGCCCGGGTACTCGTGGACCAGATCCGCCGCGCGACGGACCAGGCCCTCGCCGACGGCGCCGGACCGCGCGCCGCCGTCATCGCAGGTATAGACGCCTATCTCCGGCTGATCGAGTCGGACGCCGAGGTGTACCGGTTCGTGGTACACCGGCCGCTGTTGGACGGGGCGGACCCCGTCGCCGACCTCGTCACGGTCATCGGCGACCACGTCGCCTCCGTGATCACCACGTACCTGCCCGCCGCCGCGTCGCCGCGGATCTGGGGGCACGCCGTCGTCGGGATGGTGCGCGGCGCCGCCGACGACTGGCTGGCCCGCCCCGACGGCACCACCCGGGCGGAGCTCGCCGCCCGACTGACCGATCTCGCATGGACCGGACTCTCCGGACTAGGGAGCGCCTGATGAATGTCGACCTACTGCAGAAGAGCCTCGACGGCCGCTGGGCGGACGTTCGCGCGTCGGTCCGCGAGCAGATGGCCCGCTTCTCCCCCGCCGACCCGGACTGGTCGCGCGAGGAGTACCGCGAGCGGGTCCTGCACCTGACCCGCGAGCTGGCGAAGACGGGCCAGCCGCACCGCGGGTTCGCCCCCGAGTACGGCGGCGAGGGCGACGTCGGCGGCGTGGTCACCGCGTTCCAGGCGCTCGGCTACGGCGACCTGTCCCTGCTGGTCAAGGCCGGTGTGCAGTGGGGACTGTTCGGCGGCGCCGTGCAGGTCCTCGGCACCGAGCGTCACCATGACGAGTATCTGCGCCGGATCATGGACGGCGACCTGCTGGGCTGCTTCGCGATGACCGAGACCGGCCACGGCTCGGACGTCCAGCACCTGCGCACCACCGCGACGTACGACGCCGAGTCGCAGGAGTTCGTGATCGACACCCCGGAGCCGGGGGCGCGCAAGGACTACATCGGCAACGCGGCGCGAGACGGCGAGATGGCCGTGGTCTTCGCCCAGCTCGTCACGCAGGGCCGAAAGCACGGCGTGCACGCCTTCCTGGTGCCGATCCGGATCGACGGGGAGCCCGCCGAGGGCGTCGAGATCGGCGACTGTGGACAGAAGGCCGGGCTCAACGGCGTCGACAACGGGCGCCTGACCTTCACCGGCGTCCGGGTGCCGCGGGAGGCCCTGCTCAACCGGTTCGCCGACGTCGCCGAGGACGGCACCTACTCCAGCTCGATCGAGAACGAGGGCCGCCGCTTCTTCACCATGCTCGGCACGCTCGTCCGCGGACGGATCTCCGTGGCGGGCGGGGCGGGCAGCGCCGCGCAGAAGGCGCTGACCCTCGCGATCCGCTACGGCGAGCGCCGCAGGCAGTTCGCCGACCCCGCCACCGGCGAGGAGACGGCGATCCTGGACTACCGCGTCCACCAGCGGAAGCTGTTCCCGCTGCTCGCCACGACCTACGCGCTGACCTTCGCGCAGGACGACATGGTCGCCGAGATGCACCGGCTGCAGAAGCCCGGCGCCACCCCGGACGAGAAGGCCCAGCGCGACCTGGAGAGCCGCGCCGCCGGGGTCAAGGCGGTCGCGACCTGGCACGCCACCCACACCATCCAGACCTGCCGCGAGGCCTGCGGCGGCGCGGGCTACCTGAGCGAGAACCACCTGCCCGCGCTGAAGGCGGACACGGACGTGTTCACCACCTTCGAGGGCGACAACACCGTCCTGCTACAGCTGCTCGCGAAGAACCTCCTGACGGACTACGGGAAGTCCGTGTCGAGGCTCTCGAAGCTCGAGCTGGCCCGGTTCCTCGCCGAACAGGGCGTCGACGCCGTCACCGAGCGCACGGGGCTCAACAGGATCCGGGTCAAGGGCCTCGACCCCCGCTCGCGTACGGCACAGCGCGCGCTGATCGCGGACCGCTCGGAGCACCTGCTCGCCGGGGTCGCGCGCAGGCTGCGGCCCGCGCTGAAGAAGGGCGCCGACCAGTTCGGGATCTTCAACGCCGCTCAGGACCACCTGCTCGCGGCGGCCCGCGCGCACGTCGACACCCTGGTGTTCGACGCGTTCGTGGCCGGGATCAAGCGCTCCGCACCCGAGGTCCGGCCGCTGCTGGAGAAGGTCTGCGACCTGCACGCCCTGTCCGTGATCGAGCGGGACCGGGCCTGGTACCTGGAGCACGGCAGGCTCACCGCGGGCGAGTCGCGGGCGCTCACCGCCGCGGTCAACGACCTCTGCGCGGAGCTGCGGCCCCACGCGCGGTTGCTGGTCGACGCCTTCGGCATCCCCGAGGCCTGGCTGCTCTGCCCCCTGCTCTCCGACCCGGCCGCCGACACCACGACGGGGGACCCGGCCCCCGCCCTCGTCGGCTGAGACTCCCGCACGACTCGCGACGTGAGGTGTGCGACTCGCGAAGTGGGGTGTGCGACTCGCGGGTTCTCCGCGTGTCGCACACCCCAAGCCGCGTGTCGCACGCCTCGGACCCAGAGTTCTGCAGGTCCCGGCTCAGACTCCCCCTCAGGCGACGTTCGCCGCGCAGGTGTCGCGGTCCGCGGCGTAGACCGGGTTCTGGGCGGCCGCCAGCTTGAGGTGGGGCAGGGCCTCGGCGTGCCGGGACTGTCGCTGCAGGGTGCGGCCGAGCAGGTAGCGGGCGAAGGAGTCCGTCGGGGACAGCTCGACCGCCGTCCGCAGGGTCTCCTCGGCCCGCCGGAGCTGCGCGGAGTGGTAGTACGCCCGGCCCAGCAGCACCGCACCCGACGCCGTCTCGAGCAGCTCCTCGCGTCGGGGGGTGAGCATCGACAGGGCCTCCAGCGGCCGTCCGCCGTCGAGCCAGCCTTCCGCCATCCGGTAGGTCATGTCGTCCATGCCCCGCCCAACCCGATACCCCTGGCGGGTATTCCGCCGCTTAGATTGGCGGCATGGACCTGGACGACCTCCGTGCCGTGCTCTTCGACATGGACGGCACCCTCGTCGACTCCGACGCCGCGGTGGAACGCGCCTGGCGCACCTGGGCCCTCGAGTACGGCGTCGACCCGGCCGCGGTCCTCGCCGTGGCGCACGGCAGACCGTCGGAGCCGACGGTGCGGCAGGCCCGTCCCGATCTCGACGACGCCGCCGTCGCGGCCGGGGCCGCCCGCCAGCTGGAGCTGCAGTACACCGATCTCGCGGACGTCCGGGAGGTCCCGGGGGCGCGCGCCCTGCTGCGCCTGCTCGACGTCCTCGAGCTGCCGTGGGCGATCGTCACCAGCGCCGACCGCAGGCTCACCGCCGCCCGCCTCGGCGCCGCCGGACTCCGGACCCCGGCCACGCTCGTGACCAGTGAGGACATCACCGAGGGCAAGCCCAGTCCCGAGGGCTACCTCAAGGCCGCGGCGGCGCTGGGCGTCGACCCCGACGGGTGCCTGGTGGTCGAGGACAGCGAGCCCGGGCTGGCCGCGGGCTACGGCGCCGGCATGCAGACCGCCGCGCTCAAGGGGCTGCACGGGGACCTGACCCTGAGCGGCCTGCCGGACCTCGCGGACCTCCTCAGCCAGTGGACCCCACCCTTCCCGGCTCGCCCATGAGAGGGCCGTGACGATCAGCCCGGACCGCAGCGTCGCAGTGCCATGAACGTCCGAGCAGCTACCCCTCGGCGGCGAGGTCCCCGTGCTCGATGCGGAGATCCTTCTTGAGGATCTTGCCGCTGGGGTTCTTGGGCAGGGAGTCGGCGAACACGACGTACTTGGGTCGTTTGTAGCCTGCGAGCTTGTCCCGGGCGTGCGCGTCCACCTGCTCGCGGGTGAGCTCCACGCCCTCCTTGGCCACGACCACCGCGGTGACGGCCTCGATCCAATGGGGATGACTGATGCCGAACACCGCGACCTCGGCCACACCGTCGAGCAGGTAGAGGGCCTCCTCGACCTCACGGGACGCGACGTTCTCCCCACCCGTCTTGATCATGTCCTTCTTGCGGTCGACCACGGCGAGGTAGCCCTCGGCGTCGATGACACCGAGGTCGCCGGAGTGGAACCAGCCGTTCCTGAACGCAGCGGCGGTCTTGTCCTCGTCGTTGTAGTAGCCGAGCGCGGCGTGCGGGGAGCGGTGCACGATCTCACCGACCTCGCCGACGGGGACGGGGTTGTCGTCGTCGTCCACCACGCGGGTCTCGACGTTGAGCGAGGCCCGCCCGGCACTACCGGCCATGGGCAGCTGTTCCTCGGGGCGCAGGATCGTGGCCAGCGGGGACATCTCGGTCTGGCCGTAGAAGTTCCACAACCGCACCGCAGGCAGCCTGCGCTGCAGCTCGCGCAGGACCTCGACGGGCATGGCCGCGGCGCCGTAGTAGCCCTTGCGCAGCGACGACAGGTCCCGGGTGTCGAAGTCCGGGTGGCGCAGCAGGGAGATCCAGACCGTGGGCGGGCAGAACAGCTTGGTGACCTTCTCGCGTTCGATCGTGGCCAGGATGGCGGCGGCGTCGGCGCCGGGCAGGATGATCGAGGTGGCGCCGAGGTAGACGTCGACGGAGAAGAAGCAGTCCAGCTGCGCGCAGTGATACATCGGCAGGGAGTGGACCTCCACGTCGTCGGCGCTCATCCCGCCGTCGACGATGCAGGACACGTACTGGCTGATCAGCGATTTCGACGACAGCATCACGCCCTTGGGGCGGGACTCGGTGCCGGAGGTGTACATCAGCCGCAGCGGGTCGTCGTCCGCGACGGCGACGTCCGGGGCCTGCGGTGCGCCGTCGGCGATCCAGGTGCCGACGTCCTCCCAGTCACCGCTGGGTGCGGCGCCGTTGAGGGCGATCCAGCCGCGGACCCCGCCGGTGAGCCCGGACACCGCGATGGCCTTCTCCGCCGTTGGCGCGAGGGCGTCCTCGGTGACCAGGCCCTTCGCGCCGGAGTGGCTGAGGATGAAGCCGATCTCCTCGGCGTTGAGCATGAAGTTGACCGGCACCAGGACCACGCCGAGGCGGGCGGTGGCGAAGGCCAGCACCGCGAACTCCCACGAGTTGTGCGACAGCAGCGCGAGCCGGTCGCCCTTCTCCAGGCCCCTGGCGCTCAACGAGTTCGCGCAACGGTTGACCGCCTCGTCGAACTCCGCGAAGGTCGCGCGCCGCTCACCCGCGACGACCGCGAGCTTGGCCGGGTAACGCCTCGCGGTGCGGTGCAACAGATCACCCAGCGTGTGCTGGCGGGCCCGCGCGATGGCGGCGGAGGTCTCGGAGCTGAACGGCACGACGTCGGACACACCGGGCATCCTGCCTGAACGATCAACCGTTCGACAGCCCTCCCGACTCAGGGGAGGGTGAGGATCCGCGGGCCCTGCTCGGTGACCGCGATGGTGTGCTCGGCGTGCGCGGCGCGGCTGCCGTCCGCGGTGCGGATCGTCCAGCCATCCCGGTCGTGCGTGTAGGTGTCCCGACCGCCCGCGTGCAGCATCGGCTCGATCGCGATGACCAGGCCGGGCTTGAGCCGCAGGCCGCGGCGGGGCTTGGCCTCGTTCGGCACGTGCGGCTCCTCGTGCATCGACCGGCCGACACCGTGTCCGCCGTGGTCGGCCAGCATGCCGTAGCCGGCACCCCGCGCGACCTGGGCGATCGCGTGCCCGACGTCCCCCATCTGCACGCCCGGCTGCGCGGCGTCGATGCCGGCCTGCAACGCGGCCTCGGTGGTCTTGATCAGCTTCTCGTCCGTGGGCGTCCCCCCTCCGACGAGCATGCTGAACGCCGCGTCGGCGCACCAGCCGTCGAGGTGGACGGCGAAGTCGACCGACAGCAGGTCGCCGGGACGCAGCTTCGTGCGGGCCGGGATGCCGTGCACGACGGCGTCGTTCACGCTCACGCACAGCACGCCCGGGTAGGGGCCGGGCGCCCAGCGCGGGTGGTAGCCGCGGAAGCTGGAGACCGCGCCCGCCTCGGCGATCAGGTCCGCGGCCAGCGCGTCCAGCTCGGTGGGCCGCACCCCCGGCGCCGCCCGCTCCCGGACCGCGGCCAGGATGCGGGCGACCACGGACCCGGCGGCGGCGATCGCGTCGATCTCCCCGGGCGTCTTCAGCTCGATCACGGAAGATAACAATACCGGTATTACTATGACGTCCATGGTGCGTGTCCCCCTGACCGTCGAGGACCGTGAGCGCGGCGAACGGCTGGGTGCGCTGCTGCGCGCGGCCCGGGGCGAGCGCAGCATCGGCGCGGTCGCCGCGGCGGCCGACATCTCGCCGGAGACGCTGCGCAAGATCGAGACCGGCCGCATCCCCACTCCCGCCTTCTTCACGGTCGCGGCGCTGGCCACCGCACTGGGTGTCGACCTCTCCGCGCTCGCGGCCTGCGAGCAGCGCCCGGACGCCAGCCCCGCGGCATGACACCCGATCCCGAGGCCTTCGTCCGGACGGTCCGCAAGGCCGCGAAGGCGGGCCCCTACGCGCTGGAGCGCACCGACTCCGGGTTCGTGCTCACCGCGGAGGTCACCGGTCCGCCGCGGGCGCGCGGGCGGCGGAACCTCGAGCGGCTGACCCACGCCGTGGTGCTCGCCGACGGGACCTACCGGGTCGTCGACACCCGCGAGACCCTGGGCGAGGCCCCGGAGCAGGGCGGGTCGTTGCTGCGCCTGGACCGGCGGGCGGAGGCGCCGGTCGATCCCGGCGTCGAGGCGCACCGGATGCTCGCCCAGGCCGCCGCCGAGCTGGGCTGGACCCCCGCCCGGGCGGGCGTGAGCCCGCGGCTCGTGCTCGGGATCATCGCCGCGTTCTGCCTGGTCGTTCTGGTGGTCGCGCTGCTGCTGGTGCTGTAGCAGACCCGGCGGGGATCTAGAGTGGTCGCATCGCGCTACCCGGAGGCCCGCAGGTGACCACGACGCCCGACCGCACGCCCGCCGACCCTCGGATCGACGCCGAGGAGGACCACCTCGTCGTCGGGAAGCCTGCGCACCACGCCGCGGGGCTCAAGGCCGTCCAGGTCTCGATGACCCGGGCGCTGAAGCAGATGGGCGTGGTCAAGACCGCCCGCAACCTGCTGACGCTCAACCAGGTCGACGGGTTCGACTGCATGTCGTGTGCCTGGCCGGACCCGCAGGGCCACCGGCACACCGCGGAGTTCTGCGAGAACGGCGCGAAGGCTGTGTCCTGGGAGGGGCAGCGGGAGACCGTGGGCGCGGAGTTCTTCGCCGCGCACCCGATCTCGGAGCTGGAGCAGCAGACCGAGTACTGGCTGGAGCGCCAGGGCAGGCTGACCCAGCCGATGGTCCGTCGGAACGGGGCCGACCACTACGAGCCCATCTCCTGGGACGGGGCCTTCGCCCTGGTCGCCGAGCACCTGCAGGCCCTCGACAGCCCGGACGAGGCGCTGTTCTACACCTCCGGCCGGGCCTCGAACGAGGCCGCGTTCGTCTACCAGCTCTTCGCCCGCGCGTTCGGCACCAACAACCTGCCGGACTGCTC
>Ga0070671_100000563_pt1 | contig 26284 bp, 35 predicted proteins | sample KBSS73metaG_FD_65341 | JGI IMG/M metagenome (GOLD analysis project Ga0070671, IMG submission 65341) | Switchgrass rhizosphere microbial communities from Kellogg Biological Station, Michigan, USA - KBS S7-3 metaG | ecosystem: Host-associated > Plants > Roots > Rhizosphere > Soil ...
ATCGGGTGAGATACCGTGTCTGAGTCGGTCGATACATTCATTGCAAGCGAACCGAGCATGACGTTTAGGCAAGGCAATAGTATTCGTGCCCCCACGCTTCCTAATCTCGCACCAACCGGTAGCCAGTTGGAACGTACCATTAGCGTTGGTATCGATAAAGATAGCGCAGTAGATACAAGTAGCCCGCCGACTCACCGGAATACCCATTCCATCATTCGCAGTATTCATCATCATCTTTCATCTCTAATCGGCGGCGGACCCATTCCCTATCTTGCTCTTTAATGCGTTTGATATGGCGTTCACGACGAACCGACCGAACGGCCACGGCCACCAAACCAATTGCCATTAATATAAGTATTGCATCCTTCAATTGTTTGTCCTTTATCCCCGGTAGTGAGGTTGGGCTAGGGGGGTGTCTTATAGACACCACCCCCCCTAGCCCTTTACCTAGCCCTAACGATTCCTTCTATTCCTTTCAGCTATTCCCCCTGGTCAGTAGGCGTTTATCGATTTCGACTCCCGACGACGAGTCCCCAATATCAGACGTTTGTTCGATTCCCGCCAGGGTATTTAGGCCGTGACCAGGGGTTATATTGCCTTTCGGTTGCTTGACCGAATCCTCATCAATTCCCCCTATATTCTGTTGTCTCTGTCCAACCTTAGCTTGATAGCCTCCATTAGATAGGTGATCTTTCCTGGTCCGTAATCACTTGCCTTTAGAAGCGCAATAGCGTCTCTTTGGGTAATATTCGTAGGTGCTCCCAATTCATCAAGTTGCTTTGCCTTAGTGATTGCTTGCAATGTCCATGTACGCATTTCGCTTGACTTAATGACAATAGGGTCATCCCCTAATTCGAGCTCGACAATACCGTTAGCGAAACCTACCCTTGAATGAGTACGGGTTAACCGAAAGCCCGGTTTGCCCCTATCGTCATTGCGCTTTTCAAGTGAATAGACCAAATCGACATCATCGGCTTTTGCGCTAGCTCCCCTTGATTTCGCCTTATCGTGCCCGGCGTGATCTAACCGAGCAACCGATACGCCATTAGCCTTCAACAATCGACCGGTGTAGTTATGGAAATTCCTATATGTATCATTGGAGTTTTCTTCCCCTACAACTACCCTTGATAGCGTGTCGATAATGAGCACCTTTGAATCGTCATATTGCATAAGTGCCATCGTATCGACGCCACCCATTTCGGTATCCATAGGTCGAATGATCGGATATGGGTGATACTTCAACCAACCTTCTAATTCCTCGAAATCCCACCCCATATCGTAGATTCGATCCCGCAAATCCTTTAACGTCATTTCGTTATCGATGTACGAGACAATTTGGCGTGTCATTGGCTCACCGGTGAAGGGATCACGACCCATCGATATAGAACACGCAATCCAAAGCATCAATAACGATTTGCCCGTTTTGGGGCTTGCAAAGATGTGAATATGTGCACCTAATGGCCAAAACGCTTCAACGAGCCAATCGTAATTGAAGTCCATATCCCGCAATTCGACCATATTAACCGCCGGATTCGGATAGACGTAGTGGCCGTTTGTCTGTGCTTTACCCCTTCCCTTTAGCTCACTAACCATTTCCTCTATTGCTTGGATCGCTTTCGCATCATCCATACCGTGACACGCTTAACGGCAGCAACCAATTCGTTGTTTGTGATTTCTCCATTTTCTTTAGCCTTCACTATTCGCCGTTTCCACGCCATTACAAATTCATCACTGCTATATCCTCTTGTTTGCTCCCAAACGCCTTGCCCCAATGGATCTAAGTTGAAGTATGCTGAATCCCACAATAACCATTCGGGTATGAGTAGATCTCGCTTGTTGGCTTCCCGATTCATCTCCCATCGTTTATGGCACCAATAGCAAATGTCACCATTAGGGCCGACCCATGTTGCTAGGCATCTTTCACATTGATACTCGAAATCGTTATCGTATTTACCTAGGTTGATGGGTCGGCCCCATTTGGCGGTTAGCTCAGGGTATTCATCTCGCAAATGGTTGGGAAATGGATTCACTGCATTCAATGCAAACGAAATGCACTACATACATCATGTCCATTTCGTCAGACTCCATAATCTGCGTGCAATGATTGATGTCGATTTCGGTGCTACAAATATCGCAAGTCATCTAATCCAACCTTTCGGCAGCATCCCGCATTACTTCGGCATAGAGCAATTGCGTTTTCCAATACGGATATTCTGGATGATTTGAACCCAGTTCCGTCACCAAATGTTTGATTTGATGATAATTCATATGAATGGACCGACGGCATCGCTTTTTCGCGGTTTCCATAGATCGTTCCTTACGATCGCGCTGATCGGGACTTGATTCCGCCCCATCCCAAATCGTTACTGCCCCTTTGTATGGAACGGCGCCAATAATCCATCCCCTTTCCTCTGCGTCATCGCGGCACGATTCCAATATGTCGTCCGTATACCGACGACTAATCCCCAATTCATCGGACAATTCATCTATGGTCAAGTCGCGACTTTGGATTTTGACCAGTTCGTATATTTGTGCGAGATATTTATCACGTTGCAACATGGTCTAACATTTCGGTAAGTCGATTGATGATGTTTGTAACACGATGGCGAAACACGGACAGCTCATCCGGATCATTTACGTTTGTTAGATTGGTTTCGACTTTGTCGATTAGGTAGCCGATAGTCACCATTGATTCACGCACATAATCGAAGGGAACCGGTTGCGACAATGCATGTAGTGTTTCGATCGGCTCACGGTTGATAACTCGCATTGGCGTTGGATTGGCGGGCAATTCCTCCCATCGTTCCAATACCTCAGTAGTTGGTGAAATGGAATCGACGTCATTAGGTGTCAACGTGTCAGGATTATCTACCAATCCCTCGGCCGCCATTGCCTCCCAATTGCGGAAATACCGGCTTACGGTCGATTGACTAACCCCTGCCTTTTCGGCAAATTGATGAGTAGAACACTTTAGAGAGTCAGATGACTCGCTATACCTATTGACTTCCCGCCTAACCGAACATGCCACCAATGCGGCCAATCGGAAATCCTTATCTTGACGGAATAAGCCGCCGAAATCCTTTGCGTTATCTTCCCACGTTCTCATGCCAAATCGTCCAATCCAATTGACGCCATAGGCGGCCGGTATGAAGCGGTATAAAGCTTTGGTGCGCTAAACCCCTTATTAGGTGCCTGACCATTGCCCGTGTATTCCATTGTCAGAATCCCGCCAGGTTGAATACCCTCGCTTGTACCGGAACGCCTTACGGCATCCTTGACCGCCAATAGCGAACTAGTACCGCTCCCCTTAACGGCATTGAAATTGCCGCCCCGCAAATAGACCGATCGCAAACCCTCATCATCTTCCGATTCTTGCAAATCAGTTTGCAGCGTAATTCGCAACATCATCTTTGGTTCACCATTTGCCCAGAATGAAGGCTCACCGGTGACCATATCCGTTTGTTGCTGCTTTTTCATTTCCTTGATTTCCCCGGTTACCTTGTCTCCAATGTTCTCAAATGGGAAGGCTTTACCTCCGCCACCAAAGAGGAAATCGTTTGCATCATCTTTATCCGGCATTTGTATTTAGTCTCTTTCAATTGGTTGGTAGACATCAATCTCACAAGGCAAGTTGAGCCATGCGATAATTTCCATTGCATTTTCCATACACGACAAACATGTTGGTTGCTCTACAATTTCGTATTCCCCTTTCACTTCGAATGACATCATATAGATTGTCGATGAATTGCACCGATGGCATCGCATAATCATTTCGGTATCCGCACAATCGGAGTTTCGGTTTCATCGAATAGGAGCATTGCCGTACCGGCCGCAATTGCGAATACGATCGACGCCAAATGTGGACCGTGATCTACCGTTAATGCCGATAGGTCATTCACGCCAATTGCCCGCAATGATCCCATGAGCATTAGGTCGATATCTTCCGTGCGCCATTCATCCTCTGGCAAACTTGCGAATTGAAGTAGCACATTGATGATGTCGTCCAATTCGGCCGCATCCGTAATGGTCAATTGGTTTACCCATGACATCATCAATGTCCTTACCCGTGGAATTGCCTTTCCATTGCTCGGGTGTCTATGCATTGATTGCTTTGCGGGATCACGCCAGATTTCGCCAAACGGTACTGAGTAATCCTTTTCGATTTGGATTATTGCCGCTTCGATGTCGTCCAAATCCTCCCACGAATGGTTAGGCGTTTTCAATCCTGGAATGCCTACCGGCCAAATGCGGGTTAATGCTTTGGCGGCAATTTCCGAGTGATCGATGATCCCCCGAATCCTTGACCGGAGATGTTCCGCCCTACTGGTCGTCCGTTCGTCCGGATCGGTGCCTACGTGCCCGCTAGGCGGCCGCTCGCCGGTCGGGGGGGGGATGGTTGCCGCCAGGGGCACGCCAGCGGCCGTGACGGGCAACCGGGCGGCCGTGAGTAGATCGCTCCGCCGACGCCATTCCTTGACTTCACTGGCCAATTCCAAGCCTTTACGGCCGGATTCGATATCGACCCAATAGGCATCGATTCGGGTATCGGCAGAATCAGCGTGAATGATGATCGCCCAATCCCTTACCGACATTGGATCAAACAATGATCGTTCATCGGTTATCACGTCATAACGCAACGAATCCACATAGGCGGCTAATTGGGTGCAATAGCTTCCGGCCGCATATTCCAATTCCTTACCGGTTTTCAGATCGGCAACGATGACCGAGCCAATGGGGATGATGGTTCCGTCCGGAGCAACTAAAGCTTTCGTAGTGCGGAATCGCCTATCCAATGTGCCCGCCAAATGAAACCGATCATTGATGCAATGGATTTCGATATCCTCAACAATGAATCCCCATTGCAACTTGAATTCCACATAGTTGATACATAGTTGATTGAAGTTGGGTGGGGGAGTCCATTCGTCGCCCCTATCGATATGATCGAACATTGCGTGAACGGCAGTACCAATAACCGAACGCCTTTCGCCTTTTCCAGCTACTAGGCATTTCTCTGCGATATCACGTAGTTCCTTTTTATTCATATCGATATCTAGTACGGATGCGGCCGCCATCAATTCGGGCCTTTGTGCGGCACCGGCAACTACCGTACGCAATTTCCAATCCGTCAGGTTGGATTCGTCGTCAAGTATCTTCCCCCCATTACTTGACCGGGAATACCTAACCCGTTTCCCTTCCGGATTCAGCACATATGGAATTCCTTTTCCAATGCGTCGGAAATCCGGTCGATCGGGTGGGTCGTATTCGTCTAGATCAACCATAATCAACCGTCCGGTATTCTCTTTCGGTAGCGACCATTCCGCCTAGCATTTCAGCAAGCGTTAGCGCCCGTTCGATCGACGGCAACGCCCAACCGTTTGTTTGGCTAGCATCAATTTTGAATCGGCAAATTAACTCACGGATCATTTGTTCGTTAGTCGCTAATCCCAATAGTGGTTCATCCATCAAAGCCAACGCTTTCCAATTCGGTGTAAATTTGATTGAGCATTGCGATTATCCCGGCTACGAATCCCCGATGGAATTGACACGGTTTCCAATTGTCGCCGGTTTTGTACTGCGTCAATTTGCAGTCATTGCATTTGGTGATATGTCGGGTGAGTACGGCATCGGCAATTCGAGTAAGCGAATTAGTTGATTCCACGGAATGGCTTTCCGCAAGTTTCACATTGCGATGTGTTAAACCACGGAATACGTTTCGCTACTGGCGATTCGCATTGGCAATATGGTACGAATGGGATGCTCGGATCGTCGGTTACACGATCGAATTGCAACAACAAGGCGGGATCATGTTTCAACAAATTGCCGTAACAGGAATTGCATAATCCTCGTGCCTGAATTCGTTTTCGATTATGGCATCGTTTGCAATCGGCGTAATCAGGCATTAGTTGATCCCGTGTTTCGCCATTGCGGCAATCAGGATTTCCCTTCCGGATGCGGCACGCTTTAGGAAATCGTCATCTAGGAAATCGACGGTTACGGTTGCTCCGGTGTTTCCCGCCCACGCATAAACCTTATTGCATGTCACATAGATCACTTGCGAATCGTCTTTCCAAACGATCTTTGACATTGGGTCCATTAACCCTCTGAGCAATTTGTCCACATCGGGTTTCTTTACGCACGGCAACCATCCCATTTGGTATTTGCGTACCGAACTAGTCGGATAGGGCAAAGCGAATTCAACCAATAGGCGAATTGCGGATTGACTCGGATTCCGGCCATTCATTGCTTTGATGGCGGCATCTCGAACGTCAATTCGCCATTCCCCAAATCGCTTTCGACTATTGGCCGTGCCAGCGGGCAGCATTGCCCCATTCGCCATTCGTGTAAGTGAACCCTTTGAAATCGGATTGCCAATGATGGTAAAGCTAATTGAATTTTCCATTAGGCGACCCTTTTACTTTTCGCACGCACAAGTCTTTCGATATCCCTTTTATGTACTAACCTCCGTTTCCCAATTCGGTAGTAATCAAGTTTCCCTTCCGCAAACATTTGATGAATGCGTTGTCTTGTTACTCCCAATCGATCGGCAGCTACCATAATCGTTTCTAATTCACTTGCTTTAATGATTGCGCCGTTCCGCTCCATAAGGTGCGCCAGACTGGACTAACGTTAAGCGAATTGCAAGGAAAAGCTTGATAACCGCAGCTAGATAGGGCCACGCCGGATACTTGACTACTTGACAATGGTTAAGTTAGGATTTGTGCCATCATGGCCAATCAAGAACAAACGCCAAACCTACTAGGAAAGGAAATAGCGAAAAGGCTAGAGCAATTGGGCATGTCAAGGCGCGAATTCAATCGACGCTTTCACTTGTCTAGACAAACCTTGCATTCATTGGAATATAGTTCCGGTAAGCGATTTGCCCCATCGACATTTCAGCAGATAGATGTCGGTCTAAAATGGCCATCAGGAACGGCCAAAGCATTTTATGAAGGGGTAGCAAATGCGAGGGAAATCTTAAGCGGGCAATCGTCCGAGGAATTGGTCAAGCAATACGTAGAATCGATTGTCGCCCATATCTACGCAATGAGTTTGGAGGAACTAGAACGAGAAGTCTTAATGTTAGAAGAGGAATCATACGGTAGACCATTGCCCACTAGTGAGGAATCGTTATCTGTCATTCGGGAGACAGTGGCACGACTGACCAACGCCATGCTAAACGGCATCAAGAATAACCGTCATGATAACGACGGTAATAGAAAGGCGAAGAATGCCGGATAGCGATTTGGCGGCCCAACTCCAAACGGCGGAATTGACCAACCAATCACTACGGAATCAAAACGAATTGCTCACGACTCGAATCGTAGCATTAGACGCATTGCTATTGGGGTACCGATATCAAATCGCCCAATTGACAAAGTTGCTCACGAATACCATCAACGAACGAAACCGCCTATTGAAAGGAATCCACGATGGCCATTGATCCGTTGAAAGGGATGTCGGTCGATATCCATTTTGCAGAATGCCGCTCATTGGGGCACGAATGGCGAAAGGGGAAACCGATTGGTTCCGACTCCTATAAATGGGGATCAATCGGCATCCCTTCAACGTGCGCCAATTGCGGCACATCAAAGGTTCGATGGATTACCCGTTCCGGTGAAAGCAAAACCCGTTACGAATATCCCGACGGTTACTCAAGGCATGGCGACGAGGTTTTAAGCGTGCGTGAATGGCGGCATTCATACGTTGAAACCATTTTCGCACAATTCGAGCGTTCAACTAGCAGAAAGCAAAAGGCATCATGAAAACCGAAACCACGTACATTACGTGCGATTATGAAAACTGTGGCACAGTCGACGCAAAGGAAGTGAGGTTTTCGGCATACGGCGGCAACTACGTAATTGATCTATGCCAATTGCATCATGACACCCTAGTCGAATTGCTCCGGCCATTTGCGGAGAATGGACGAAAGGTCCGGCCAGCACCAATGTCAATCCGTCGTGATATGCCTCAGGCAACGCCAGCACCGGAACCGACAAAGCGTAAGCGGGTACGGCACAAGGCAACCGATAAGGCGGCCGAATGAGCAAATTGATTGCCACATATGCGGAAGGACATTTCGCAGTATTCACGGAAGATCGTTCCGGTATGCGGCAACGTGCCCTAATCGACATTGGCGACAAAATCCCAACGCCTAAAGAGATGGCGGAATTAGCGGGCACGCTATCCGATCATTGGGGATGGAACAATCGTATTGAACGGGCACCGACCCATTCACCAAAGGTGAAAGCTATTGCGCCAAACCCTAGGGCGGAACGACGAACCAGGGAAAAGGAAATCCCTATTGATGAACGGCAACGCTTGACAATCGAATTTCTCGCAAAGCATCCCGGTTCGGATGCAAGGGAAATCATCGCCGGTTGCGGATACGAACCAGACCGTAAACGGGTAGGCCGTTGGAATCTCGTATTTACCGCTATGTTGAAAGCGAACATGATTGCGGCCGAAAAGGTTTCGTATCGACACGGACCCAACCTGATTAACAAGTACGTATATTCGTTGCCTTGATTGGGACATAGAAAAGGGGCACCGGTCGATTGTGACCGGTGCCCCTTGTTCGTTTGTTGGTTAGCTGGCGACGCTATCCGCTCCGAGCATTGTGACAAAAACCCGATAACGCTTGCCTGATTCAATTGGTGAGGTTTCAACCTTGAAACCAGGACCAGCCGCCTTTCGGATTTGTGCAATCCGATTGACCGGATGTCCGCCATCCTCATCGGGTGAACGCATTTCGTATGTTCCTGGCTCGGTAATCGATGCGAGGAAACCTTCGATTGCGGGCACGTTTGACGCACGGCCGCCACGCTTGCCAGGGGCAGGCTTATCTTTCGGATCAATGGGCACGGCGGTAAAAGCCAATTTGGTTACCTCTTTCTGATCGGTTGATCCGACCTTATCACTATCGGTTCCGGTAATCGCTGCTTTTCTAGGCATAGGGTCACCTTAGTGCTTGACATTGGTCAAGGCAAGGGATGGTTGGTGCCTACGTTGCCCCTAGATCGCCCCCGTTCGCTTGACCGGTCTACGGTGCCGCCTAGCTCCCCTTGAGCCACGCTGGCATACCCTCTGACCAGGGGCGATGGGTGTTGCACAAGGGGAAGCATTGCTCGCAACGCTTACGGCCTGGCAACACGTGGTAGGATGGGGATTCGGCAATTTAACCTATGTAAAGGAAAAAGTTTCCAACATGAATATTCACTACTCACATCAATCGGAAATGTTCACCGATGATGACGGATCGTTCTATACCGGTCCCGCCATTTGCGGGGCTATCGGCAGCTACGCAACGCATTACCCCGTTCTCATCAATTGTGAGCGTTGCCGTGAAATCCTGCGGGATATGGCGGCAAGCGGCAATTGGTCCAACAAGGCATATAACAAGGAAGGTAACTAACCATGACTGTAATCGATAAGCCGATTCGCAAGCCTCGCAAGAATCGCCATTCATCCGCAATCGTCAAGCGAACCGTAAAGCGTGCGGTTAAGTACCGTCGTGTATCCGTCATTCGTGACAACATGACAACGATGGAAACGCAAGACGAGCTAATTACCGAATACTGCAACGCCAGTAATCGCAAATGGGAAATCGTCGCAGATTTGGGCGATCCCGGTATTTCTGCCTATTCCGGTAAGAACCGTCCCGACTTCGAAAAGGCAATTCGAATGATCGAAACCGGGCAAGCGGATGCAATCGTCGTTTTCCGCCTAGATCGGTTCAGTCGTTCCATTGGTGAGTTTTGGGAAGCGTGGGAAAGGATTAAGGCAGCGGGCGGAACATTCGTATCCGTTACCGAAAACTTTGACACGTCCAGCGATTTCGGCGAGATGATGCTTTTGATTCTGGCGGCTTTCGCCCAAATGGAATCTAGAGCGAAATCCGAACGGGCAATCCCCATGCATGATTTCCAGAAAGAGAATGGATATGTACCGGGCGGCCCTAGGCCATATGGCTACGATCGGATCAAGTCAAAGGGGAAAGCAAAGGATGCCCCTAAGGATGAGAACGGCCGATCGATTGGCGCAATTCTCACTATCAACGAAACGGAAGCGGAACTAATCCGTACGGCGGCTAAGTACATTCTGAATGGCGGCACCCTAAAGGGATTCATTAATGAGCACCAACCTACGTCATCACAATCACGTAAGGAAATGACGGCCCACGGATTGAAGTACGTTCTTATCAATCCGACCACGGCCGGTTTGCGGCAATTGACGGAAGGTGGATTCAGCAAAGGATGTTGGGAGCCTATTCTTGATCGTAAGGATTGGGATGCATTGCGGACAATTCTCCTAGATCCGTCTAGGGTCAACAATCAAACCAATTCGATCAACCAGGGAACGCAATATCTGTTATCCGGTTTGTTGACTTGCGGCAAATGTGGCGGCACTTGCTACTCACGCAATTGGACCCATACCACTACCGGTAAAAAGTCTATGCGGTATTGTTGCCGCCAATGTTCCGTTTCGATGGATATGGATACGGTTGACGGTTTGGTACTCAATCATCTCATGACGGAAGTACCCCAATCCAAATGGGAATCGTGGAAAACGTCCGGTATGGGATGGAATCCCGAAATCCTGGCCGATCTAGAGAATCGGCTTATGGCATTTGATCGTCAATTCGATTCGGGAAATATGAGTGAATCCCGCTGGCTCATGGCAACCGCCAACATTCAAGAGCAAATGAAAGCCGCAACCAATAACGAGCCAATTATGGATTTGCCGGATATTGACAACCTGGCCGATGGTTTCGACGGGTTAGAGCTATCCGATAAGCGGCAAGTAATCAAGCAAGCTTTCCGGTCGATCAACCTAAACCCGTTCGGCGGTATCCATCGTCAAGCGGAACGGATCGTCTGCGAATCGAACGTTCGCCAGTGAGCTAGACCAAACCATCACCCCAACGTAAACGTGCCCCTGCCCATTCGGCAGGGGCATTTTGCGTTCTAGGCATCGATCCCAACCAGGGAGGAACCAACCAGGGGTTTCGGCGGCCGCCAACCGGTGCCGTAGGGCTAGGAGCACCGCCTACGTTGCCCGCTGGCGGCCGATCGCCCATCGTCGGGTATGCGCCTAGCCCAACGTTCGATTGACCAGGGGTTTTGTGCTAGCGGTCGCTCTAAGGGGTCTGTATGCCGTTCTCAGCCGTTGCCCCTGGTCGGCGGCCGTGCCGTGCCCCCTGGTCACGGTTCGGTTCGTAGCGATTGAACGGCCGAAAGAATGTCGTTATCCGAAATCACGGATTGATCGTTACCCGGTCGAGCAACGCCATTCGCAAGGGCATAAGCGTATTTCTCACCAAATCCCGGCATTGATGCCATTTGCCAAATATGATCCGCAGTCCATTGGATAGGGTCCAATTCACCTTCCGTAGAACTACACGCACGAATACGAAAGATGAAATCGTTATCCGTTGTAAGCAATGCAATATCTGAGTATGCCATTAGGTTTCCTTAAGCGATAGTAGAGAACATCATACCGATATCAATGTATGTAGGACCGGCAGGACTAGAATTATGGTATTTACATTCACCGGTCGTGTACAAAATTTCTAACGCCGCAGATTGCCAGATTGAACCTGAGAAAGTCACTACGGGAACATAACGGGTTTGATAAGGCCTAAAGCCTGCGGGAAAGGTAAAGATGATTGATCCCGGAGTTCCGGAACTAACTGCACCACGAACTTGCACATTATCCCCGACTTTCCGAAGTTGCGGAATAGTTTGGGTATTCAGAGTGGAGTTCCAACCATTAAGCAAAGTAAGGTTCGTCCACGCAGTAGGTTTCAATGCAGCGATATCGGTTGTATTCGCATTCACTTGATCCGTAATGGGAATGCCCCATGCGGTTGTCGAGATAATCGATTTAGTAATCGGTCGGGCGATAGCCATTGTTCAATCCTTTACGGTGCGGGACCAAATACGACATAGTTAATTCCTAGGATTGCGCCCGGCCATTTGGTTCCATCCGGATGATGGGCACTAAAGGTAATCGAACCAGCAACAATTGTATTCGTTAGCCAAATCGCCGGATAATCCTGTTGAGTACCAACAGCTATTGCACAAACTGCCGTAAACCCTGGCGTCGGCAATGTGTATTTGCCATTAGCATCAGTAGTCGCGGAAGCATTTGTCGCCATTCGAACTACCGGCAAACCACGTAACGTCGCAATGCTTGACGTATTCGTATTTACCTGATTCGCAACCGGAATACCAAAGACTCCCGCAGAAATGATGTCCCCATCTTTCGGGACGGTAATAGCCATAATCATTCACTCCATCTTGTTTGCGTATCGGTCCACACTTGACCACTAGTCCAATAAGCCGCATTAGGATCAGCGTTATCCCAAATGCCAACATCCCAGTAATCGATATCCCAACCGACCGTAGTATTAGGTGGCGTATCCCAATACACGAATGATTCTGGTTGGTCGAGATTGATAGATGTTTCCCAACCATTCATCGTGAGGGAATGCACATATCCCTGAATGTGTGTCGCAACCGCATATCCCCAACCTTCGATCGGGTGTTGATATCGGATACGCACCAAATCCATAAGGAACATTGATAGCGCCCACGCATACGTATCGGTATCGGGCACAAAAGTAACCCGATTAACTCGCAATATCGAATCCGTAAAACCAACCATAAAGTCATCGATACGTTGGAGGTTGTATTCGGGATGGGCATTATCGTTTAAGAAATCCAAACGTTGGTATGTGCGTGGTCCGTATTTCTGTTGCGATGCATTATCGATCTTTTGAAATGCCGCTCCACCTTGATTAGCAATCTGCACATCATTCACGACACGATCCCTAGTCCAATCCGTCTCCAATGCTTTCAAATGTTGAACGGCGGCATATTGGGCGGTAGGGACCGAATCAATTGGGATCAGTCGATGGGGTGTGATTGTTGGGTCGGCCTGCACAATGACATTCGTACCGGTTTGCGTAACTGTGATTTGTTGACCAGTTGAAAGGTTGAGAACGGTCGCGCCTACTTGACCAGGGAACGACGATGCGGCAAAGGTGACGACATATCCGGTGCCGTAACCAACGATCACGCTATTCATAATCCCTTTAAGGGGAGTCGATAGCGACGGACCGATTCCGCCGAATGTCAATCCGTTTGTATTCGTTGGCATCGTTCCGGTAATGGATACGGTCGTACCCAATTGCACATAGTTACCAGTCGTCTTTGTATAAAACGTAACTAGACCGTTGTAGACATCGTATTGAACCATTACCCAAATAAATTGACCGGTTCCTAATGGCGCATCAATTGTGGATTGAGCCGAACCTACCCAATTAGTAAATCCCAATCGCTTACCGGAATCCTTGCGGAATTCCCATCGTCCATTCTGTGCGACCAACGTTTGCCGTGCCGAACTACTGGCATCATCAAAGGCGACATAGCATTCAACTGTAACGAATTGCGTAAACGCCATTGTCGATTGATACGGCATTGACATTCCATTACCAGCAATGCCAGGAAAGCGAAACCTAACCTCATCAATGTAGGTGGGGCATTCCGCCATCAATTCCGCTTGCACCGTATTGGCCAATGGGTTTAGATCAATGTAGTTCCTATCACGGAATGTGAGCAATCCATTTCGATCGGCCCAAAACAACGCACCTTCACTATCGGCAGTCAATCCCAATTCATCACGAACACTACGGCCATTTGCATAAACGCCTTGCTGATAATAAACGCCAGCATCATAAGCCATCATTGATGGGTGCCAGCTAACGGCATCAAGCAAGTTGCGAAATCGATTGCCCGATAGTGAGGTTACGTTTTCGCCCGATGTCGTCGGGACATTTGAAGTTGAAAGCAGGGAACTAGTATCAATGCAATTCAGTACGGCATTCACCTTGCCGTCTATCGGAAACGAATCAGTAATGGAATCGATCAATCCGTAGTAAGCGGGATATGACGTACCTTTAGGGTCGGTAATCGTAACCTTTACAAAGCGTCCCGGCCGCAAACCCCACGGATGAACCGTTTGATATGTAAATTCACCGTCGACATTCTTTACGCCAATGCTGGCCGTGGCAACATCAAACCGACCGGTATACCTACTGCGACCATATGCAATCGTTAGCGATTGAACGTCACAAGTAATGGCTTTCCAAGTAGGGTCGGGATATGTTGACGACATTTCAACCAATGCCGGACCTTGCCATTGTGCACCCCAATCGGTAGCCGGAGTACCGAAAGGCGGATGATAATAGTAGATCGACAAACGGATACGAATGAACGTATTACCGGGACTAGGCACAAAGGTTTCAGCTATCTGCTCCCAATCAGCCTGAGTAGATCGGGTAAGGGTATATTGAGAACCAAGGCCATTGTATTGATAACTGAAGACGTATTTGGTAGCAGTCTTGTTATCCATCGTTCGGACTTGCGCTAGAAAGTTGTAACGCTTTCCATTAACGACAGGAAAATCCCTAACAATCGAATAGTATTTATTCTGATTGGAAACGGTAGTCGATATGTTCGAAACGCTAAATCGACCATCGGCAGTAGTGAGGTTGACATCAGAAGTAAGGCCGCCATTTAGTGATTCGAATGTCCAATTGGCAGGCAAACCGCCACTACCCGCAACAAACGGATATTCAGTACGGGTACCCAATGACACGAAATCACCACTAGTAGAAACCGAGAGGTTTACCCTCACGCCATCGTCAAACCATTTCGGCATAGTGATTAGCCAATCACTACTTGATTGCCGGATACCCTCGAATACTCACGCAATGAATCGTAGATACGGCGGCCGGTTTGGAAATTGGCATCAAGCGCATAGACATTGATATTGACAACGGTAGGCGAATTGTCGTTCGGCATTTGTGCGAGCATATGTAGAGGCACTACCGCTTCTGGTCCCGCTTCACCAATAAGCGCAATCGTCGGACGATTCACAATGCCGCCCGTTGCCATTTTCGGAATCGTCCAACCTTTGCCGCCAATACCGGGCACCCAACTAGGCGCCTTAAATCCGAACCCACCAATAGTGCTATTCCAAAGATTCTTGATTGCATCAAAGGCGGCTTTGAATGGCGCTTTGATTACCTCTTCCAATCCGGTAAATGCTCCGTGAATCTTATTCCAAATAGTTCCGAACCAATCGATTACCGCAGTACCCGCAGACTTAGCGGCATCCCAACCTTTCTTAAACGGATCACTAATAACGGTCCAAATAGTCGATAGCGCATTAGTGACGCCAGTAACCGCAGTCCTAAAAACCTCAGGGACTTTATCAATAACGGTTTTGATTGCATCATAAGCTAGGCGATATGGCGCAGAAATGATTTCTAGAATAGTGCCCGCAATACGCTTGATCGTTTCGACCATCGTATTGAACGTGTCTTTGATCGTATCCCAATTCTTAGTAATTAGGAGTACGGCAATACCAATAGGTCCGGTAATGATTGCGAGGATTGTCGGCCAGTTATCGGCCACCCAATTAAAAGCGGCCTTAATGGCATCCCACATTCCTAGGATACCCTCCCTAAACCAATCAACATGTTTCCATAGCAACAGAATTCCGGCCACCAATGCGGCAATAGCAATCACTACAAGGGTAATGGGGTTAGCGGCCATAGCGGCATTCCATAGCCAGGTTGCCGCAGTAACGAGACCAATACCAATTGCAAGGGGTCCGAGGATATCCGCATTCTGAATTAACAGATTCAGCAATGGTTGGACCAATGCCATGAGCTTTGTAATAACCGGCAGGATTCCCGCACCTATACCGGCTTGCAGGTTCTCGAATTTCGCTTTAAGGATATCTTGTTGGGAACCTAGATCTTTCGAATTGTCTTTGTATGCGCCTTGCACATTCGACGTTTTCTCTAGGATCAATTCTTGAGCGGCAATTGCTTTACCGGCATCCGTGACTTTACCGGACGCATCAACATAGCCTTTAGCCATAGCTCTAGCGTCGATCTCATTAGCGGAAATCTTGACGCCGAATTGCGTTAACCCTTTGGTGCTACCAACCAAACCTTTGTTGATTGCTTCCATTGCGGTAGGGACATCGGTTCCCCAAATTGCCGCCATATCGGCCGCACGTTGGGTAAGTGTCTTTGTTGATTCGGCGGCATCAGTTGAATTGATACCGACCGATTGCAATAGGTTGCCAGTCTTTGCCGCCATACCTTTAAAGGCGGTTTCGCTTAACCCCATATTGTCGGCAGCATTCTTAGCAAACTTGTCGAATTGCTTTGACGTATCACCAAATGCCGCTTGCATGACATCATTTGCATCGTCGGCATCGGCAGCCGCGTTGATAACGTCGGTTCCGAATTTGATAACGGCGTCACTTGATAAGGCAGACGTAATGCCTTTACCAACTGCGCCCATCTTGTCTTTCATTGATGACGTTTTCTTTTCTACATCATCAATGCCTTTAGTTGCTTCCGAAACGTCGGCAATAACCTTAAGGATATATTCTTTAGCTCCGCCACCCATAAGAGCCATTGGGATTACCCTCGCCTATCCCACGACGACATTGCGTTATCGATAGCCTTTTCCCAAATCAAAGCAAATTGTTCCTCATTTGCTCTACGTGCGGGATAGAACCAATAACCCCTTTGTCCCTGGAATGGTGGGAATTGCATTGTTTCCGGTCTACCTTGACCACCGAATTCGGAGCCGTAAAACAATGGCGAATTGCAAATGATTTGAGCACCTTCACCGGAGCTACCTGATTGCAATTCGGCGGCCGCCATCATTTGCTGTTGGGTATGGGTATTCGATTGAGCGGCCGAAACCCATTGTGCAGCGAATTCGATTGATGCTAAACGGGTTTGCTCCGGTAGTTCCTTTTGCATACGTTCGGCATCTTTAGCGAATTCATCGAATCCCTCTAGCTTTGTCTCTGGCATTAGCGGCCACGCTTTCCCATTGCCTTTCGGCGTTCCTTAGCAATTTCTTGCATAACCGCCATCATTGCCCGATGTTCCCATACCTTTAACTGGCGATATTCGTTTGGAGTAATGCGCCAGTGATACCAAATCCACGCTTGATTCTTAGCGTTAGCTAGGTCATCACTCCGTTTGAAGGGTCCAATTCATCTTCATTCATTAGCTCAGAGAATGCCTTGATATCGGCCATTCGAGTTTGTCGACGGAATGACTCCCAATCCAATAGGGGATTGTCCCGCCTTTGGGTAATGAACATTACTGCACCGGCCAATCGCATAGGGTCAGATTCCGAAATGCTTTTACCGTCAAGGCATACCGCTTGCATATCATCGACTTCAAATAGCGTTAGCTCATCAAATGGAGTCATTAGGCGGAAACCAAATCATGAGTATGTGCGGAAGTACCGATAACCCTGGTGAGCGTTCCATCATCCCGAGTGACATCACCAATAACCGGCATATCAATAGTGAACGAAGTAGCCTCGTTAATTCCAGCATCGACAATCGGCCATGCCGGAATCCTCACCTTTCCCGACCAATGGGGATTATCCGCACTAGCCGGATCACTTGTATAAGCAAATTCAAATGGGACAACGGTACCCGGACCACCCAATGCCATTAGCGCTTCATCAAGTGATTCGGCACCCAATGACATTTTAAGATCAAGCGAAAGGGTATAAGCGAAACCTTCCGGATCGCAGAATGTCGCCAAATCATCATCGGCATCGCCCGTAAGGTGAATACCATTGCTAAAGCAAACGAATTGATGAGCAACAGTTACGGGCGGCCCTACGGAATCAATCCCCAAAGTAATAAGCGGATCAGTAAGGCGGATCGGTTTTGCAGTCATTGTATTTAATCTCCCATTTCCTGAATGATATTAAATGAGGCAGCAAGATAATTAACGCCAGCAAATACCATTGGGTATGGTGGCGAAACATCACGAATAGGAATTCGTGCTTTACGTAGGGTTTGCACAATCTGACCCACTAAGGATTCGAGAATGGCATATTGTCCCCCTGGTTCAATACGGGCAGCAATCACAATGATTTGTGCGGTTGCCGTATATTCGCAAAACGTAGTGGAAATAAGCCAGGGACTAGACCACGTAACGTAAACCGATGGGGGAGCAATTGAATCAGGGATATCGCCACTAACGCCAATGTCGTCAGGCAAATCACTACGCAATAGGGTAGCCAATTGCGTACGGAAATCCGTTAGACCATAAACGTCAGGCATACTCACTATGCGACTCCCCAACCATTTAGCGGATCATAGAAAGGGATAAGCAGGGAATCGTAACGGTTAAGCAAGTCTCTCGCAATTCGAACCATACCAGTTTCACCCGAACCAATAACTCCGAATGTCGCATCGGCTTGCTTATACAAATCAACGGCCAGAGAAACGGCCACAATGTTAATCGTTGGCGGAACCGGATCAAGTGATGCGGAAACGCCAATCCAATCATTAATAAGGAATTCCGCACTATCACAAACGCCTTGCAACTTAGGATCAATTGGATCATTAGCCAAAGCAGGTTTACCGATCTGCTTTGCGACTTCGATTGGAGTTACATAAGGCATATGGGTTTCCTTACTGACAATCCCCCTATCGCTTAAGTGCCGGAATCACTTAAGCGATAGGGGGAAATCATGTCAGACAACTAGTCGGTAGTTGGTTCCTCGCTAATGTCTGCGGGCAATTCGTCAACCTTGACGGCGGCATATTGCTCGGGCTCATTATCGGTTGTATCGGGCTCGGGCTCATCTTGACCGGTAACCGTCAAATCCAATGTTGCCGAATCACTGGCATTACCACTAGTAACCCTAGGGTTATAGATTTGATGGGCCGCATATGTATGCGTAGCGGTTTCGGTTGTATTGCTCACGGATTGCCCATCACCAAATTGGAGCGATGCCGATTTGCCGTCACTATCCCATGTGAAATCGACAATGAGTGTGCCCGGTCTAGGTGTGCCAACCAGTTTCAAATCATGGGCACTAGGCAATCCGTAAAGGGATGGGGGATAACTAGTATCGTAATAGCCCATTGGTTATCACGTCCACGCAATCTTCACGGTTCCATCCCGCTTAGGTGTTGCACCTTCCGTAGTAATTGGCGAATAGAAACCGATAAAGGTAGCCACGGCAACTTGCCGACCATAAACGCTAGGCTCAAATGCTTGCATAAGCGGCATCGGCTTTTCGTAGATTTCCAGACCGAATGAGTTACCAACATAAATGGACTTATCGGTAATGGCGGGAGTAACGGCGGCACGCAAACCGAACATTGAAGTAAAGTAACCATTTGCGTCGGCTTGACCATATGCATTCACGGGACCAACTGGCGGAACCATTGGCCTACCGGCCAAATCACTAACGCCAATCAATCCGCCCCAACCTTCCGGACCCATAGCAACCCACGTAGGCAGATTGCCAGTATTCGCAACTACGGTCGCAGCGGCATCACCAATAGCGGCAGTGATGGCGGCCGAATCGGAACCAGTAAGCGGAACAATTGCAGTCGTCTTGTTTAGCTCGGTAACCACGGCGGTTTCCGAATAGGCTTCAACTCGCCTATTCATATGGCTAACCACCATATCAAGTGAACCACTCAGCATTTCGGTAAGAACTTCCGAAACGTTGATATAACCGCCGACTCGCTGGGTGGTCACCAATTCACTAACGATATCCCATGCCTTTGAAGGCATTTCCGATTTCTCCATAGCAACCACGCCAACGCCAGTAGAGAAATTCGGATCAACAATTCGGGGACGATTGAAAGTAAGGCTAGTCAACTGCCTTGCACCAATAGCGCTAAACAATGGGCGGCCGGTAGGGGAAGGATCAAGCACCGGACCAATAACCGGAGCAACTACCAAACCATTAAAGCCGCCAGCAACCGCAACGGTTTGCGCCTTGTCATATCCCATATGCTCAGCGGCACGCTTCATAAAGCGAGACATCCGCATATCGCAATCCGGGTTATCGACACGGTGGATCATATCGTAAAGGAAATCACCGGCCGAACGATATGAGAAATCCTTGGCGATAACCGTAGGGTCAAGCGCCCGAATACGAGACTTAGCAGAATCGGCCAATTCCAAATCCTGCGAAAGCCGATCAACCTGATTATTCAATGCCCTAACCCGTTCCTGAGCATTGGTAATCGTTTGGTTTTCGCTTTCGAGCAAATCCCTTCCCTCATCATCTGCGGTACTAGCGATCTGATCGATAAGGGAAAGCTTCTGATCCCTTTCATCAAGCAACCGCTTAACCATATTGTCAATTGCCATCGTCTTAATCCTTTACATTTGAAGGGTTCGTTATTCAAATGAAGGTTGCGATTACAATTGCTAATAGGTTGCGTCGAATTCATCGACGGTTGCTAAGGCAACTTACTCGGGTGCTTCGTTATGTCGTTCTATCTCACATTTGCCGCTATGGTCAATCGATTGTTTCTGTCGAAATACCAAAAGGCTATCTAGCGGTAACACTCCAACCATTATCATTCCGATAATCAGTTTGGGTATGGTATGCGTGGCGTCATTCAAGCCATCAATGATGATGAGAACGCCTAACAAGAAAACGATGAGATGCCGGATAGCCGCAAATATCGGCCAAACCGCATGATTCACAAAACAAGCAATCCGAATGCCACTAGAGCCAACGCAAGCCAGGGAAGCGCACCACGGGCGGCCGTAGACCGGTCTGTAGTGCCCGCTGGCGGCCGATCGGTGCTCCGGAGCACTGCGAGCACTGCCAGCGCCAGGAACACGACAGCGGCAATCAGGAACGACCAATCCGAAAGCAAAGGATGATAATTAACAAGTCCATCACTCATGGCGCAAAATCGCTATCTGTCCAAACATGCAATGAATCCCTAATGTCGGACGGTTTATGCTTAGGGTGCAATCGGTTATTCTTAATACCCGCCAGTAGTACGTTACGGGTTTCAAAGTTTTCACGCATTATTGCTAAACGTTCTTGTACTGCGGGATCGTCACCATCACCCGTCCATTGCAATTCAATAGACCTATCCTGGCCATCAACATAGCCATAGAAAACCGCATTGAATTCTCGGGGATCGGATTGTGACTCAAAGATTCGAATAGCCAAATCATCCTCATTAGGGTGTGGGGGAATCGGTTGACTATCGTTAATGAATGCATCAAATCGCCTAACACATTCGTTACGGATATCTTGCCTATCCCAACTGCGGGAACTATTGACAGTAGAAGGAATCCAATTACCACCCACATTGTCGGTAGCCGGATCAATCTTCCTATCGGGAGCATAAAAGTTATGGGTAGACAAATCATCGACCCGATTACCAAACCAAAGGTTCATTGCGATATTCGTTCGGAACATGGCATTAATTTGTTCCTCTGGCCAGAATTCACCAACGCCATTGTTGCCGCATTCAATACCCAATGCTCGCGTATTCATTCCGTCGGCCGGAACGGTTCCCCTACTAAACGCAATCGACTTACCTTTTCCGTTTGTATTGGTAGCTCCGGCTGCGACGACCCAAACCGTACCCGTTCTATTGATATACAAATTCGATAACGGAGCATCACCCGAACCAGTAGCAATATAATTCGCATCATTCCAACCATCCGAACTAATGCCGCTAGCGGTATGGTGCCACATTACGCATAAAGGCCAATCCGCATAACCACCCGAACTACGTGAACGGGTTTGCCATCCGTCCATTTCGATAACGTCCAAACCAACAAGACGCAAGATATCCGCCATACCGGTTAACCAAATGGGTCCGGATTTAGGCGCACGTCTTTGGGCGATTAACTCATCCCGCTTATCGTAAACGTCATCGATAGAGAAATCACCGTAATCAGACATTGCGTTGACTGGCTAGCCATTCCTTAACGCCATTCAACAAAGGCGTTACCGGTTCGATTTCATTAGATCGAATAGCAAGAATGCCCGCATTCTCATATGCAGGGGAAGGGGTAGCGGCAACATGAGCAACAAAGACTTGGACACGCTGAACAATCTCATTAACGATTTTGGGTGTTCTAACGTCACGAAATGAAATTGACAAACCCGTATGTGATTCGGTAAGAACCGATCTAATCTTTGTAATTCGGGCATCGTCGTAAAGACGAAATGACGCATAAGCGCCGTCATCCTCATCTCGCAATTCGGTAGCGTGACCAACCATATTGTCAAAGTTATCGTTATGGTCAATCAGTAGTGGGATGAATTGGCCGTTAGCAAACTTGCCGCCCCTTGCCGAAAAGCCTTGCGCCATTGCAGCAAGTGAATGAGGCAAGAACGTTTCTTGATATCTCACCAATTGATCGGTTTCGGAATCGTATTCAACTACATTCGCAACTTCGTTATAGGGCACAATGCGGCCGGTAATCGTTCGGCCATCATCTCGCAATTCAAAATCCGCAGACCGAATAAATGTCGATTTCATACAATAACTCCCGTCAATTCATCAACCGATGAGGGATCATTAGGCGGGAGTCGATTACCCAAACGGATTTCGTCAATCGTCTTTGCCCGGTTACCCTTTTCATCAATCAAGTTGAATAGAACTTGATCCGTATTAGCTCTCGTCAAATCATCGGGACGGTTGTAATCGTCCCTATTGCATTCAATGCGTGTGCCTCTAGGCAAAAGCCAATTGGACATTGTGCGATAAACCGTATTGGCGGCCGGTCTAAGTGCGGTTCTCCAATGGAAATCCAGTAGGTTTACGCTATTTGAATAGGTCAATCCATCCGGTTGCGGCAAACCAACAAGATAGGGAGGAACGCCTAGTGCGGCCGCAATTCGGGTTTCATCGAAAATGCGTTGCTCTAGCATCATCATTTCCCTAGGGGAAATGGTCAAGGTTTCCAAATCCAATGTTCCGCTTAGAACGGCCGGAGCACCTTGACGATTGCGAGCACCTTCAATCCACGCATTCTGTAAATCTTTGGATTCCTTGCCGTTTAGCTTTCGTTGGCTCTTGAGAATTGCCCACGGAATGCCGCCCCTTGTTGCGAGATCGGAATTCATCCGTTCCAATGCGGCCGCCGAAAGAATAGATTTACTTGCCCATTCCAAAGGTCCAATGCCACGCAAGTTAGTTGGCATCGTTTGATATTTGATATGGCAAACGTCATTCGGGTCAAGGATTACGTTACCCAAACGGTATTCCTTTTCGCCATCACTCAATTCAATATTGACCAATTGCGGATTAAGAACTACGAACCGAGCAACCGAACCAATACCGTTTGGTCCTAAACCATCCTTATACCGACCGGTAGCCCATAGGATTACTTCACCCATAGCGAAATACGTATTAAAGATTTGTTTCGCTACTTCGATCCAATCCGAATACAAACTAGGTTCAGGATTGTTAGACCATTCAGGCAAACCAATAACGTTCACGCCTTTAATGCCGTAAATCGGGAATGACGCCAATTCCCTTGTATTTAGATCAATGCAAGTCCAAAGGGTCGAAACCAATTTCTGCGGAAATGGATTACCATCCCATAAAGGCGTTTCCCATCCGATCGGCCATCCCGCCCATGCTTGAACATCGGGCATATGGCCAGACGATTCCAATTGGTTAGCGGGATACATCGTATGAGTATCGCCAAAACCCGGATCAACATTAGGACCGACGGAACCAATAGGCGGATTGCTATTCGGCAAATTGTCCCTAGGAATAGCCCTATTTCTATAGTCACGAATGACGATTAGGGAATTAGCGTCGGGCACGAAAAGCACTATGACACATATTGACCATTATGGTCAATCGGTAGTTAACTGCCGACATGCCCGCCGTTCGATATCAAAAGCATTTAGACGATCCCGCCTATAAGGCTTATCGCAAATGGCTAAAAGAGAACGAAATCCAATGTTGGGAATTGGATTGCGTCAATCGGGCATTCACTCCGGATCATTGCCCACCCATTTCGGAGTTTCCTGATCCGTCCCTATGGGTCGGGACATTCAAACCGCATTGCCGTTATCACAGTAATCGGCAGGGGGCAATGCAACGTTGGAAGCGACATAATCCGCCTAAGTCAAGGGAATGGTAATGGAAACAATTGCGGCAGCACCACGCATTGCAACAATCGTAGATCCCAATAAACCGAATCTAGGTTGGTATTTCGATGAGATGAGCAACGAATTAGGTTTCGAACCGTACGCATGGCAATCGATGGTTAATAGCGTCGGGACAATGCTTTCACCTAGGGAAACGGAATTCCCTGGCCAATCGAAACTCAAATATCATTCATCTCATGTTGGGGTAATGGTCGGTCGGCAATCCGGTAAAACCAAATGGGCAGCCGCCAGGGTAACCGGTCAAGCATTGCTCACATATCGAACCGATATTGCCGAATCCGTTGGATTGAAATACATCATTCCTCAACAGATTGTCTATACCGCTCAGAGACGGGTTACAGCGGTTGAAAGATGGAAAGAGCATTGCGGAATCATTCTAGATTCGCCATTGGGTCGGTATGTAGAACATATGGCCGGGCAAACCGGGCACGAATGCCTAACCTTTACTAACGGATCAACCTATAAGCCAGTAACGCCTACAAAGAATGCCGCTAGAGGAATGACGGCGGATTTGGTGATTGTTGATGAGGCTTTGACTCACGCACTTTGGCTATTGGGTACATTGCGTCCAATCATGGCGCAAAGGGATTCCGCTAACGGTTGTATTGGTGGGCAATTCGTCGTCATCTCCAATGCCGGTAATGATGATTCCGAACTACTTAACCATTTGCAGGAACTAGGGCATCGTGCCGTTAAAGCAAATGATGATTCTAGGGTTTGGCTCGAATGGTCGATGAATCCCGGTAGTGATCCGTTAGCAGAATCAACATGGCTAGAGACAATGCCAACGTTGAATCAACCTAACGGCATTTCCCTAGGGTTTATGCGTGAGGAAATCCAATCAATGAGATTGGGGGACTTTATGCGTGAGTATCTTTGCCATAAGACAAACGACGGTTCCGATAGGGTTATCGATTTCGATCAATGGCAATCGCTTTACCGTGACGACATTTGGTTGCCCAATGATCCGGTAATTGCTATCGATGTTAGTTGGGATAGACAACGGGCGGCAATTGTCGGTTGTAGTGCGGTAGGCGAATATCTACCCATTGAAGTGATTGAAGCAAACGAAGGTGTGGATTGGATTGTTGATAGAACAATCGATATTGCCGAAAGGCGTGGTTGTCCGGTCGTTATCGATACGGGCGGACCAGCGGCATCAATGGTGATGATTCTAGAAAACAGGGGAATTGAGGTTATTCCTTATGCCGCTAAAGATGTTGCTAATGCGGCCGGTTGCTTTTATGACAACGTGAGAGCAAAGCGAATCACGCACCTAAATGACTATCGATTGAATGATGCGATTAAAGGTGCAACCAAACGGCCAATTGGCGAACGTTGGGGATTCAACCGTAAAGGCAATGTTGATATCTCACCATTGGTTGCCGCTTCGTTTGCCGTCTACGCAATCGAATCCGGTCGATACGATAAGCCGGTTCTATTCACGTAAGCAATCGGCGTTTATAGGGTTCTTAGCTCAAAAGGCTATAAACGGGCGCTAGGGGCGCTACGTGCCGTTCTAAGCCTCTCGGCGGCCGCCGCTAGGCGGCAACGCCGACCGGAAAGCGCTAACGGCCCTTAGACGGCAACGTGGGCGGAGCTAGGCGGCCGCTACCGGGCAAACCATCTTGCGAACCGGTCGATGAGCCAGGCAAGGGCAACAATCGGCAACCAAAGTAGTAAGCCAACGAAGCACATAAGCGCCAAACGTTTACGGGTTAGAGTTTCCACGGTCCATATCCATCATATTCGTATAGGGTAGTTGCGGCACGGATATTGAATTCCGGTAGTTGAAGCTTTCCAATAGAGCATGATTCACCTAGTTGCTTCTGAATGTATGGGCAATTGCTAGGCATAATCTGTAGCAAACCGGTAGAACCAGAATGCTTATTCCGCACCCTGGGTTCACATCTTGATTCTCTATACATGATGCGGGACATACGTTCAACGTTCCAACCTACTCGAGCATAACTCGATAACAAACCCTCTGCCCCAATACAGCGGCCATTAGCACTATCATTTGTAAAACCATAGTCAACGGTAGTAGTCGTTAGTGGGGGATCAATCCGCACGGCAGGTTCGTCGGCAATAGCGGGATAATTCAACGGTTCCGCTAATGGGGGCGCTTCGAATATCGGCGGGAATAGGGGCAGAATAGTAGCGAATAGCAAGCGATTAAGCATAATCCAATCCTAAACTTCGATAAACTTTATATAAACCAGACCAATCGGGGGCGAAAACGCCGA
>Ga0070671_100000565_pt1 | contig 26245 bp, 25 predicted proteins | sample KBSS73metaG_FD_65341 | JGI IMG/M metagenome (GOLD analysis project Ga0070671, IMG submission 65341) | Switchgrass rhizosphere microbial communities from Kellogg Biological Station, Michigan, USA - KBS S7-3 metaG | ecosystem: Host-associated > Plants > Roots > Rhizosphere > Soil ...
TTCGTCGCGCATGCCGGTCTGGCGCAATCGACGGTCCTGCGCTGGTTGTGCCGGATGAACCGCACGATCTTCGTAGAACGCAACGACCGTGGCAGTGTCGCCGATCAGATCGAGCAGGTGCGCGAGGCGATGGCGGAGAGCGGCGTGCTGACAATCTTTCCCGAGGGCACCACCGACGGCGGCGTCACGCTCCTTCCGTTCAAGTCATCGCTGCTCGCCGCGCTCGATTGCGATGCGCGCGACGTGGCGATCCAACCGGTCTGGATCGACTACGGCGCCGCCGCGCCCGAGATCGCGTGGGTGGGGGACGAGGCGGGCCTGGCCAACGTGCGTCGCGTCCTTGCGCGCAACGGACCACTACACCTGACGATACACTTGTTGCCCGTCTTGAGCGGAGAGGCTCGCCGGGATCGCAAGGCCATCGCCGCCGCCGCGCGGCAGGCGATCGCCGATCGGATGGCTCAGCGCGTGGCGTTGTAGGCGAGCTGGTCCGAAGTCAGCTGGAAACCGACGAGCAGCTCGAACGAGGCACGCGAGACCGCCTCGCGAACCTTGGGGTCTGCCAGCGGATCGACCGCGGCATCGGCATCACCGGCCTTGCGCTTGCGGGTGATGCGATTGCGCACGTCTTCCGGCAAGGTCGCTGCCGCGCGGTCGACATAGGCGGTACCGCTACCCTTGGCCTGCGCCCGCTCCTGCCCCGGCGCGAAGTTGACCGTCACGCTGCCGACCCGCTTGGTGACGACGACGTTGCCGCCCTGCAGCACGGTGACGAAGTAGGGCAGGGTCACCTGGCGAGCACCGCTGGTGTCGGTGCGCCGGGCGAGCACGTCGAAGCTGACGGTGGCGAACACTTTGTCGCCTTGGTCCTCGTTGCACTGGCTGCGCACGTCGGTCATCGCGGCGACGACATCGACATTGCCCGCGGTCTTGTCGCCCGGCACGCGGAACGTGGTGATGTCGCCGGTGTAGTCGGGAATGCCGACCGCCGGGCAGCGCGAGCGCACCGCGGTGATCCCGACGCTGTCGTCCACCACGAGGTCTCCCTTGCCGGCGCACCCTGCGAGCGTGCTCACGAGCGCGGCCGCGCAAAGGGCAGTGGCAGGCAAGCGGCGTGAGATCATCGGGGCATCCTCGGCTGACATGCGCTTGCCCTAGCGAGGCGCGCGGCAAAGCGCTAGAGCCCCGATCATGAACGCGCCCTTTCCCGCTTCGCGCCCCGCGTCGAGCCAGCTGCAACGCGAGCCCCTGCACCTCCTGATCGCCGCACCGCGCGGTTTTTGCGCCGGTGTCGACCGCGCCATCGAGATCGTCGAGCGGGCGATCGACCGCTACGGCGCGCCGGTCTACGTGCGCCACGAGATCGTGCACAACAAGTTCGTTGTGGACAGTCTGAAGGCCAAGGGCGCGGTCTTCGTCGAGGAACTGGACGAAGTGCCCGATGGCGTGCCGGTGATCTTCAGCGCGCATGGCGTGCCCAAGGCGGTGCCCGCCGCGGCGACCGCGCGCGGCCTGGAATGGCTCGACGCCACGTGCCCCCTCGTCAGCAAAGTGCACCGGCAGGCGGAGCGGCAGATCGAGGCGGGGCGCCACATCCTGTTCATCGGCCATGCCGGCCACCCCGAAGTGATCGGCACCTTCGGCCAGGTGCCCGAAGGCAAGATGACCCTGATCGAGACGGTCGAGGATGTCGCAACCCTCACCTTCGAGGACAACGCACCGCTCTCCTACCTTTCGCAGACGACGCTCTCGGTCGACGATACGGCCGCGATCATCGAGGCGATCGTCGCGCGCTATCCCCAGGTCGTCGCCCCGAAGGCGGAGGACATCTGCTATGCGACATCCAACCGCCAGGCCGCCGTCAAGGAGATCGCCCCGCGCTGCGACCTGGTGCTGGTGATCGGCGCGCCCAACAGCTCCAACTCGCTGCGCCTCGTCGAAGTGGCCGACCGCTGCGGCACCCGCGCACACATGATCCAGCGGGCGGCGGACATCGACCCGGCGTGGCTGGAGGGCGTCACCACGCTCGGCATCACTGCCGGCGCCTCGGCCCCCGAGGCTCTGGTGGACGAGGTACTGGCGCGCCTAGGCGAACTGCGCGAGGTCGAGTCCGAGGAAGTGATCACCGCGCGCGAGCGGATCACCTTCAAGCTCCCCCGCCAACTCGTGGACTGACGCGGCGGCATGGCGGTCTATACAAGGCTGGGCGCGGAAGAGCTGGCGCGAATCATCGCCAGCTTCGATGTCGGCACGCTGGTCTCGGCCAAGGGCATCGCCGAAGGCGTCTCCAACAGCAACTGGCTGGTCGAGACGCAGTGCTTCGAGGCGACCCGTCGCTTCATCCTGACGATGTACGAGGGACGCACCGAAGTCGCGGACCTGCCGTTCTTCCTCGGCCTGCTCGACCATCTCGCCGCGCATGACTGCCCGGTGCCGCGCACGATCCACGATCGCGAGGGCGCGGCATTCCGGTTGCACAACGGCAAGGCGCTGGCGCTGATCGAGTTCCTGCCAGGCGTCTCGGTCAGTGAGCCGACGCCGGCGCAGGCGCGCGCGGTCGGCGGCGCCCTGGCGCAAGTCCACCTCGCGGCCCGCGACTTCGCAGGCGCGCGCCCCAACGCTCTGGGCTGCGTGGCCTGGCGCGAACTGCTCGAGGCGTGCGGCAAGGAGGGGTTGGCGGCGATCGATCCGGGCCTTGGCACGCAAGTCACTCGCGAGCTCGACCATGTCGCGAACAACTGGCCCGATCACCTGCCCCGCTCGGTGATCCATGCCGACTTGTTCCCGGACAATGTGCTGATGCTCGGCGACAGGGTGACAGGACTGATCGATTTCTACTTCGCGTGCGTCGACGTGACTGCCTATGATGTCGCCGTGACCCATGCCGCCTGGTGCTTCGATGCGGACGGAACCCGGTTCCAGCCGGAACTCTCGACCGCGCTGCTCGCCGGGTACGATGCCGTGCGTCCGCTCTCGCGCGCCGAGCGTGAGGCGCTGCCACTGCTCGCACGCGCCGCCTCGCTGCGCTTCCTGGCGACCCGCGCTTACGATTGGGCGAACACGCCGGCCGACGCGCTGGTCACGCCCAAGGACCCGATGGCTTTCGCCCGCCGCCTGGCCTTCTATGCCGATCCGGCGAACGCCACGCTGTTCGAGGCGGCGGCATGAAGACGGTCGAGCTCTTCACGGACGGCGCCTGCAAGGGCAATCCCGGCCCCGGCGGCTGGGGCGCGATCCTGCGGATGGGTCCGCACGAGAAGGAGATGTCCGGCTCCGACCCGCAGACCACCAACAACCGCATGGAGATGATGGCCGTCATCAAGGGCCTCAACGCCCTGACCGAGGCATGCGAAGTGCACGTCCACACCGATAGCCGCTACGTGATCGACGGCATGACCAAGTGGATCCAGGGCTGGCAGAAGAAGGGCTGGATCAATGCCAGCAAGCAGCCGGTGCGCAACGCCGACTTGTGGCACGACCTGATCGAGGCCGCACGCCGCCATCGCATCAGCTGGAACTGGGTGCGCGGTCACGCGGGACACGTGGAGAACGAACGTGCGGACAGGCTCGCCAGCGACGCGGCGCTGCGCGTGGGCAAGCGCTGACGGCCTTCGGCGTGCCCGCTACCGTCGGAGCGACACCCGATGACGCAGCTGTCGATCGCCAAAATCGCTGACGAGTTGCGCTCCCTGGTGACGCCAGGGCCGCGCATGCTCGACGAGGCCGCATGCGTCGCTTCGATCATGCTGGCGATTGCGCTGGCTCACGCGATCGGGGCGCAGATGGTCGCCTGGGCCGCCTTCACCGCGTTCGTGCTGATGAAGGGCAACCCGCGCGAGACACTGTTGCGCGGCATCCTGCGCATCGTCGGGACCATGCTCGGCGCAGCGCTGGCGCTGGCGGTGGTCCCGCTGGCCGCCTCCTCGCTGCCTCTGGCGATGATCGCCGCGGCGCTGGTCGGCGGCGTCGGGCTCTACGGCATGATCACCGCTCGGCGCGCCTACGCCTGGCTCCTGTTCGGCCTGACTTTCGAGATGATCCTGCTGGACAAGCTGGAGCATCCGGACCTCGACACGTTTTCCTTCGCGCGCACGCGGCTGCTGGAGGTGGGCGCGGGCACCGTCGCTTGTGTCGCGGTGAGCGTCGCGACCGCGCTTCTGGCGCGCCGGGGAGACTTGGCCGCGCCGCTTGAGCCGGTGCCGCGCATGCGCTGGCATCCGGGCGCCGCGCGGCACGCAGCACAGGCTGGAGTGGCCCTCGCGCTGCTCCCCCTGCTCCATGCCCTGGCCGACATCCCACAACTGGCGCAGGCGGGCGTGACGATCATGGCGGTGATGATCGTTCCGATCGCCAATATCGGCGCGAGCGGCCTCGTCCCGGTAAGCCAGCGGCTGCTGCAGCGCGCGCTCGGCTGCCTTGCCGGCGGTGCGCTGGCGCTCGTGGTGCTGCTGCTGGCGCAAGGCTCGGCGCCCGCTCTCGTGGCCGGCACGTGCCTGGGCATCGTCATCGGCCGGCACATCGAGAATGGCGGTAGCCGCGCACCGTATCTTGGCGTGCAGTTCACCTTGGCGATCCTGGTGGTGCTGGTGCCCGACAGCTACGACCAGGCCCAGATCCACCCAGCGGTGCAACGCCTCGCCAGCATCCTGGTCGGCATGGCTCTGCTCGAGCCCGTCTTGCTCGCCTGGCACGCCATCGCACCCTCCCGCAAGGTGGAGAGGGTGAAAGGACCGGACCTGCCGTCCGAGTGAAGTCAGGCCGCGAACCGCGCCGGGTCGTAGGGCGCGGGATCGATCGCACCCTCGGGACGGCCGAACGCCAGGCCCGCTGCCAGTCGAGCCGCTGCAGGCGCGGTCTGGATGCCGAAGCCGCCCTGCCCCGCGAACCAGAAAAAGCCCGGCGTGCGCGGATCGAAGCCGTAGATCGGCAATCGATCGGGCGCGAAGCTGCGCAAGCCCGCCCAACGATGCTCCACCCGCTCCAACCGCCAGTCGACGACCTGCGCGAAGCGGTCGATGGCGGTGGCGACGTCGAGCTCCTCGGGGGCCGCATCGCACGGCGGGCTCGGCGTCTCGTCGTGCGGGCTGAGCCACAGGCGGGCGCCGTCGGGCTTGAAGTAGAACCGCTCGGCGATGTCGAGGACCAGCGGCAAGTCCGGCGGCACCTCGGGCGCGACCCGCAGTTGCGCGATGGTACGGCGCATCGGGGTGATGCCGAGCGGCGCAGCGCCCGCCATCTGTGCCACCGGATCGGCCCAGGCCCCCGCGGCGTTAGCCAGGATCGCGCAGCGCACGCTTCGCCCATCGGTCAGTGTCAGGCGCCAGCCCGAACCCTCCCGCTCGGCCCCGGCAAGCTGCGCGCGGCACCACAGTTCGGCCCCGTTCCGGCGCAGCTCGGCGAGGTACTGCTGATGCAGCGCGGCCACGTCGATGTCGCAGCAGGTCGGCTCCAGCGCGCCGCAGGTCCAGCCTTCACGAAGACCCGGGATGCGCGCTTCCAGCCCCGCGCGCCCGACACGCTCGACCGGTATGCCCAGCGCCTCGTAAGTGCGGGCGAAGTCCTCGATCGCACCGCGCTGCTCCTCCCGCCCGATCGTGAGCGCCACACGCGGCGAAAGGACGCCGCGATCCTTGAGCAGCGGTCCCGAAGCGGTGGTTAACGGCTGCACGCCGGGGCCGCCATAGCTCTCGGTCCAGAACGCGGCGGAGCGCCCGGTGGTGTGATAGCCGGGTCGATCCTCGCCCTCGATCACCAGCACCCGCGCATGGCTCGCCAGCTCAGCCGCGAGCGAGGCGCCGGCAATCCCCGCGCCGACGACGACGATGTCGAAGTCCAACGCGCTCACGATGACGTAGCCGGAGCCACGCGTTCGAGGAACTCGGCGATCGCGTCGAGAGCCCTGGTGCGGACGGGATCGACCTCGCGCAAGATCTCATGGCGCGCCTCGGAGCCGAAGGCGACCAGCTCAGCATGCGGCAGGCGTGCCGCGGCACGAGCGATGGCGCGCCACGACACCAGCCGATCGGCCTGTGTCGCGATGATCAGCACCGGCAGCGTCACGCCTTCGAGCACGCCTGGGGCTTCCAGCCTGCGGATCGATGCGAGTGCCGCGACGATCCAGCCCCAGCTCGCCGGTCCCATCGCGAGTTCAGGGCGCGTCTCGCGCCACCAGGCCTCATCGGCGTAGCGCGCCTCATCGTGCGTGAGCAGCTCGATGCGCGAAGCCAGCGCGACCGGTGTCTCGTTGCTCTTCCACGCGGGCCGCCGGGGATCGCCGAGCCGCGAGATGATGCGGGCAAGTGCATGAAGGTGCCGGCTCGGAAACCGGTCTGGCAGCATTCCGAGCATCGGAGCGGTGAGCACCAGGGCGCGAAACGAGACCTTCCGCTCGGCAACGGCGCGCAGCACGATGTGGCCGCCCATCGAATGAGCGACGCAGACATGCGGTCCCGCTGCCTGATCGCGCCATTCGCGCGCAAAGGCCGCAAGGTCCTCGACCCAACCGGCAAAGTCGGAAACGTGCCCGGTCGTGGCATCGAGCCCCAAGCGCCCCGAGAGTGCCTGCCCGCGCCAGTCGAGCGAGGTGACGCTCCATCCCGCCTCGTGCCAGCCTTCGAGGACCTCCAGATATTTCTCGTAGCAGTCGCCGCGCCCCGGCACGAACAGCAGGCTGCCGCGCCCGGGTTCGCCTGCATCGCGATGCCAATCGATGCGGCGGACCGCATGGCCGTCGGGCGCATGCCACACGCCCTCCCGAGCATGCGCCGGAATAGCGCGGCGGTCGGTCGAAGACGAGGCTACTGGCCGGCTCAAAGATGAAACACCGAGCTCCGGAGACTTGGTTACTTCCTGGTAAGTCATGATGGCTATGAGCGGTTTCCCAAGAGGGGGAACCTGTCCGAAATGCATGGCGGCCTGATTTCGTACGCATTGCTCGCTGCCTTGGCAACCGCGCTGCTCTATGCCGCGACGACCGATCTGCGCCGGCGAGAGATCGACAACTGGCTGAACGCCGCCGTCGCCGCGGGCGCGCCCGTCTACTGGCTCGCCAGCGGACTGGGCCTTACGGGAATCGCGTTCCAGATCGGGCTCGCCCTCGTGACCTTCCTCGTCGCCTGCGGGCTGTTCGCGGCAAGGCAGATGGGCGGCGGCGATGTCAAGCTGCTGACCGCGCTCGCCCTGTGGTTCGTGCCCGGCAGCTTCGCGCAAGTCCTGGCGCTGATGATCCTGGTCGGGGGGGCGGCCTCGATTGCGCTGGCGGTCCACAACATGGGCCGCCTGCCCGGAGAGAGCCTGCGAGACGGCATCGCGACCCTTGCCGCGATGCTCTGGGTGTTGATCCTGTGCGCCATCGTGTTCGGCCTGGCGACCGGCCGCCCGCTGATCGACGCGGAGGCGGCGCAGGCGCTGTTCGCATGGCTGCCCACCGGCTGGCTGCTCGCCGCGATCGGTCTGCTTTTCCTGGCGCTGATCGTCGTCGGGCTGCGGCACATCTTCCGCCGGCAACAAGGCGCAATCGCCATTCCATACGGGGTCGCGATCGCCGGCGCGGGGCTCTGGGTCATCGGCCAGAGCGCTCTCGCGACCCCGCTCGCCACGGTCTCTTTTCAATAAGAACCACGATGAACCCGATGTTTACCAATTTGCCCCAAGTTACATGGACTGCGGGGAACACCAGGGGTCTGGAAGGCAATGGATAAAAAGAAGCTGGTGCTGCTCGTCGCGGCGCTGCTCGTGGCGATGGGGACGGCTTTCGTGGCCCGCTCGCTGCTTGCCGGCGGCGCGGCGCCGCAGGCGGAGGCGGTGCCGGTCGCGCCAAAAGGGCCCAAGGTGCTCGTGGCGCAACGCGCGCTGCCGACCGGCACGATCATCACCGCCGACGCCATCTCCTACCAGGACTGGCCACAGGAACTCGTCAAGGACGCCTACTTCATCGACGGCAAGACGGACATGACCAAGCTGCTCGGCACTGTCGTGCGCTTTCCCGTGACCGCCGGCCAGCCGCTGACCCAGGGCGCGCTCGTGGCGCCGGGCGACCGCGGCTTCCTCGCCGCCGCGCTCGGGCCGGGCATGCGCGCCATCACCGTGCCGGTCTCGGCCAAGACCGGCGTCGGCGGCTTCGTCTTCCCGGGCGACCGGGTCGACCTCGTCCTGACGCAAGAAGTGCAGAGCGCCGGTGCAGCGCAACTCAAGACCTCGGAGACGATCCTGCGCAACATTCGCGTGCTCGCCACCGACCAGTCGACCGAGACCGAGTCCGTGGACGGCAAGACCGTGGTCAAGGCGTTCCGCACCGTGACTCTCGAAGTCACGCCGCGCATCGCCGAGAAGGTTTCTGTCGCTGAGACGATCGGCGAGCTCAGCCTGACGCTGCGCCCGCTTTCGGACAACCAGGCCGACTTCGAGCGCGTGCTCGCCAGCGGCGAAGTGAAGGTGCCCGAGGGCGCGACCAAGGAGCAGGAGGACCAGCTCCTGCGCCAGGCCATGAACCGCCCGATCGAGGGGGCGACGACCTTCGTCACGGGCGGCGATGTCTCGCGCTTCCAGCCCTCACGCTACGTGCCGCCGTCCTCGGCGCCTGCCGCGCCGACGGGTATGGCCGCGCCGATGGTCGGCCCGGCACCCGCCCCCGCGCCCGTGCGTCTGGGCCCCGTGGTGCGCGTCACCCGCGGCAAGACCACCACCGAAGAAGCGGCGGGCAAGTGACCATGCGCCTGACCCGCCCCACCCAGAGCAACGCCACGAAGGGCACTGCCATGAACGTCCGCCTTCTGAGGTCCGCGCTGACAGCGGCCTGCGCCGCCGCTCCGCTGACCCTGCTTCCCGCCGCTCCGGCCGCCGCGCAGGCGGTGATCCGCCCGGCGCAGGACATCTCGCTATCGATCGGCTCGGGCCAACTGGTCAGCATCCCCGGCGCGATGAGCGATGTGTTCGTCTCGAACGATGCGGTCGCCGACGTGCAGGTCAAGTCGCAGCGCCAGTTCTACGTGTTCGGCAAAAGCGGCGGCATGACCACCGTCTACGCCAGCAATGCGCGCGGCGACGTGGTGTGGTCGGCCAACGTACGGGTCGGCTCCAACATCGACAGCGTCGACACGATGATGCGCCTCGCCATGCCGGAGGCGCGCATCGGCGTCGCGACGATGGGGACCAACACCTTCCTGCTGACCGGCACCGTGCGCGCGCCGGAGGACGCGGCCGAGGCCGAGCGCCTGGTGAAGGCCTACGTCGGCAAGGAGGCGACCGTGATCAGCCGCCTGCGCACCGCCACCCCGCTGCAGGTCAACCTGCAGGTCCGCATCGCCGAGGTCAGCCGCTCGCTGCTCAAGCAGCTCAGTGTCAACCTCTCCACCATCGACGGGTCGAGCGGTTTCAAGTTCGGCATTGGCCAAGGCTCGATCAATTACCACTCCCCCGGCTTGCCGATGGGGGTTGGCGGTGACGTTAAAGTCACGCTGCCGAACGGTACGGAAGTCCCTGGCTCGAGCGTGAAGACCTTCGGCTCCGGCACCACTCTTGCCGGGGCCGGCAAACTCCTCGGCCTCGACCTCATCGGCTCGCTCGACGCCGGCGAGACGATCGGCCTCGTCACCATGCTGGCGCAGCCGAATCTCACTACGCTTTCCGGCGAGACAGCCGACTTCCTGGCTGGCGGCGAATACCCGATCCCGATCTCGCAGGGCCTCGGTGCCACCGCCATCGAGTACAAGAGCTACGGCGTGAGCCTCAGCTACACGCCCACCGTGCTGGCGAACGGGCGCATCTCGCTGCGCGTGCGCCCCGAAGTGTCGGAGTTGACCAGCCAGGGCTCGGTCACGCTCAACGGCTTCTCGGTGCCAGGCCTGACCATGCGCCGCACCGAGACCACGGTGGAACTCGGCTCGGGTCAAAGCTTCATGATTGCCGGGCTTTTGAGCAACAACTCGCAAAATGCCATTCAAAAGCTTCCGGGCGCGGGCGACCTGCCGATCCTGGGCTCGCTGTTCCGCTCGACCAGCTATCGGCGCGGCGAGACCGAGCTGGTCATCGTGGTGACGCCGTACCTGGTGAAGCCGGTCGACGCCAATCAGATCGTGCTGCCGACCGACGGCTTCCGCACGCCCGACGACCTGCAGCGCATCCTGGGCCACATGGACAGCGACGGTGTCTCGGACAAGGACCGCCCCAAGCCGCAGGCCGCTCCGGGAGCGCCTGGTGAACGGAGCATCGGCACTGCCGATCCGCTGCCGAACTCCGCCCGCCAAACCAAGTCGAGCGCGCGGACCGCCGATGCGGCCGGTCCCGGCTTCGCGACCAAGTTCTAAGGGAGCAACGACGATGAAGCACCCATCCCTCTCCCTCGCCCCGCGCGGCGCCTTGGCGGCACTGGCACTGGGCCTCGCCCTGTCGGGCTGCGCCGGAATGCCGACCAACCGCTCGATGTACTCCGTGCACGAACCGGTCGTCGAAAAGGCCAATTACACGTTCGACCTTTCCAGCAACGAGGCCGGCCTGTCCTATCCCGAACAGCAGCGACTGGCCGGTTGGTTCAAGGAGATCGGCCTGCGCTACGGCGACAAGCTCGCGATCGACGATCCCCTGCAGAGCCCCGGCACGCGCGCCGCGGTCGAGGCGATCGCGTCCAAGTACGGCATGATGGTGGATGACGACGTACCGGCCACCGGACCCGTGCTCGCCGGAACGGCGCGCGTGGTCGTCACGCGCAGCAAGGCGGTGGTGCATGGCTGCCCTGACTGGTCCGCGCACTCCGATGCGAACTTCGCCAACGGCCTGTCGCCCAACTTCGGCTGCGGCGTGAACAGCAACCTCGCCGCGATGGTCGCGGACCCCGATCACCTCATCAAGGGTGACGACGCGACGGGCAACACCACCATCATGAGCTCCAACAAGGCCATCAGCACGTACCGCGAGCAAGTGCCGACCGGCGCGAACGGCGTGAAGGCCGTAGGCTCGAAGGGCAACTGACATGAACGCACCCTGGAAGGGCAGCCACGGCGGCCGCGATCCGTTCGCCGCCTACCTCTGCGACGAAGCCTCGCTCGACGTCTTGCGGCCGGTGGCGATGGAACTCGGCTGGCAGCCGGAGAAGTGCAACAAGGGCGGCCTGCGCAACGCCGTCCAGTCGCTCTCGATCGCAGCGAGCCCGAACATCCTGCTGGTCGACTTGTCCGAGAGCGGCGATCCGCTCAACGACATCAACGCGCTCGCCGAAGTCTGCGAGCCTGGCACGATCGTGGTCGCCATCGGCCAGGTCAACGACGTGCGCCTCTACCGCGACCTCCTCGCGAGCGGCATCCACGACTACCTGCTCAAGCCCCTCTCGCCCGGGGCACTGCGCGAAGCGTTGAGCCAGGCGCAAGCGGTGCTCGCCTCACCCCGGTCGGCGGATTCGGCGGCAGCCAGGCAGCATGTCTCCACCGCCGTCGTCGGGACCCGCGGCGGCGTCGGCGCATCGACCCTCGCCACCTCGCTCGCGTGGGTGTTCAGCGCCGAGGACGCGACACCGACGGCGCTGCTCGATCTCGACATCCACTTCGGCACGGGGGCGCTCAGCCTCGATCTGGAGCCGGGCCGGGGCCTGACCGATGCCATCGAGAACCCGAGCCGGATCGACGGCCTGTTCATCGAGCGGGCGATGATCCGAGCCAACGACAACCTCGCCATCCTCTCGGCCGAGGCACCGATCCAGACGCCGCTGCTGACCGACGGCTCGGCGTTCCTGCAGCTCGAGGAGGAGTTCCGGCACTCCTTCGAGATGACCGTGATCGACATGCCGCGCAACATGCTGGTGAACTTCCCCCACTTGCTCGCGGATGTGAACGTCGTCGTGCTGGTCGCCGAGATGACGCTCGCCTCGGCGCGCGATACGATCCGCATCCTCTCGTGGCTGAAGGCGAACGCCCCGCACGCCCAGGTCTTCGTCGTCGCCAACAAGGTGCAGACAGGCGTGGCCGAGATCACCAAGGGCGACTTCGAGGCCTCCATCGAGCGTAAGATCGGCCTCTCGATCCCTTACGACTATCGCGCCGCCAGCAATGCCGCCAAGCTCGGCCAGACGTTCGTCGAAGCCAACCGCGCCAGCAAAGCCGCCTCGTGCATGCGCGAGCTCGCGCGCCTGATCGCCGGGACAGCGTCCGACGCGAGCGGCAAGAGCGCCGGGCCGAAGAAGGCGCTGCTGAGCAAGTTCGACTTCAAGACGATGCTGCCCAAGAAGGACAAGGCCGCAGCCAAGAAGAAGGCGGGCGCCGCGTGAGCCCGCGTCCATCCGCCACCGGCCCGTGCGCCTGAGCGGAGCGAAAGGTAAGGCAAGGTGACAAGCGCGCTGCAGATCCTGCTGCTCATCGCCGGGCTGTCCGGCACGCTGGTGCTGGGCTGGCTCTCGCTCGCCGGACCTTCTCCCGGCAAGGAAGGTGCGCGCCGGCTCAAGACGGTGCGCTATCGTCACTCGGATAGCACGAACGACCGGCTCGAGGCGCAGCTGCGCAAGGCGGTCGCCGCGCGTAAGCCCAAGCTGCAGCGCGTCGCCGGCTCCGGCTCGCGGCTCGAGGCCCTGGCCCTGCGGCTGCACCGCACCGGCCGCGATTGGACGCTGCAGCAGTATGTCCTCGTCTCGCTCGCGATCGTGGTGCTGTTCGGCGCGTTGGTCTTGATGAAGACCGGCGCGCCGCTCCTGGCGCTGATGGTTGGCCTAGCCGCGGGTGCGGGCATTCCGCACTATGTCCTGAACTTCCTCATCAAGCGGCGGGCCAACGCGTTCACCACCAAGTTTCCCGACGCGATCGAGCTGCTGGTGCGCGGCCTGCGCTCGGGCCTGCCCGTGACCGAGACGCTGGGCGTCGTCGCGGGCGAAGTGCCCGGCCCGGTCGGCGAGGAGTTCAAACTCGTCACCGAGCGCATCAAGATCGGCCGCACCATGGAGGACGCGCTCCAGGACACCGCCGACCGCCTGAACATGCCCGAGTTCAGCTTCTTCTGCATCACCCTGGCGATCCAGCGCGAGACCGGCGGCAACCTCGCCGAAACGCTTGCGAACCTGGCCGACGTGCTGCGCAAGCGCGCGCAGATGAAGCTCAAGATCCGGGCGATGAGCTCGGAATCGAAGGCCTCGGCCTATATCGTCGGCTCCCTGCCCTTCATCGTCTTCGGCCTGATCTACTGGGTCAACCCGGGCTACATCGGCAACTTCTTCATCGACGACCGGCTGATCATCGCGGGGCTCGGAGGCTTCACCTGGATGGGCATCGGCTTCTTCATCATGGCCAAGATGGTCAGCTTCGAGATCTGAGCGGAACACCGGCACCATGTTGAACCAAGCGCCAACGCCGCACCTTCTCGGCTTCGACGTCTTCTTCATCGGCACGATCCTGGCCGGCATCGCCGCGCTGGCAATGGCCGTGGCGATCTACGCCGCGATCACCGTGCGCGATCCGATGACCAAGCGCGTGAAGGCGCTCAACGAGCGGCGCGACCAGCTCAAGAGCGGCATCGCCGTAACCGCCCGCAAGCGCCAGAGCCTCGTCCGTCGCAACGACACGACCGACAAGATGACCCAGGCGCTCGGGTCGCTCAAGATGCTGCAGGACAGCCAGATCAAGGTCATCGAGCAGAAGCTGGCCCAGGCCGGCATCCGCAAGAGGGAATGGGCCGTCGCTGTCGTGCTGGCGCGCCTTGTGCTGCCGATCGTGCTGGGCGGTCTTGCCGCGCTCGTCATCTACTACGCCAATTACTTTCCGGCCTGGGGCAGCTTCAAGCGCTTCATGGTCTTCGCGGCCGCCGTAGGCCTGGGCTACAAGGGCCCGGACATCTACCTCAGCAACCTGATCCAGAAGCGCACCGATGCGATCCGCAAGGGCCTGCCCGATGCGCTGGACCTGCTGGTGATCTGCGCCGAGGCCGGCCTGACCGTCGACGCCTCGTTCGAACGCGTCGCGCGCGAACTGGGCCGGGCCTATCCCGAACTGGGCGACGAGTTCTCGATGACCTCGATCGAGCTGTCGTTCCTCACCGAGCGGCGCCAGGCGTTCGAGAACCTCGCCTTTCGCGTCAACCTCGACGCGGTGCGCGGCGTCGTCACGACGATGATCCAGACCGAGCGCTACGGCACGCCGCTCGCCTCGGCCTTGCGCGTGCTGTCCGCCGAGTTCCGCAACGAGCGCATGATGCGTGCCGAGGAAAAGGCCGCGCGCCTGCCCGCGATCATGACGATACCGCTGATCCTGTTCATCCTGCCGGTACTGTTCATCGTGATCATCGGGCCTGCCGCCTGCTCGATCGCGGACGCCTTCTCGCACGGCGGCTCGGCCGGCAATTGACAGGTCCGATCAAGACCTAACGCGCGAACAGCCGCCCCGCGACCGCATCGAGGCGCGCGAGCATCCGCGGATCGCGTGAGGCATGCGGCGTGACGATGGCGTGGTCGAGCGCGCGGTCGACCGGGCTCGGTTCGCGATGCTCCGGCAAGTTCAGCGCCAGGGTCCGGACGGCCTCGCGCGCCAGGGCAGCGTTGGCGTGCATCACCCGCAGCACGCTGCCCATATCGACCGGTGGCTCGTCGGCACGCGAGCTGTCGTAGTCGGTCACCATCGCCAGCAGCGCGTAAGGCAGTTCTGCTTCGCGTGCGAGCCGCGCCTCGGGCATGGCGGTCATCCCGATCACGTCGCAGCCCCATGACCGGTAGAGCCGGCTCTCCGCGCGCGTCGAGAACTGCGGTCCCTCTATGGCGACATAGCAGCCGCCGTCGTGAACGGTCACCCCGGCGTGGCGAGCGGCATCGCGCGCCAGGCCGGACAGACGCGGGCAGACCGGGTTGGCGAGCCCGACATGCGCGACCAACCCGGCGCCGAAGAAGCTCCCGTGGCGCCCCGTCGTGCGATCGACGAACTGGTCGACGGCGACGAACGCGCCCGGCGCCATCGCCTCGTTCAGCGAGCCGACCGCGGAGATCGCCAGGACATCGGTCACGCCGCAGCGCTTGAGCACATCGATGTTGGAGCGATAATTGACGTCCGCAGGCGGGATCGCGTGCCCCGCGCCATGCCGGGCGATGAAGGTCGCGCGCACCACGCCGAGCCAGCCGGTCGTGACCGGCCCCGACGCTTGGCCGAAAGGGCTGTCGACCGCGATTTCCTGCGCGTCCTCCAGCGCGATGCCGCCGGCGAGGCCGGAGCCGCCGATCACGCCGATGTGCCAGCGTCCGGCGCCGCGCGAGTCAGCGCGCAAGGATGCCCGCCATGATGATGTCGATCGTGTGTTCACGATAACGATCGCGCAGTTCCTCGGTCAGCGTGTCCTGGTCGAAGCAGTACTTCATCACCAGGCGCGCCGAGAAGAAGCGGTCCACCGCGCCGGTCACGGTGAAGTAGAACAGCTGCGGATCGATGCGACGGAACACGCCCGCGCGCACGCCCTCGCCGATCAGGTCCTCGTAGGCGCGGTAGATCGGCGAGAGATAGCAGTCGGCGATCCGCTTCGCTTCGGCATCGTCGCTCTCGCGCACCATGCGCATGGTCAGCCGATTAATGTAAGGCACGGCGTAGAAGGTATCGATCACCTTCGAGATGTGCCGACGCAGCTTGGCTTCGGGATCCATGTCCCCCTTGGCCACGAGCGCATCGACGCTACGCACGATGGCGGCCCAGTCCCGATCGAGCAGCGCCTTGAGCAGCCCCGCCTTGTTGCCGAAGTAGTACTTCACCAGCGCTGAATTCAGGCCCGAACGCAGCGACAGCTCGGACAACGAAATGTCGACGATGTCGCCATCCCGCATGATCGCGCTCGCCGTATCCAGCAACTGCTCCCGCGCGCCCGGCGGAACGGCGAGATCGCCTGCGGGCATGATCCGTCCTTTGGTAGACACCGGCGTTTACCGACGCCCCATGTGGATCATGTCGTCCGGACGGACGCACTCACCATTCATATGGTCGTGCCCAAGCAGGAACAGCGCGCATTCGGCGTATTCAGCCGCCTTGCCTAGCCTTTTGGGGAATGGGGCCATGGCGGCGATCGAGCCTTGCACGCGCTTCGGCATGCCGGCCATCATCGGAGACTCGAAGTTGCCGGGCAGGATGGTGTTGACGCGGATACCCTCGTTTATCAGGTCGCGCGTAAGCGGCGGGGTCATAGCCAGTACTCCGGCTTTCGAAGCTGCAGAGGATGCCTGGCTGATCTGCCCGTCCTTCGCCGCCACTGCTGCAGTGTTGGCGATCGCGTCGCGGAGCCCCGCGCATCAAGCGGATCTAGCGTAACCTCGCCCGCCGATGACTTAGCAATGCAGCGGAGTGTACCGACCAGATTGATGGCGATCGTCTTTTCAAGCAGGCAGAGGTAACGAGCTTCGCGTCCCCCGGCGAAGCCGGCATCGACGACGTTATCATCGGTCAACTCGGCGGCGGAGAACACGCAGCCGATCTCGGCAGCCGGCGCGGCAAGGACTTCGGCATCGAACTCAAAGATCGGAACCTGGACGCCTTCGCCAGCCAGCGCTCGCGCAGTAGCCTCGCCAAGGGTCGACGCGCCACCCGTCCCCTGCGTGGCTGGGGTGCTGTCCAGTCTCATGTGATGCGCTCCAAAGCCGGGCGACCGTCACAGCAGACGGCAGCTTGTTAATCAGCCAGTTTAAGTGCTCGTTATGGCCGGTCAATCTGCTTGGCCAACCTTCTAAGCGTGTTACGCGGAGGTTTGCACGACTGCCAGCACGCAGGCAGTGGTGAAGCGGCAATCTTGCTGATAGGGTTGTAAGTGCTATGCTGTCTTTCCGTGTGGTGCCGCTATTTGAGACACCGATCTATAGCATGTCGCTACCTGATCATGTCGCCCTGGATCAGGCCCTCATTAGAGCCATTCTGGCTCGACGTGCCTCGACACCTAGCGTGTTGATCTCCAATGTTGGGGGCTGGCAATCGTCTCAGGATATGCTCAGATGGGGCGGTCCGGCAGCGGCGGCTCTTGCCGGCCAAGTCACGGATTTGTGCAATCGGGTTGTCTCGCGGATGCATGCGCCCGGAGATCCTCAGGTCGAGTGGTCCTGCGAAATGTGGGCCAACGTCAACGAACATGGTCACTCGAACCAGAGCCATTGGCATCCCGGCTCCTTCCTGTCAGCCGTTTATTATGTCGATAACGGCTACTCTGGGTCGCCCGATCCGGCGCTTGGTGGCGAGCTCGTCTTTATCGATCCTCGGATGCCCTACCTGCGGATGCGGACGCCAGACTTGCGCCACGTCGGCGCGGACGGAACCGGCGATGAGCAAGAGACCTGGATGCGACCGCAACCGGGCCTTTTAGTCATGTTCCCATCGTTCCTGTCGCATTCGGTCCGCCCTTATCAAGGCCACGGCACGCGCATCTCCATCGCCATCAACATGATCGCACGGGACCGAACGCAATGACTCCGGCCGTGACTCCTTTGTTTGCGACGAGTCTGGCGGCTGGCTCGATCCGCAACGAGGTCCGTCTAAATGCCGAATTGCATACTGCGGTGATGGCTCAATTCGCCCTCGAGACCCGCGCAAAACCGTTGCGGCCAGGCGAGTCCTGGCGTTCACAGGAAGAGATGGCCCTTTGGGCAGGGTCGGGCGCCCAGCGATTGCGCCGCTTGCTCGTCACCGCCGCCGATCGCCTGACGATCGACATCGGCCGTAAGAGCGCTCCTCGCTACGAGTGGCACTGCTTCTTGCATGCTCACGTGGCGCGAGCCGGCGAAGCGGTCACGGCGAAACACCGTCCGGACGCTTTCTGGGCCGGCCTCTGCTTTCTCGATAATGGAATGGCAGATGTCGACCAACCGCTGGCGGGTGGAGAGATCGAGATCGAGGATCCGCGCCTACCTGTCACGATCATGGAGGCCCCTCAGCTACGTCTCCGGCTGGATTTGAACGCACCCATCACCTATCACGAGACGGCACGGATACGCCCAGCCAAAGATCAGCTGCTGCTCTACCCGGCATGGCTGCGGATCGATCATCTTGCGTTCTACGGGCCGGGAGAGCGTACCTGGGTCACAATCGATCTTGTTGCCCGGCGCCACGCAGCCTAGCGCACCTTTCGAGCCGTATGATCGCGGGTGATCTATCGGCGACGGGTGGATCACAGACGCGGGAAACCGGATCAACGAGATCGAAGTCGAGCCTGCGGTGTGAGAAATGATTGATAACCTGGATGCTTGGTTCCGGATAGCGGACGAGGCCACGCGTGAGGGCCGGTTTGCCGACGCGATTGGGACCTATCAGCAAATCCTGGCCATTGAGCCGGACAATCCCCGAGCCCTCAACTCGCTCGGCAATCGTGTGCTGGCTGCCGGAGATGCGGCTGCGGCTTGCGACTATCTGCGTGGCGCCGTCGCCTCAGATCCACTGGCGCCGCCTATCTGGCTAAACCTCAGTTTTGCACTGCGGGCCGCGGGGCAGGATGCGGAGGAACTTGCAGCGCTGGATAAAGCGCTCAGACTTGATCCTTATTTCGTGATCGCCTTGCTTCATAAGGCCCAGTGGTTCGAGCGACACCAAATGCCGCGAGAGGCGGCGCGTGCCTACCGTGCGCTGCTCGATGCCGCCCCCCCTCTGAACACGCTTCCACCTACACTGCGCACGATGCTGGAACATGGCAAGGCGTTGGTCGCCCTTGAGGACGAAGCCATAGCGGCTGCCATAGCGGCCGAAACCAGCGGCAAGACAATTGCTTCACAGCGCTTGCGTCACTGCTTCGACATCATCGCCGGCCGACGCAAGGTCTACGTGCAGCAACCGGCCGGCCTCCACATCCCGTATCTTCCCGCCATCCAGTTCTTCGACCGCGCACAGTTTCCCTGGCTGGCGCAGTTGGAGGCCGCTACCGAGATGGTCCGGGAGGAGTTCCAGGCGCTTCTCGCCACCGGCAGCGCGGACACACCTTACGTTCAAATCGCAGACGGTCAGCCGGTGAACCAGTGGGCAGAGCTCAACCATTCGCTGGACTGGGGTGCCCAGTTCCTGTGGAAGGACGGTCTACCGAATCCGGCGGCAATGGCGCACTGCCCGCGTACTATGGCCTTACTGCGCGCAATGCCGATGCTCGACGTGCCCCGGCGCGGGCCGAACGTCATGTTCTCCACATTGCGACCCCGAAGCCACATCCCGCCGCACCATGGCGTAACCAACATGCGCGCCGTCGTTCACCTCCCGCTGATCGTTCCCGAGGGCTGCCGATTTCGCGTGGGGTCGGAAACGCGCCCGTGGTTGGCAGGAGAGGCGTGGGCGTTCGACGACACGATCGAACATGAAGCATGGAACGACAGCGATGAGACCCGCGTCATCCTGCTACTAGACGCATGGAACCCGTTCTTGGACGAGGACGAGAAGATCGTACTTCGCCAGGCGAATGAGGTTCTCGGGACCTTTGGAAGCGGCTGATCGCCGCCGTCTTCCAGCTTATTCCACCCGGAGACCACGCACACCGCGGGCGCCCCGCACGCGGATGAAAAAGCTGGTGAAAGCTCCGGCGCGGATGACGACAGGATCGCCGATGCGCGGGTCTGACGGCACTGGCTCTGTCGTGCGCCAGCGCATGTTGTTATCGAGGGCGATCTCCCACTTGCCGTAGCCCAAGCTGCGGGCTCCGGCAATTTTGGCTTCGATTTGGTCCGGGGTTTCAAGGTTGCTGCGCGTGCCGATGATCGGCAGCTTGAGCGCGCCAAATCCGAACAGGCCTTTGCTAGTCTCGCGCAGTTGCTCGCGATCCGCAATTACCACGTCGCCCGCCTTTTCAGCACCATCAAGCGCCGCGGCCTTTGCGTCGTAGCAGGCAAGCCGCTCGGCGGAATTGGTGATTGTGCGACAATTCATCAGCGCTTGATATGACGAAGGATCTTCGCGCCCCTTCGCATCCGCTGAGCCCGATGCTGCGACCGCGAACGCGACCGCGGCTGAGATGATAAGTCCGTTTCGCATGCCCATCGGTTTAGCCCCGCTGCCTTCGATATCCAAGTCCATGCGCCACGTGTCACTGCACTCGTGTGTTGCAACTTTGCGACACGGCGTGCTTGATCGCCACGTGTTTGCGCTCGGCGCTTTACAACCTCCAAGGCTAAGACAAGAAGTGAATTATCCGATGCGGGCAAAAAAACCGGCGCAACGCGGACGCGGCAGCGGCCGCCCCGCCACAGTGACAGAAGAGCGCTGCCTGCGCTCGGGCCTCAAACAGGGGACTTATAGAGATGAAGCAAACTTCCAAGAAGGACCTCGTGCTGCGTAGCAGCGCCGCCTCGCTGGCGCTGGGTCTGATCATGATGTCGACCCAGACCTTCGCACAGGCCGCGCCGCCAAGCACGGCCGTGCCGGACGAAACGACGAGCGAGCCTGATACGATCATCGTCACCGGCTCGCGCATTGTGCGGCCCGACCTCGAATCCTCAAGCCCCGTCGCCGTTGTCAGCGCAAACGACATCGCCCTGAAGGCGAATTCGGCCAACATCGAGAACGTTCTGAACGACCTGCCGCAGGTGACTGCGACCCAGTCGTCCACTTCGAACAACCCCGGTGGCGGTGTTGCTACCGTTAACCTGCGCAACCTGGGTGCGCAACGCACCCTCGTGCTGGTGAACGGCCGCCGTTACATGTCGTACGACGTCAACCAGGTCGTCGACCTTAACACAGTGCCCTCGTCGCTGATCGAGCGGGTCGACGTGCTGACCGGCGGTGCGTCGGCTGTCTACGGTTCTGACGCAGTCGGCGGCGTCGTCAACTTTGTCCTGAAGCAGGACTTCTCGGGCGTGGAGATCGGCAGCAGCTATGGCCTGACCGAACGCGGCGACGGCCAAGAATGGAACGTCAACGGGACCATCGGCGCCAACTTCGACGATAACCGGGGCAACGTCACTCTCTTCGCCGACTACACCAAGCGTCGTCCCACCTTTGCGGGCCAGCGCAGCTTCTCGGCAAACGCGCTCAGCGACAACGAGGACGGCTCGCCGCCGTTCGCCGCTGGCGGCTCGCCGTCCGTGCCGCAGGGACGCATCACCGTCCCGGGCCTTGGCGCCGCTTTGGGCTCGACGGCCGGCAATGGCTGCGCGGCTCCCAACACTCAGGTCTTTAATCAGGACGGCTCGACGAAGTGCTATACCGCAGCGGACGGATATAACTTCAATCCCATCAACTACTTGCAGGTTCCACAGGAGCGCTTCCTCGTGTCGGCTCAGGCCCATTACGAGATCAACGAGCACTTCACACCCTACATGGAAGCGCAATTCGCCAACAACCGCGTCACCGCGCAGCTGGCGGCCACACCAATCGGCAACGGCACGCCGTTTGGTGACGGCGTGATCGGTGGCATTCCGCTTCAGGTCAACTCGCCATTCTTCGCGCCCGCACTTCGGACGGCTCTGACTTCGCTCGATACCGACGGCGATGGCTATGTGACCGCCAACTTCAACTACCGCACGACGCAGATCGGTCCGCGCGCGAACTTCGACGAGCGCAACGCCTTCCGCGTTGTGGCCGGCATGAAGGGCGACATCGCTGGCGGGTTCAGCTACGATGGCTACTACATGTACGCGCGGACCAAGAATTCGCAGCGTCAGCTCGGCAACGTGGCCATCGACCGCTTCAAGGATGCCGTAACCACCGCATTCGACGCCAACGGCAACCTAGTCTGCCGTAGCGGGGCACCTAATTGTGCTCCTGCCAATATCTTCGGCCTCAATAATCTCAGCCAAGCCGCCATCGACTACATCTCCGTTGGTGCCACGAACCTGGAAGAGTACACCACCCAGGTTGCAAGCTTCGCGATCACCAACCCGAGCCTGTTCGATCTCGGCGCGGGTGGCGTCGGCCTTGCTTTCGGTGCAGAATACCGCAGCGAGCGCGGTCAGATCACTCCTGACACCTACCTAGCGTCGGGTAACGTGGCTGGCTTCAATCCTGGTCAGCCAACCGGGGGCGGTTATCACACCCGCGACTTCTTCGCCGAAGTCAACGTTCCCCTTCTACGTGAGAATATCGTCTATCGCCTGAACGTGGACGCGAAGGCTCGTCAGACGAAGTACTCGAACGCTCCAGGTACGGTCTACACCTGGGCACTCGGTGCCGAACTCGCGCCGATCAAGGACATCACCTTCCGCGGCAACTACCAGCGGGCAATCCGCGGACCCAGCGTGAACGAGCTCTTCCTCGGTAACACCGTGTCATTCGCGGGCAATGCCGATCAATGCGGCACCTCTGGTGCGTTGACGGGCACGCTGCGGGATATCTGTCTGGCTCAGGGCGTGCCTGTGGGACGCCTGGGAGATGCCGCAATCCAGGACCCGAACCAGGTCAACCCGGTCACGTTCCTGGGCGGTAATGCGAACTTGCGCGAGGAGAAGGCTGACAACTGGACGGTAGGCGCGGTCATCCAGCCTTCGTTCGTGCCGCGGCTCTCGATGACGGTCGATTACTACAGCATCAAGATCAAGAACGCGATCTTCTCCGGTGTCGGCACCCAGACGATCGGTAACCTTTGCTTCACGCAGTTCAACCAGAACTATTGCAACCTCATCCAGCGCAACTCGCAGGGCGAGATCGACAGCTTCACCGATCAATACATCAACAGCGGTGGTCTGAAGAACAGGGGTATCGACGTCACCGCCGGGTACACCATGCCGATCGAAGGATTTCTGGGTCAGGATACCAAGATCGGGTTCTCGTTCAGCGGCACGCGCCTGATCAAGTATGACATCACACCCGTCGAAGGGCTCGACCTGACCTATCACTGTGCCGGCGCATTCGGTGCGAACTGCAACGTGCCCACGCCGAAGTGGCGGCACTCGCTGCGCACGACCCTGGGCGTGACATCTGCGAGCCTGTCGGTTCAATGGCGCTATATCGGTAAGGCTCATGACGACGATCCGGACACGCTGTATGGTTCGGAGCGCTTCAAGGCTCAGAACTACATCGATCTGACCGCGCAGTTCGAGCCGACGGAGAACTTCACGCTCAACGCCGGCGTGAGCAACCTGTTCGATAAGAAGCCGCCGCTTGCTGCCAGCACGCAGAACGGCGGCAACGGCGAGCAGTCGAACACCTTCCCGACGCTGTACGACGTGCTTGGCCGCTCGTTCTTCATGTCGGCCAAGGTTCGCTACTGATCCCAAAGATGCTATAGAAACGGGGGGCGGCGCGGCAACGTGCCGCCCCCTTTTCGTTGGACGATAGGAATTGATGGGACCGACACTCGCAGACTCGCTTTCGGACGCGTATGAACGCTTTCGCCGTGATGATTTTGTGGGCGCGGGCGCGATTGCACGGCGGTTGCTAGAAAACGGAACTCGCGATCCGCGGGTTTGGGCGCTCGCCGGAATGGTGGCGATCCATGAGGGCGATGCGCCAAAGGCCATTCCTAATCTGCGGCTCGCTTTGGCAGCGACGCCCGACAGCCTCCCGCTGCGCACGAATCTCGCCTTTGCGCTGGTGCAGACGGGCGACCTGGACAAAGCCAGGCGCGTAGCTGAAGTCGGGCAGGCCCCGCAGCTTCGCCGCATCCTCGCCTTTGTCGACCAGCAACAAGGCCGGAATGATGCCGCGATCGCGGGTTATCGCAGAGTACTCGCCGAGTTCGCCGAAGATTACGAAAGCTGGAGCAACCTGGGCCTGTTGCTGGAGCAGCGCGGCGACTTGGCCGACGCCGAAGCAGCCTTTCGCCACTCGCTGGCGCTCCAACCCGCGCAGCCGGATGTTTATCGCCAGCTTGCGTCCGTCCTTGCAAAAGGCGAGCGCCATGAAGAACGCCGGGCGCTTCTACGCGAGGCTGTTCGCATTTGCCCCAACAATGCTACACTGCTTGTCCAACTCGGACTCGCCGAAGGCGCGATGGACCACTTCGCCGCCGCGGAGACGGCCTACAAAGAGGCAATAGGGCTCGCGCCGACTCTTTCCGAAGCCTACCTCGAGTTCGGCATGATGCTGGAGCGGCTCAACCGGCTCGACGCTCTTGACGACCTCATCGCCAGCGCTCGAGATCGTGGCGTCAAGAGCCCGCAGATCGACTTCATCACGGCATGCGCGCTACGCCGGCGAGGCCACTTCACGCAAGCATGGCCGCTTGTCGTGGCGAGCGCTGAGGGCATAAGCGCCGGCCGCCACGCTCAACTCGTTGGTGAGATCGCCGATGCTCTGGGCAAAACCGATGAAGCGTTTGCGGCCTTTACCGCCATGAACGAGACATCGGCAGAGATGCCGGCGAGCGCTTATGCGCGGGAGCGCGATTTTCCGTCGGAGATCGCGGCTACGATCGAGCGACTGACCCCGGCAGCGATTGCACGTTGGTCGGCGGTCGAGCCGGCCACTTCGTCAGCTTCACCAGTGTTCATCGTTGGATTCCCGCGCTCCGGAACGACCCTGCTCGACACGCTGTTGATGAATCTACCCGAACTGCAGGTACTCGAGGAAGTGCCTGCAGTGGAGCAAGTCGAGGCGTTGCTAGGAAATCCTCATCGGATTGCCGACCTTACCACGCCAGATGCCGACCGCCTGCGGGCCGCCTATTTCGATACGTTAAGGCAGCGGGCGCCCGAACTCGATGGAGACCGGCGCATTGTCGATAAATTTCCGACAAACATGGTGCGCGCGGCGCTGATCCACCGCCTGTTCCCTGACGCCAAGTTCGTGTTCGTCGAGCGCCATCCGTGCGATGCGGTACTGAGTTGCTTCATGTCTCGTTTTCAGATCAACAAGGCAATGGTCCAATTCCAGAATATTGAGGCGACCGCGCGCGTCTATGATCTTGCATTACAGGCTTGGTGGCAGGCCTCCACTTTGCTGCCGCTCGCGATCCACACGGTGCGGTACGAGCGGATGATCGAAGATCTTCAGAGCGAACTGCGTGCGCTCGTGGCTTTTCTAGATCTGCCTTGGCGCGACGATATCCTCGACAACCAGCGTAGCGCCAGCCGGAGGGCACACATCGCCACACCAAGCTATTCCCAAGTGACCCAGCCAATCTACCGCAACGCAGTGAACCGCTGGATCCGCTATCGCAAGCATCTTGAACCGGTGCTGCCGGTGTTAGCTCCGTGGGTAAAGCGGCTCGGCTACACGCTCTGACCAGATGGCGAAGACCTCAGCCAACCTGTGATCGCATAACGGCGCTGAGTGGCAGCAGGTACGACAGCCGACACGCTGTGCATCTGCGGTACGGCAAACAGGTCTAGCGTATTGAAGCCTGGTATCGTGCCACTTACGGCACCCCTGGCGCGGTGGAACAACAGCAGCCCGCCCCACTCCAGGCGCCAGATCGGCGTAAGCCCTAGGACATAGGCTGCCAGACGCCGCTTGCCGGCGACTGCGTCGTCATGACCGGTGAGAAAGTCGCCGGGCCCGTATGCCGTTGCTTGTCCATCGGCGAAGTCGATGTCCTCCATTCCCGTAATCCGCCGAAGCAAAGTCCGCATCTTTCCGGACGACAACCAATGCGTCAAACCGTCTAGCGGACCCAGCACGGACGCCGTTGGTTGATCGCCATCAGGTAGGCGCAGTGTCTCGTAGCGATGCTGGAAGCCTATGCTGGCACCTTGCCACACTGCCTCATCCAACGCCGCCCTCTTGGCAGGAGACAATGCCGCGCGAGTGGGGCGGTCGAGCTCGAAGAGAGACGACCCGCTGTTCAGCACCTGCTGCCAGTCAGTGCGCCCCTCAAGGTGTCGATGCAGGGCCGCCGCGAGCGGTTCTTCGAGGAACCCATGAATGCGAACGTGGCGATTGTTGGCGAACTGCTCTGCGAGTTGGGCAATATCAGAGCGTGCCTGCATTTTGAAAATGGAGGGTTCGATGCTCATGAGCCGCACCTACGCCAATGGACAGGCACCGCACAACATTGTCGGTCGTTGCCTGTCCGACGACAATCGATGCAAGATCTCGCTTGGCTGATTATCGAGCCTGGCTAGCTCAACAAAAAGCGACCGGGCGGGAGTCAGGCTCGACTCGCACAAACCGCAGGGTGACCGCGCACCATTGGTCATCACGATCGCCTAGTGAGGCGCTCGCCTTAAAACGAAAGCGTTCCCGCGCATACATCTTCCTGGCGCTCATAAGGCTCGGTCCACCGTCTACCAGAAAATTTTGGAAAGCTGACTGTTGCACAGAGGTTACAGGTGATGCCGCATAGCTCGCTGAGCGCTAGATTAACCTTGTACCTTATGTCTAGCCGCTCAGATTGCGGCATCATTATGAACGTTATCTGACCAGTGGGACACGTTCATGGAAAACAGCGCCCTCGGGTGCGGGGCATTTAAACGTATATA